>Ga0182738_1004959_pt1 | contig 14415 bp, 15 predicted proteins | sample eDN5th30CBELigMG_FD_128876 | JGI IMG/M metagenome (GOLD analysis project Ga0182738, IMG submission 128876) | Enriched Miracle-Growth compost microbial communities from Emeryville, California, USA - eDNA 5th pass 30_C BE-Lig MG (version 2)... ... | reverse complement strand
TCCATAAACGCTTTAGTAAAGGCAACTACTTGATCATCTGCCCGAAGCTGATCAGGAGAAAAGCCACCTGGGATAAATAAAGCATCGAATTCATCTGGAGTCACATCTGCAATCCCCTTATCAATTTTTACCGTCGCTTCTTTTTGTTTTCCTTCCACTGTTTTACCAGCTTCCAATTCAATTGTAACTACTTCATGTCCAGCTTCCTTATATGCCTTTGCTGGTTCTGTGTACTCAGAATCCTCAAACATATCAGTAATTAAAGTAGCAATTTTCTTACTCATATATAGCATCTCCTTTTCCTATTTTCTATAAGTAACGTTCCCCATAGATAGAAAATAAAACATGCTATCGTTATTTTTATGCTTCATTTCTTCTTGCAAAATCAACAAAGCGAAACTTATCTGGTCGATGTCGAGACTCTGTAAATTGAAATAAAGTGGCATTTTCAAAATAGATATAGTTCTTTACAACAACAATGGAATGAAATCCTTCTAAATCAAGCAAATTATAGTCCTCTTCTGTCGGTTCTTCCACTGTAAATTCTTTTTTAGCAAAACTAATTTTTAAGTTCAATTCCTTCTCTATATAATCAAAAATAGAGTTTCTACATATTTCTTCCGTTAATCCTGGCACATACTTCTGAACGATATAATCTTTATCTAGAATAATCCGTTCCTGATTAATTTCTCTAACTCGAAAAACTTCCCATATCGAATCTTCTTTCTTAAGCTGCATCTCTTTTTGTAAAAGAGAGGATGGCTGTGTATTCAAAAAGCGCTCAATAATCGTTACAGAGGAATGTCCCATTTTATCGGCCAATTCCTTAAAACTAACCAATCCCGAAATCGGAAATTGTAATTTTTCTAAATCAAGAACTAAGGAACCCTTCCCTCTGAGCTTTTGAATATATCCTTTTTGAGATAAAATATTTAAAGCCTTACGAATGGTTTCTCTAGATGTATTATATTGCTCTGCTAATTCATTTTCAGATGGTAAAATAGTATCTGGCGGGTACTTCCCATTTCTTATCGCAGCTTCAAGCTCCTCAAATATCATATAATATTTATTCAACACGCAATTCACCAACATTTTCAAATTATTCGTTACCATTCTACTCTTTTTCAGACAAATTGTCTAAAAAGGATTGAAAAACAAATAAAAAAATGTTTCATTTTATGTAGGAAAGGGTAAATACTACAAGATATATTTCAATATTTTGAACAAAAAATGAAATTAACCTTTTTATTTAAGCATAGTGGATAGAACAATTCGTTCTTTATATGGAACTTTTCATCTATAAATGCTATGATAAATATACATACCGTTAAGAGTGAAAGTGAGTGAGCGTATGATTGGGGATCGTGTAAAGCAGCTACGTTTAGAGAAAAGAATGTCCTTATCGGAATTAGCAGAACAAGCAGGAGTCGCAAAATCATATTTAAGTTCTTTAGAAAGAAATTTACAATCCAATCCATCGATTCAATTTTTAGAAAAAATAGCAGCTGTTTTCAATATACCAGTTGATCATTTGATAAATGACCATCAAAACAAGGATGACTTAGATTCAGAATGGTTAAAAATTGTAAAAGAAGCTATGGATTCTGGTGTATCGAAAAAAGAATTTCGTGAGTTTTTGGAATTTAATAGATGGAGACTAGAACAAAAAAAATAATTCCATGCCTAATATGGTATACAGACACACAGATTCGAAAGAGGTTTTTCTACATTGAATTTCTCATAATTAGCTCATCATACTAATTGTGAGAAATTCAACGTAGACATTCTTTTTTTTTGCCTTTAACATTATAAATCTACTTTTATACAAATGATCATTTAGGATTTTCCTGAATTAAGTACTCCTTCTCACTTCGCAGAAATTCTCTTACTTCTTGCAAATTCATTCCAATATTTTTGGCTTCATTAATTAATTGAATCCATTCTGAATCCAATTCTTCGGTAAAAAGTTGACTATTAATCACTTAATTCTTCCTCCCCAAAAATACATTTGTATTTTGGCAGTCCGGCCATCATTGTATAAAACATTAGATCCGTGACTTTGCGTCCCAAACTTTCGTATTGGTTTGCCCTTAACATCATAACCGTTTTGACTCGTCTTTTACTATTTTATCATTATAGCGTTTTTTCCATTTAAAAGATGCGGTATTTTGTCATAAAATTAGGACAAAATACTAAAAGATTTCTTGTTTTTTCTACAAAAAATGTTATCTTCCTCGAATTTTACCGAAATAATCCAACAAACGCATTATTTTTATGCCTGCATTACTAGTTATTGTGACTTTCTATCATAGTATTGTGTTGTATAGCTTTTTATCACTTTTTTAAACGAATAATTAATATGAATTTGTTCATATGTAATCGCGTCAAAAAAAGGATATTCCGTTAAATCATTTTGACATATAGGACAAATCCATTTTCCTAGTTCACTACTACTAAATGATGGTCTAAAGCATTTATCACAATTTTTTCTATACATTTTTCACCCTCTTTTTTTCATTTAGCTTTATAAAGGGAAACTTCCATCACAGGAGTTTTGCCATCATCCCCTACTGAAGGTTAGTGGAACAAGCGGACTTTAGGGACCTTTATAACGAACTCCTTACGTCATTGTGTTGTAGTATAATCGTTTAGTTCTATAAATATCTAAACCGTTCTTAGTAAAGAACTTTTTATTAGTATAGTGCAAATCTATCATTTTCAAAAATTCCAAAAACAGCCATTATTTCTCTTTAACGAACAAAAATCGTTCGTTTTCTCGAAATACCTCCCGTTCTCTAGCTTTTTTGTATTTTTTATTGAACGATACGTTCGTTATAATGAAATTATACTTCTATATGTGGTAAGGAGAATATTCATGTTGGTTGGAATAAAGATAAAGAAGCTAAGATTAAAAAGAGGTTATTCTATCAATGAACTTTCCTATAGATCCGGTGTCTCTAAATCCTACTTAAGTTATATTGAAAGGGGCATTCAAAAAAACCCCTCCCTTCAAGTGCTTACGAAACTCGCTCACACCCTTGATACTAATGTAGAAGAACTACTAGACAATAACAATACTGTAATAGACGGAATAGATGAAGACTGGATGAGTTTAGTAGAAGAAGCTATAGAGGACGGGATCACAAAAGAAGATTTTGCCGGTATTCTTGAATACGTTAAGTTCAAAAAAAGACAAGAAGACTAGTAACGCGAAATGCGCAATCAAATTAGCGCAGGCACCATTCGGAAATTAACAGACGGTGAATCTCCACCTATCTTCCTCATATTCTTATAAGCAACTGGTGGAGAGTCTTACTAGAGTGTAAACATGGGATAAAAATAGACTAGTTAAAGCAGAATTAGCATCCGATTTTAGGCGGCATTCTACTTTGACTAGTCCTTGGATTATTTATTTAACTCGACTGCTATTCTAGAACCAACTTCTGCGTTATTTTTAACTAATGCAATATTAGCTATTAAGCTTGTCCCCTCTGTTAGCTCTTTTACTCTACTTAATAGAAATGGAGTTACCCTTTTACCAGTAATATTATTCTCTTTCGCCTCTTGCAATGCTTTTTCAATAATATCCGTAATATATTTTTCCTCAAGCGCATCTTTTTCTGGAATTGGATTAGCAATTACAACCCCGCCATCTAGTCCTAACTCCCATTTTGTTTGAATCATATCTGCTGCTTCCTTTGCAGTTTCTACAGAAAAATTCACTTCAAATGGACTAGTTCTTGTATAAAAGGCTGGTAGAGACTTTGTTCCAAAACCAACAACCGGTACACCATATGTTTCTAGATACTCTAACGTTAAACCAATATCTAAAATTGATTTTGCACCAGCACATACAACTGCTACACTTGTTTTAGCAAGCTCTTGTAAGTCTGCAGAAATATCCATTGTTTGTTCAGCTTCTCTGTGAACCCCACCAATTCCGCCTGTTACAAACACTTTGATTCCTGCCAGTTCTGCGCAAATCATGGTAGCAGCAACCGTTGTTGCACCATTTTTCTTGCCAGCAATCAGATAGGGTAAATCGCGTCTGCTTGCTTTTTCAATATTGTCACTTTTAGCTAAAAATTCAATCTCATCCTCGGATAAACCAATTTTAATTTTTCCTTCTATAATGGCAATTGTTGCAGGTACTGCCCCATTTTTACGAATAATATCTTCTACTTCTTTAGCTGTTTCTACGTTTTGAGGATAAGGCATACCGTGTGATATAATAGTCGATTCTAATGCGACAATCGGTTGATTGTTTTTCTTTGCTTCCAATACTTCTTTTGAAAATTCTAGCCATTCTGTTTTCATGTTCATGCTCCTTTTAACGAAAATATTTTCCGAAAATTTCTTGTAGCTTTTTATTATTTAATAAAGGGTTTACTGTCTGGTTTGATTGAAGTGTTATAATGGAACAAGCAATTCCAATTTTGCATGCATTTTCGGTGTTTAGCCCTTTAATATGCGAATACATGATGCCTGAAACGAGTGAATCTCCCGCTCCTGTTACATCAATCACTTTGGCTTCTGGAGTTAAAACAACCCCTGCCTCACCAAGTTTTGTAAAATAAATTAGCCCTTTATCTCCCCGAGTTATAACGACTTTTTCTACACCCTTGGCAATAATTTTTTCGGCAGCCTTAAAGAAATCTCCCTCTTCTTTTATTTTCATTCCAGTAAGTACTTCGGCTTCATCACTATTTGCAATAAGCCATGTTACTCCCTGTAAATTATCGGGCAATTTTTTGACCTTAGGTGCGGATACAGGGGTAATACATAATGCCATTTTTTCTTGTCTACATCGAACAATAATATGCTCTAATACATCTCCTGAAAAATTAGTATCTAATATGACTAATTCCGATGTTGCTATATAGCCCCATTTTTTATCAATTGTATCTTTATCAATGCTGTCATAGATAGACATATCCGCTAAAGCCACAGCAAGCTCACCATCTGAATCTAACAGCGCTGTATAGGTACCCGTTCTATTTAGATTAGACAAAAGAGAAGGAGTGATATCCGCATAATGCTTCGTAGTATCTAATAACCATTCCCCTTCATGATCCTCTCCTACAATAGTGAATAAAGAGGTATCGATACCCAGTCTACCTAAATTCTCTGCGATATTTCTTGCTACTCCTCCAGGTGACTGACTTGTTGAGGCTGGATTGGATGTTCCATACTGAATCGTCTCATCTGCTTGAACCTTACGATCAATATTGGCTCCGCCTATACAAATAACTTCTTTCTTTTTCGGTAATACATAAGCTCTTCCAAGTAATTTTCCTTCTTTTGTTAAAGAAGAAATATACCCTGCCACAGCAGAACGGGACAGCCCCAGTTTCTCAGCTAATTCATTTTGCGTAACAAAGGGATTTTCTTTAATTAGCCGAAGGATGTACATCTCTTTATCATTCACTTCCATTTCCCCCTCAGGTTAAAGTGAAACTAACAATAATATAATGTGTAAAAACTTGTACTCTTACCTAACAAAACTTTTGTTTATATTATAAACTTTTGTTTATAGAAAAACAATAATTTATTCATTCCTGCAAAAATTTTATCTATTCGTCTTATAACGAGGATCCTTCTTCCTAATTACCAAAAAAAGCAACAGAAAGACTATCATTCGTTAGTCTTCTGTTGCTATTCGTGGTTGAATTAAAATATCCACTCTTCTATTTTGTGCTCTTCCTTCAGCAGTCTTGTTACTGGCAATCGGTTGAAACTCGCCGTACCCTTTAGCACTAAATGATTTCGGATCAAGTTTTTTATTTTCAAGGAGTAATTTCATGAAATTTAACGCTCTCGTTACACTTAGTTCCCAGTTTGAATCATAACGAGAATTACTAATTGGAACATTATCTGTATGTCCACTTATGATTATACTCCTTGGCGGATCCATCACCAGTAAATTGGCAATTTCAGTTACGACTGTTCTATCCTTACTTCTTACATCTGCACTACCTGAAGCAAATAAGACATTATCTCTAATCGATACATGCAAGCCTTCCCCAGTAAGCTCTGTATCAAGCTTATTTCCTAATTTATTCTCATCAATATAAGCATTTACCTTTTTCTGAATGTCTTCCAATTCCTTTTGATCTTGCTGTTTCTTTAATTCCTTTAGTTCCTCTTCCGTGAGCTCCTTTGATTCTTCCTGTTTTTCATTATCACCTATATCAATATCTGATTCATTCTCCTCCAGGGATGGTGTGGGACTAGGATATTCAAAGAAACCTGTCCCCCCCTGTAATTCTCTATTAAATGCATCTGCTATTGCGGAGAATTTTTTTGCATCGACAGAACTCATTCCATATAATACGATAAACAAAGCTAACAATAACGTCAGAATATCTGCGTACGGAACCAACCAAGTTTCATCAATATGTTCATCATGATGAACTTTCTTTTTTTTCTTCTTCTTACTCATTCGCATTCACACTACTTTCGTTTTCCTCCAGAAATTTTCTTCTTTCTGAAACTGGTAAATACGATGCTAGTTTCTGTTCAATTACTCTAGGTGCTTCTCCCTCTAAAATGGAGAGAACTCCTTCTATCATTAAATATTTTTGGCTTGCTTCCATTTGTGATTTTCTTTTCAACTTATTTGCAAATGGATGCCATAAAACGTATCCAGTAAAAATTCCCATTAGAGTAGCGACAAACGCAGCACTAATAGCATGTCCAAGCGCTTCGGCATCTGACATATTGCCCAATGCCGCAATAAGTCCAATTACTGCTCCTAATACTCCTAATGTAGGGGCATAAGTTCCCGCTTGTGTAAAAATTTGTGATCCAGTGCGATGTCTTTCTTCCATCGCCTCTATTTCTTCTGTTAATACATCTCTAATATACTCTGCACTTTGTCCGTCAACAGATAAAGATAAGCCATTTTTCAAAAATGGATCTTCAATATCATCTGTTTTGGCTTCTAAAGCAAGTAAACCTTCTTTTCTAGCTAATTGTGCCCACTCTGAAAACAAACGGATTAACTCTTTCGTATCCTGTATTTTTTGTTCCTTAAACAGGATACCAAATAACTTTGGAACTCGTTTAATTTCAGAAGCTGGAAAGGCAATAACTACTGCCGCAACTGTACCGACTAAAATAATGAGAATAGCCGCTGGGTTCAATAATACGATTGGGCTAACTCCTTTAAAAACCATCCCTACTCCAACAGCAATAATGGCAAGTATAATTCCTATCAAGGATGTTTTATCCATCTTGTTCACCTATCTTATTCCAAAATTTCGTTTCTAAGTCTTATCCTTTTTTTCGACAAATCTCCTCTTTTTTTTAGTTTTATTTTATGTAAATTTTGTTAACTTCTTGATTTATGCCAATAGTCCTGTTTTTTTCAAAAAAAAGGGCGATATTTTATCCCCTAGTGTTAATCATTCTATCCTTTTAAAAGATAAAAATCGAATAAGCAGTCAATCTTAGGATGTAAGCCAAAAATAACCTTTATTAGCTATACCCAAAGACTTACTTAGGAAATAACCGTTCCTCAATCTTCTTCTGATAATTAGAATAATGCATTGAATGATTAGTCCCTGTTCGCTCTTTCATCATTTTATTAAATCTCCATAATTTTTCATTATATTTTCTTTGCAAATCCACTTTCTCTTCTTCTGTTTCACAAGAACGGATTAAATCTTCCATTGACAACAATTCCTGCCTAATCTTATCTTCCTCTAAAGAATACCCAGCATTTCTCAATACGCGATAAGCCATTCGCAATTCTTCTGGTACGGAGGCTAAGCTATCTTTTGGAAGTGGTTTACCGAAACCAGGAAGATTGTTAAACTCACCATTTTGGTACGCTTTCTTTATTTTGTCTTCTGAAACAAGAAACGAAAAATCCATTCCCATCCCCTCCTGTTTTATATACCTAGTTTCATTATATATTTTTCCATTCCCTTTCGTATAGGATAGACCATTTTTATGAAAAATAGAAAGGTAAGAAAGGGGTGTTATCAATGGCACGTGGAGAACATTTTAATCATAAAAAGAAACATCATCCTGGACCGCTTCCAAAAGACACAAGAAAGCATACACATACAGAGGATGCTCCTGGAGATGAAGAATTTATTGTAACACAAGAAGCATTTAAGAATCGAATCGAAGAAGAAGAGTAAGACAAATCAACATACGGCGTTCAAAAAAGAGAATGGACGCCGTTCCTCTTATTTCCTATAAACTAAAAGAAGCACAGTCCCCATCATTGAACACTATATCCTATTACCAGCCTCAACTCATGTTATACTAGAATGTATCGTATTATTCTTAAAAAGCTTTTCCTTAAGTTGAATAAACAGCAATCATCCAACTTTTATTCAAAATCAAGAAACGGCCCAAAATTTTTTGTTAGAAGGTGTTTAAATGAAGTCGCTTGTTTTATGTGAAAAACCGAGTGTTGCGAGAGAAATTGCAAGAGTACTTGGCTGCAATAAATCAAATAAAAGCTATTTAGAATCAGATAAATATATTGTTACTTGGGCTTTAGGCCACTTAATTGAATTAAAAATGCCAGAGCACTATGATCCTAAATATAAAAATTGGAATCTAGATGATTTGCCAATAATTCCACAGAAGATGGAATTAAAGGTCATGAAACAAACAAGTCATCAATACAAAGCCATTGAACAATTAGCAAAAAGAAAAGATATTAAAGAATGCATTATCGCAACCGATGCAGGACGAGAAGGAGAATTAGTTGCAAGGTGGATATTAGAAAAAATCCGTTTTAACAAACCAACGCAGCGCTTATGGATTTCGTCTCAAACCGACCGTGCAATAAAAGATGGATTTAAGCAGTTAAAACCAGGGAAGGAATTTGATCGCTTATACCAATCAGCTGTATGTAGAGCTCAAGCTGATTGGCTAATTGGATTAAATGTTTCAAGAGCCTTAACTACTAAGTTCAATGACCCATTGTCTGCTGGTCGAGTTCAAACACCAACCCTCTCCATGGTTCTAGAAAGAGAAAAAGAGATTCAATCCTTTGTTCCGAAAGAATATTGGACCATCACTGCAAACGTAGACTCACTGCAAGCAAAATACGAAAATAACCAGGAGCGAAGAATCTTTTCTAAAGAAAAAGCAGAACAGATTGTGGCTAAGTCAAAGGGAAAGCCAGCTACTGTAGAATCCCTTATTATAAAAGAAAAAACAGAACATCAACCATTGCCTTACGATTTAACCGAGTTGCAGCGTGATGCAAATAGACGATTTGGCTTTTCTGCTAAAAAGACGCTAAATGTATTGCAAAAGCTATATGAACAGCATAAACTAGTCACCTATCCTAGAACGGACTCACGTTACTTAACAACAGATATGAAGGCTACCATGCTTGATCGCTTAGAAAGTATTGCTGGCGCATTTAAAGAAGAGGTGCAACCGGTCTTACGTAATAAAGGAAAAATCGAGGCAAATAATGTGTTCAATAACAATAAAGTTTCTGATCACCATGCCATCATTCCAACGGAACAGCCCGTTTTTTTAAATCGTTTAGATAATGAGGAAGTAAAAATTTATGATTTAATCGTAAAAAGATTTTTGACATTATTTTATCCAAAATACAAATATGAAACGATTTCTACTATGTTAGACATCAATGGAGAAACATTTGTTGCTCAAGAAACGAATGTATTGGATTTAGGCTTTAAAGCTTTAGATAACCGTAAAACAGATTCTGACAAAAAGATTCAGCTTCAAAAAGGAAAAAAGTTAACAGTACAATCCGTGATAATGGAGCAAAAATTCACAGAAGCTCCATCACGCTTTACGGAAGCGGATATTCTAGGAAAAATGGAGAAATTTGGGCTTGGAACACCTGCTACACGTGCAGAAATTATTGAAAGACTCCTTTCCTCTGAAGTGTTGGAAAGACAAAGTGGAAAATTACATTCTACTTCTAAAGGGAAACAATTGATTAATCTTGTTAACGATGATTTGACTACTCCTGACTTGACAGCGAAGTGGGAAAAAGAGTTAGAGGATATAGCAAAGGGAAAAGCAAATGCCCAACAGTTTATGGAGCAAATCAAGGATCAAACCAAACGATTTGTCGGTGAAATTAAACATAGTGATAAATCATATAAAATGCAAAATTTAACGGGTTCCAAGTGTCCTGAGTGTGGTTCCTTCTTGAAGGAAAAGAATACAAAAAACGGAAAAATTCTTGTATGCTCCAGTCTAGAGTGTTCTTTCAGTAAAAGAAAGGATCCTAAGCTATCAAATAAACGCTGTCCGCAATGCCATAAGAAAATGGAGATTCATAACGGAGTAGCAGGAACCTATTTCCAATGCAGAAACTGTAACGTTGTAGAAAAAGCGACAGATCGTAAAAAAACGATAAATAAAAGAGAAGAACGAAAATTAGTTCAAAAATATAGCAAAGACGAAAGCTTTGGAAACAGTTTAGGTGACTTGTTGAAAGCCGCTATGAAGAAAGACGAAGATTAAATAGTAAAATCCAAACAATCACACGATACATATGATTGTTTGGATTTTTTCTATCTATTATGAAACTTTTCTAATAAAGTATTAGCTTTTAATTCCAAGGTAGAGGAAACTCGCCAATTTGCTTTCTCAAAAACTTCTCCCTCCCCAATACCAACAGCAAACATAGGTGTTTGCAATATTCCGCTCAAGCCTGCTTGCCCATCCTCTATTGCAGCACAATTAGCATAATCAACCCCTAAACAATCCGCAGCTGTTAAAAATATTTCTGGATCAGGCTTTCCTTTTTTTAGAGAATGAGGATCTACGATGCATTCGAACCAGTTTCTAATTCCAAAGCGATCCAAAAGATACGGAGCATTGGAACTAGAGGAAGCAATTCCAAATTTTATCCCGGCATCCTTCAATTCTTTTAGAAACACATACATTCCTGGCAACATATTTTCAACAGTAAATTCACTAATTAATTCTTTATAATAATCACTTTTCTGATTTCCTAGCGCTTCTTTTTCTGAATCTGAAAAAACATTATTTGTTCTTGCCACTAAATCATCAATCAGAATCTTTCTTGGTACACCCTGATACCTTAAATTATCCTCTTTTGTAAATGGGGCTCCGATTTTCATCGCCATTCTTTTCGTTGCTTCGTAATAGTGAGGGACAGTATCTGCTATGACACCATCAAAGTCAAAGATAACTGCCTGTAATTTATTAGCCATATAATCCTCCTTGAATAATCGTCACGTCTATTCTAACAAAAAATACAGCCTAGTTGTCACGCTCCTCTAAATACCATCAATTATTATCCTAATGTTACGATCAATCAGTTTATTTCTTATTCTAAAAAAGCTACAATAGAAGCAGCATCCATTCCATCCTTGGGATTTATGCTCATACATAGAGCTAATAGCTTATAGAAAAGGAGAATGAAAATGAGTACATTTCAAGAAAATCTTCAGAAATATGCTGAACTTGCAGTAAAGGTCGGCGTTAACATCCAAAAAGGACAAACACTTGTTATCAATACATCTATTGAAGCTGCTGAATTTGTTCGTTTAGTAGTGAAAGAAGCATACCAAATCGGTGCAAAAAATGTCGTTGTTAACTGGGGTGATGATGTCGTTACTCGCACAAAATTTGAATTGGCACCAGACGAAGCATTCACCGAATATCCCGAATGGAGAGCAAAAGAGACAATTGCACTTGCGGAAGAAGGAGCAGCCTTCATGTCTGTTGTATCTTCAAGTCCAGACCTTTTAAAAGGGATTCCTTCTGAAAGAATCAGCAATTTCCAAAAAGCTTCTGGCACCGCTTTAAGCCAGTTCCGAAAATATGTACAGTCCGATAAAGTAAGCTGGACAGTAATTGCTGTGCCTTCAAAGGCATGGGCAAACCTTGTTTTCCCTGACGCTCCAGAAGATTCTAGAGTAGGATTACTTTGGGATGCTATTTTCAAAGCAATCAGAGTGGATCAAAAAAATCCAATCCAAGCTTGGCAAGAACATGACAAAACACTTCATACAAAAGTAGATTACTTAAATGAGAAAGCATATGAAAAGCTTCATTACACAGCTCCAGGTACAGATTTAACCATCGAGCTTCCAAAAGGACATCTATGGTGTGGAGCAGGGTCTATCAATGAAAAAGGTTTTGAATTCATGGCAAATATGCCGACAGAAGAAGTTTTCACCGTTCCTCATAAAACAGGTGTAAATGGAACTGTATCAAGTACAAAACCATTAAGCTATGGTGGAAATATTATTAATAATTTCTCTGTTACGTTTAAAGATGGACGTATCGTGGATGTGAAGGCTGAGGAAGGAGAAGAAATTCTTCGCCAGTTAGTAGAAACAGATGAAGGCTCTCATTATCTTGGAGAGGTTGCTTTAGTGCCACATCGTTCTCCAATATCACAATCTAATATTCTATACTACAATACATTATTCGATGAAAATGCATCAAACCACTTAGCAATTGGAAGTGCCTATGCATTCTGTATTGAAGGTGGGAAAAAGATGTCTAGCGAACAATTAGCAGAAAAAGGACTTAACGAGAGCATTACACATGTCGACTTTATGATTGGTTCAGACAAAATGAACATTGATGGTATTACAGCAGATGGTACTGTAGAAGCCGTGTTCCGTAATGGTGATTGGGCTTTTTAAGCACCAGCCTCCCGAAAATAAAATGAAATAAAGGATGTCTCATGGATTGGTTACAATTTATAGCCATTCCATGAAACATCCCTATTTTTGATACGATAAAAACCCTATTTTACTAATCGAATCGATTTAATCTTTTGCGATAAGTCTAATTGGATTAGTAGCTTATAATTTCCTGCTAAGTATGTCGCAACATACCCATCATCTTTTGTAACATATTCCTCAGGCTTTCCTAATGTATCTTGAATGGCCTGCACCGATTCTTTTAATCGAATTCCAGATATCGAAATAGAGGTAACCAGTTCCGTATCCTTATCATAGTAATAAGTGACCTCTGGAAGATCTAATTGATTGTATTTCTGATTATACTCAGTATCCGTATAGCTCGAGTTTATTTTCTTTATTTCGTTTATATTGGTACCAATCGGATATTGAGCACCTATTAACATGCCTTGTTCCGCTAAATTTAGTAAACTTGTCGTAACACTTAAATTTTTATATGGAAAATAAAACTCTTCCTGCTCAAGCCAATTTTTAATGATTTCCTTATTCTCAATAGAAGTTCCATCCACTTTTAATAATTTCTCATTAGTTGGCTCAAACATCCATGTATCAAATTCCATTATTTCATTATCTTTTTTTCTTAATGTCTGTATATAGTTTTGTTGAATGTTTTTGATACTTTTGCTGTATATTTTCATGCCATAATCTGTCAGGGCAACCAATTTTTCTTTATGAATAGTATAGAAATAAGCCATTACTTCATTTGCTTCTTCCCCTTGAAAAACAGCAGCAATATTTTGCTGATTAACAAGAAATGTTTCAATATTTTTTTGGGACAAATTAAAAATCAGCGGATTTGGTAATTCCAGCTCTTGTTTCACTACATCATTTCCGTACTCTTTTGTCCATACGTAAAAGGAAAAGTCTCCGGATACAATTGTATCATCTTTTTTCCCAAGCTCATTATCTTCGACTTGTTGATACTTTCTTTCCCCTTCTCCTACAATAAATACCTGATACACTTTCTCTTTGACTTTCATATCTATTTCAAAATAAGCATTTTCTTCTACCCACTGTAAATCTTTCTTAATAACGACATGCTTTTTGTCCATCTCGTTCTTTTGTTTTTCTGCTAAATAGGAATTCACCATGGAAGCCACTAAAATTCCTGCAATTATCATTACCCCTACCCATAATAACCAGATATATTTATTTCTTTTCATTATTTTTCTCCTATTATTCAAACACATCTATTCTCTCTATTTGGAGAATAAATATCTCGATTACGGTTAATTATTACCTTTATCATTGAAGAAAATGGCACTCTCACCATAAGTTATTTTATTTAAGGCTAACAAAAAATAGTACTAACATTTTGTTTAAGCCTGACACACACCTATTTATAGTACCAAATTGCTCTCCAATCTACAAATCTAGCTTTTTCCAATTACTTTCCTCTTATCCTCCAAGACCATTCACACACAACATATGGACTATTTTTCTACAAGTTCCACTTCACATCTATTGACCCACCTTGCGACAATCCAAATAAATATGAGATGATTAATAAAAATTATCTCACATAAGAAGGTATCCCATAAGGAGGTAAAAAATGAAGCAATTTCATCTTATTGTTAGCGGAAGGGTGCAAGGAGTTGGTTTTCGTTATTTTGTCCAAACATTAGCTTTAGAAAACCATATAACTGGATGGGTTCGAAATAAAGCAGATGGTACTGTGGAATGTATCGCCATTGCTCCGCTCGATACACTCCAT
>Ga0182738_1004958_pt1 | contig 14420 bp, 7 predicted proteins | sample eDN5th30CBELigMG_FD_128876 | JGI IMG/M metagenome (GOLD analysis project Ga0182738, IMG submission 128876) | Enriched Miracle-Growth compost microbial communities from Emeryville, California, USA - eDNA 5th pass 30_C BE-Lig MG (version 2)... ... | reverse complement strand
ATTCATTTGAAGCTTGATTCTCAAAAGACTTTGTCGATGCCTAATTTATCATTCAAATATCGCTTCTATTTAACTTATTGTCCGATCTTTTGAAGAGAACAGACAGGTCGTCTGAATTTGTTATTTTCAACAACAAGGTTTCACCAAGAGAATCTTGACAGGCTCAAAAGGGGTAGATATCTCGAATTCCCAATGAAATTTGAAATTTTATCATTTCTAAGTCAAGGAAATTCGAACGCTGCCATAAACTTTTTTCCTGAAGTTTCTCGGCGAATGACGCCAGAAGTACCGTCAATTAAAAATTTGAGGAGATGATCAATAATAATACATCATAGAGGGTTCGGTTAAAATTGATTGCCATCCATCATCATGCGAAATAAAACTTCTCCGATATATCTCATTACCAGAAGCACAGAAATATGGTTGCTTTTTTTAGTTCGCTTGAGATTGAGCATTTTCAAATTCTTTCTGAATTTCAAATAAGAATAATGAAAATTTCATAGTTCATAAAGTCTATGTTACTTGAGAAAATAATTATCAGAAGGGAGTTAACATTATTATGTTGAAAGAACGAGAGAGAACTATTTAAAAAATCTTGCAAGCGTTTTAAAAAATTTGTAAATTCAGACTCATAAGGCCTTGGTACGAGATTCAAAAGCATCCTTGTTCTTGATTCTTGCTGGATGTCCCCCCCTCTTCCTCTAAGGTTTTGAATTTCAAAATCGAAATTTCATAATTCAAATGATCTCTTAAATTCCTAAAAATAACTTTAAAGCATCATTCATCTCTCAAATTTGATGCCCACGTCATCAGGGGAAAAAAATGTTACAAACGTAAATACAATTTCACAAGTAAATCTTTTCGAAATGGCCTTGGACAGAACCACAAGATAGTATTTTGGGTTGCCAAGGCCTGCCTATTTGCTAGATTTTCTTTTTAGCCAGAAAAACCTCGTACTTTTCTCTCTATCATTATTTCTTCAATAAAAGGTGCAATAAAAACTTTGATTAAAATAAATTTTAAGGGAAATATCAATAAAACGTCTAAATTCTTTGTAGGAATTTTATTGATTCAAAACCTTTATTCGAACAGAGTCAATGTTTTGAGCAATTCTAGTTTTAAACAATTCATTCAGGTAGGTAAAAACTTTTTGTTATGTCCTCAAAGGGACCAAAGAGTTGAGAAAAGCTGAAACTAGACACTCAGGAGAATCTTTCTTCAACCTTGAGAAGGAAAATGATTGCCTGTATGAAAGGAAGATTAGATGCCACCAAATTTTCAGCAAGTGTTTGATTTAATGATAAAATACAGTAAATCAGTTATTTGATTAAAGATTAAGGTTAAGAATTGATCAATGATGCAAGACGTTAGGTAATTACTTAATTGAAATCAGGTATGTTGTCATGCATGAAAAATTAATTAGAATTCCACATGAGATAAAATTTTATTGCGAGTTTGTGATCTCTCTTAGCTGTTTTGCTTTTTAAATTTTAATCCAAACAGGATTTAAGGAATCTTGTCAATTTTTATTATAAATAAATATTTTTCCTCTTATGAAAGCCCTCAGGGAACAAACTGTCCAACAAACTGACAAACAAAGATATAGCCTTAAGGAGTTTTGTAACCTTATGGTTTACAGCCCTGGGCTTGTTCGCTTTCGTGATCATGCTTTGAATGAGTTTCCTGAACATTATAACAATCACCCAACGTCCTATATGCTTCCTTTCCAAGAGTTGATGCAGCACAAAATCCAAACGTATATCAAGTTCACCCAATTATACCAAAACCATTATCAGCCAAACTCCACTTTATTTAAAACCATGACATCTTCAGAAACCACTGGACCATTTTCTCTCACAAACCTTCTTTGCTATCCAGCAATTGAATACCTTGGCTCTGATGAGCAGCTCCAACACTATTCCAGGCTTATTGAGGACGGAAGAATAGTTGGAGCTTATGCTCAAACAGAAGTTGCCCATGGTTCTGATGTTCAAAAACTCTGTACACAAGCCGTCTTTGAGCCATCCAAAAAGTGCTTTGTTTTGAAAACCCCTTCTCTCGAAGCTATCAAATATTGGCCAGGAGGCTTAGGAATTCTCTGTACACATGTCATCACTCAAGCCCAACTCATTGTTGATGGCAAGTCCCACGGATTACAAACTTTCATCCTTCAAATTAGGGACCCCAAAACTCTCAAACCTTTGGAGGGCATTATTGCAGGTGACTTGGGACCAAAGCTTGGATTTAAAGCTGTCGATAACGGCTATCTTGAATTTGCAGATTTTGAAGCCCCTTTGGACTCACTCCTTTGCAGATATATTCAAGTCGACAGCCAAGGAAATGTGACCAAGAACGAAGATAAGAACGCTGGCAAAATAGCCTACGGATCAATGATGACCCTGAGAGGAAATCTCTTGAGATTCTTTACTGAATTGAATTCTAGAGTTCTCCAAATGGGTAATGTATACAAAAGAACTGAGGGAAGAAGCCCATTCACAGTGAGAAAAGATTTAGACAATTTAACACAGTACTTCAGTTTCTCTCTTTGCGCAAACCATGTCACAAAGCTTCTCCTCGATTTCTTGGACCATTATAAACTCAATCAAAAAAAGGCTTTGGGAATGATCGGAGAAATTCATTTCCTGACCACTGGATTCAAGGCTCTCTCCTCTTGGCAGTTTGTCAGATCTGCAAGAAGAGAAGCGACATCCATTAGCATGGGAAATCTCTTGCTGACTGGAATTTCCCAGCAATATGGTGATGGCGTGCCAACAGTCACCTATGAAGGCGATAATGTTGTGCTTATGCTCCAAGTCATTAGATCTCTTTTGGGCAGTTACCAAGCTCTGATGGGAGGAAAAACTGTCAGGGGATCGATGGACTTCTTGAATAAATTCCAAAATTTCGCTGTCGAGCAAATTGAATTTAATGAAGTTCTCACCATCAAGAGCGTTGAGGACTTGCTCCTCTACGGAGACGAAATCCTCGAAAATTTCGCTTTCAAATCTATCCAATCTATTGCCAAGAAACTCCAAAAGGCAATTATGGAAGATGGTATTTCCATGAAAAGAGTCTTGAGCGAAAACCTGCAAACCGAACTCGTTCAAACGGCCACCAAAATCTTTGAAATAGTCCATCATAGATTAGCCATGGCCATGTATCAAAGTGAATTGACAAACATCCACCTCCAAGATAAGGACAGAGCTCTTTTAGGAAAAATTTTGCAGCTCCACAAAATGGTCTACATTCAAGATAAACTGAATGATATCCTCCAAGCTGGTATCATTAAATACAACGATAGTCTTTCTGATATTGTCCTCAAAGTCAAGGAAATGTCTTACGAAGACCTCATTCCACAATTACAGTATATATACAGTCAATGTTTGGTGGGCGAAAAAGAATTAAGCTCCATCAAAGATTTTGACAATATAAAACACAGAAATTACACTCAAGCTGCCAAAAAAGTGACAGATGTTTGTCAAGATGTCCAAAGAAATGTGCTCAAGCTTTCCAAGCTCTAATTGGAGTCTGAATCCATTCATTTTTTTAACAAAAACAAAATTGAATTCTTCCCTGTAAACTGTAAATTTTTCTGCCAAAACAGGTTTAAAGTCATAATAATAATCATCTTCATAATTATTTATTTTTATCTCCTCAAAGTCATTGTTCTTTCAATTAGATAAACATATTATTTAAAGTGAATAAGTGAAATGATGATAGTTTGAAACAAAATTATAAATTATATCCTTGGAGAAACCTGAAAAGATAAAACAAAAATCAAGCTTTCATACACAAACACAAAACAAACAGGAATAATTATTTTTGATAACTTTTTTCCAATTGGTCCAATAAATCTGCCATGCTATTCGACCAAACTCCATTGAGTTGTGCAATCTCATCAACCTCTTTTTTTGTTCTTTGAATATCCAGAGTAGCTCCTGATAATTTCTTGTCAACCTCTGTCAATTCGTTCTATTGATTTTTTTAGGATGGGGAACTTTTGGCAAATTTGATTACTTTGAAATCGAGAGTTCTTTCCAGGGATTCCTTAAAGTGGTTTTGGACATAATACATGCCCAGAGAAGGTTCTTGGACGACGGTCAAAAACCATAAAGCCATGCTTTTTATGACTATTTCGAATTTTTATTACAAAGAGGCTCTAAAACATTTACTTCTATCAATATATACGTCATAACTGCCTTGAGTTACATCTCTTCCAACTTTCTCATTGACTTTTGCAGCATAAGTGGCAACGTCAGTTGAGATTTCTAGTTTTCAAAAATAAATCATTGGAATTCGAGTTTTATCTTTACTCTCTTGAATAGTACCCACTCTTTCTTGGACTTTGCCAATGTTTTCTTGGACCTTTCCAAAATTCTCTGTCACTTTTTCTTGGAGCTTGCCAAACTTTTCTGAAAAGAATCTGCCAAATCCTCTCATCTTGTTTTTTTCCCAAACTAAATTTTCACAAAAATAATTTTATTTCCTATTTCCTAATTATTCATCTAATCTCGAACACTCTTCTTTCTTGAGGGAAAGAAGAATATGATTTTCCTCCAGGTTTTTGTCATTGAAAAATATTCGACACAAAGAAAAAATTCTGACGCTTTTTTGCTGATCCTATATGAAACTTTGAAACTCTTCTTGGGTTGGTTGGGTTGAAAAAATTTCCAGCAAAAAAATAAAAATATAACAATAAAAGATTGGATAAAATCAAACAAGAATTCTCAAATTCCTCGACATCCTTAGATTTAATGTGAATCAATAGACAACACTAGGTGATTGCAAACCTTAAAAAAAAAATTTTTAATGAAAAATATCAATTGTCAGAGCAATTTCTTCTCAGAACTAAACTTCTTCAAAAAATTACTTTGATTACAACTAAGAAAATTGAGTTGATTAATCTGAAACTTCCCGTAAATATGATGATGGAATATTTTTTTTTTGTAATCATCTTTGCTGATGAATTCTCCTATTGATTCTTCCAAGAGAATCTGGACAATCCTTTTCCCCTTATTCATCTGCACTTGGCTCTCAGAAATGCAAAAGAAAAATTTTTCAGTAAAAATTGCAGAAGAGAATGTTGAATCCTCCGTTTCTTTTCTTGTTTACTTTTGTGATCTCTCCTTATTCCTTTCTCATTCGATAAATGACCTTGAAATAATATGACATCTTAGAATCTCAAAGAGAATTATTCTCCCACCAATTCAAAAGTTCCTAAGGTTTCTAAACCTCTGTCCTTCTTTCTTAAAGAAATACAGAGAACTCTTCTCCTTCTAAAGCATATAATTCGAATAAAGAAGAGAAACGCAGCTTGTTTCAGCATCTTAAATTCATGATTATTCATCAATAAACCTTTCTCTATCCTATCTGTAAGCTTAATGTTGCCACCCACATCATCTTCTTATTCAAAAGTTAAGAGAAGCTTCTCCCAGTGAGTAACTATTTCTCCAAATCTAAATCCATATTCGATTTCTTTGATTGAGAATCGTTTAGTTGTTTGCCACAGAAACACGAAAAAATAAAAATTAAAATCTGGTAAATCCTGTAGCTACCGAGAAAAATTCAATATGATGATGATGATGCATCCCGCCCTTCTTAAGTAAGACTTAGTAGGATAAGAAAAAGTTTGAATTCTTGGCTAGTTCATCAGGGAAATGTTTGTTTCCACTCTTCCATTTCCCAAAACGTTGTTTTGTCAAATTCTATGTAAAAGATCACAACGCCAACAAAATTGTTCTTCCAAAAAGTATGTTTTTGGGGGGATATAGTTAAGTGAGCACCTTTTTTAGTGATCAAACCTCTTGAGAAAGAGAATATTGATAAGGCCTTTAACAACAATGAGATTAGTGAAGTAAAAATCTTTCGCATCATTATCTAATTCTTCTGTTTCAAGCTCGAAAAATTGTTTTTGGTAAAATATTCAAAGATCACGAGTCAAAACAGGAAGCTCTACTACTTCTTACTCAAACGAAACTATGTATCGAGATGAAATGATCAAATGTAAATTTTTTTCTCAGGAAAATGTGAGAAAAGAATTTGATATTATTCCAAAGTACCTTCTTTCTCTGAGAGGATAAAACCTTCATTTCAAATAGGAAAGAGAGAGATATTTCGACGGTTACCATTACTGCAGCGAGCATGGTTTTGGAAAACCCAGAAAAACGCTCAGAGGCAATTCTCGAATTCTGTTTTTGGTTCTTTATTCACTTAAATTAGGCTGATAAAATTCTTGATGAATTTTTGCACAACCATCCGCACCAGAAAGACACCATAGCGCATACCAAAGTATTCTTCATTCACATTGTAAATCAATCCGTTTTTAGGCGACTCTGGCATTTTACTGTGAAAAAAGAAAAACACAGGACAACATCCCTTTTGGACATTTTATTAGAATGATCAACCTTGGCTTGAAATCTGGGCTTATTGACAACAAAGAACCGATTATAACAAGGGTCGAAGCGTCAAAACAAAACTTTGGTGCTCGGTTCATCTACGAGCTACAACCCTGGAAATTCAAACCATACATGAAACTCAATTCCAAAGCAAAAGCAAAAAAAACTACAAAACAAGAAGAGTAATTTGTATCATTTTAATCTTTCTATGCCCATAATCCATGCTTCTTATCTTGAATTAAAAAAGTTTTTATTGTATTCAAATCCCAGATAAACTTCAAGACTTTCTCAATAGTTGCGAAACAAACAAAACTTTGAGAGTCCCAGACGAAATACTCATTAATTACATTTTATGACAAACAAGTTTTTTTTTTTTGAAAAAATATTTATATACAGAAATTTAAATCATGCCTCTTAAGCTACTAAATACATTTCTAATTTCTTTCAAGAGAGTGATGATGATGTTTATTCGCAAAAGGGGTTGATTGATTCAGATAATTAAAATTTAAATGACAGGTGCTGACGGCGTCGATTTAAAGTGTGAATCCAAAATCATATTTTCAAATCATTTCGAATAACGAATGCAGCAGGAGCCATAAACGCCTTGACTCTTTCGAAAAATTTCTTTGAAGAACAATTAAAATCCACCGAGATCAGAGAGTACAGGAGAGGTAGAGGCATGAAAACTTGGAGGGAAAACTCTTAGGTTTCCCGTTTCTGGAAATCAGGCTCAAATTTAACCATTAAAAAATAGACCAATGATTTTTCAAGTCAAAACTATTTAGCGGCGCGTCGTCGAAAAATTTAATAAATCAAAATTTACATATCCAATCCATGAAGGTCTTTTACGATATTCTCAACGACGACGAACTCCTTTCTGACTCCTACAAGGCCGTCGAAGTCTTCAACGGAACCGGTATGGAAGTCGAAAGTAAGTGGGTTGTCAAGGGTGCTGCTGAAGTTGATATCGGTAGAGGATCTGAATTCGGTGGTGCTGATGCCGATGAAGCCGTCGATGATAAAGCCGAAAAGGTTCTTGATATCGTTGATGCTTTCAGATACACTGAAACCGCTTTCTCCAAGGCTGACTACACCACTTACATCAAGAGCTACATGAAGAAGATCAAGACTAAGCTCGAAGCTGAAAAGCCCGACAGAGTCACTGACTTCATGAACGGTGCTAAGGAAATGGTTGCCTGGATCATCAAGAACTTCGCCGAATTCCAATTGTAATTTTTCTTTCATCGTTCTTTTTATCTTATACCTTTTAGCTTCATGGGTGAAAAGTGCGACACTGAAGCTGGTCTTGTCCTCGCTTATTACAAGGAAGGTGCTGAAGCCCCCACTTTCGTCTACTTCAAGGACGGTTTGAAAGCCAGAACTTTCTAAACAGCTTTGCGTATTATTTGTATTGTGGAGCATACCATACATGCATTTGACCCTGTAGAGTTCCATAAAAATCAATTATATATAAATCATTTTATGAAATGTTGTTTCAACAATTTTACAAAAAAAAAAAACTGGTCTCTTTTGATGTGATATTTTGCGAATTGCAATCTTGAAAATTGTATTTGAGAGGATTTTATTGAAAATGAATGTTTTTTGGGGTGACACTTAAGTTCAAAAAAAAAAACTTTTTTTGAGGAAGGGATTTCGTTTAGGAAAAAGTAAATTTATGTTGTATTCATTTCCTCTTCTTCACATGTAACTCTCTGACTCTCCTTTTTACAAAGAAAGAAATGTTCAGAAGGAAGCTTCAAAAGTTTTTCCTGGCCATTTTTTCTCCCGGTTGAAATAAAATTTTGTTATGTTCAAGATTATATAATTATTTTTCCTCAACATCAAGATCGAGAATGCTTTATCAGGAATTTTTGGATCTCTATATTCCCAGAAGTAATTCAAGGGAGGATTTGACTTTCGAGAGGTTTTCTGTTCACACGCCAAGAGCTTTGACTCGAGATATTGGCAAGTTTAGGACTGTAAATGCACGTGATTTCAAGGATTTAAAGGAATTGCACGACATTTCTAATCCATTCGAAAGTGTCTGTATCTTTCCCGAGAATATTGCCCAAAAATATGAAATTGTCAGCGGAGAATACTATCTCTTCTCAACTTCAGAAGAGCTTGCTCAAAATAAAACTCGAGGATCTGGCATGGAATTCAGCGGGGAGAGGGAATTCTTGTATAAAGCCATCAAATGTCCCGACATGGAACGCTTTGAAGAAATGGGTGAGATTGTCATTCTCCCAGATATTATTTTGCACAACCTGGGCATAACGAAAAATTCTTACATTGTTGTCAAAAAAGTAGAAGAGTCAATCAATGACCAAACTTTGGAGGCTGGAAAATCAAAAAAGGATTTTCCTGTCAAAGTCGCCAAGAAAATCGTCTGCAGAAGTTATATTAACAAATACCAAAAATACGCGACACCTGAACTCATCCATACTCTCTTGAAGGAGAAACATATTAAAGTCATCAACAAGTCAGAGACAATTGTCCTCAATTTCTACCACAAAATTAATGAACAGCTCGTGCCAAAACTCAGCAAAACTAAAAAATCCAAATTTATCAGACTTAATGCTTCCAAACTCACAACTCCTGAGGAAAGCTTTTGCTTCTTTATCAAAATTCGCGATGCTGAAAGCAATCCTCCTCAAGATCCCGATCAAGTTTATCTTGATTCCTCTTTTCTTTTTGATCAAGCCCACACCTCCATCACTCTAGAGAATGCCTCCCTCAATATGTACTTCCCAATCAAGAAACTACCCTTTTCTTCTCCATTTTCTCCAGAATTCATCAAAACTCTCACCAAAGACCCATACCTCCACAAGTGCCTCAAAATGCTGAAAAATATCTTTAGAACCTCAGTTCAGTGCCAAAACAAATTTTCGTCATCCAACATCATTGCAGCCCTCAGCTATCCTCACGGTCTGGGTCTCTCGCTCTTGGTCAAGTATTTAGCTTCGAGCTTTGGATTCAATTACCTTGAAAAAAATGTCAGAGAATGCTATTCCCTCCAAGAAATCGAAAAAGTCGTCTTAAAGGGAGTTTATATGAGGCCTTCAGTCATTCTCTTCAAAAAGTTTTTGCACTTGAAAGCATTCCTCGATCAAAAAGCGGCAATTTCACATTCAAATTCGCTTGGAGGCTATATTGAGCACCTTTCTACCCTCATCAAGTCAACTGTTGCACAGTCATCTGACGGCTTCCCCTGCTTGATTATATTTGCAGAAAGCAGCAAAGAAAAGGTCGATCAGGTTTATGCTGAAGTCGCTGAAACTTTCAACTATGGACTCCATATTGAGTCTCCATCAGAAACCGAGCATTTGGAGACCCTCAAAGGCTTGCTGAAATGGTTCGACGTCACTATAGGCGATACTGAAGAGCTCGGAACCATCTCTAAAGGACTCAGCTGGAAACAAATCTACAAAATTTTCGAAGCTCAGCACTCTAAGGGAATATCAGAAACTTTCAAGCTCCAGGACATCAAAACAACAATCGAGAAAACCAAAAAGGATTCAAACATGGTCAATTCGCTCAACATTCCCAACGTTACCTGGGATGACGTCGGAGGCTTGATGGAAGCCAAAAATGAAATTATTGACACAATTATGCTCCCACAATGGTATCCCCAGCTCTTCCAAAATAAAATCAAGCCAAGAACAGGTATCTTGTTTTTTGGACCGCCTGGTACTGGAAAAACAATGCTGGCTAAAGCTGTTGCCAACGAATGTAAAATGAACTTCATGTCTGTCAAGGGGCCTGAGCTCCTCAATATGTACGTCGGAGAAAGTGAAAAGAACGTCAGAGAAATTTTCGACAAAGCCAGAAGTAACCTCCCATGCATCATCTTTTTCGATGAACTCGACGCTCTTGTCCCCAACAGAGGCCATGGCTCTGATTCAAGTCAAGTTATGGACAGAATTGTTGCTCAGTTTTTAACTGAAATCGATGGATTACAAAAAGAAGGTGGTCTGTTTATCATCGGAGCCACAAACCGTCCTGATCTCCTTGACCCCTCATTATTGAGACCTGGAAGATTCGACAAAATGGTCTACCTTGGTATCAATGAGGATGTCGAGTCAAGAGTCAAAATTTTGGAAGCACAAACGAGAAAATTCAAATTGGATTCAGATGTGGATTTCATCATGCTCGAAAAAGAAATCCCCAAAAACTTTACTGGTGCTGACTTTTATGCACTCACCTCAGGAGCCATCCTCAAAGCTGTCAGAAGAAAAATTGCGGATCTGGATGAAAAATTCCAAAAGGAAAAAGAAACTGGAAATGACTTGAAGACTTTCGAAGAATGGTCCCGAGACTTGCCAAAAGATGATCTTGCTGTCCAAGTCAGCAATCAAGATTTCATCACCAGTCTCACTGGAATCACTCCCTCTGTCTCTGTTAAAGAACTTGCAAAATATACTGAACTTCGAAAAAAATATGCTCTCAATTAATAGTTTTATGAGAAAATCAGTAGAATTCGATGATAAATAGTACTCTATATAAAATAGATATGATTGATATTTACAAACAAAAATAATATACTCGTCAGATAATGACTTTATTACAGACGGCACATTTGATATTGCCATAGAAATTTGATAATTTTACCCAATTTTCAAAGCATTTTATGTGGAAAATATGATCACATGAAAACTTTGCCAAGTTGTCCCCTTTGTTGAAATCTTCAAGGCATATGGAGCATTCTGTTTGCCCGTATTTATTGGATTTTTCATCTTCATAGACCACTTTGCACATCACTTTGTTGGATTTCAAAATATTTTCAATTTTCAGTTTTTGATGCTCTCCTTCGGCAATTTCATCAACCTCATGGAATTCTCCAAGGTCCCTGATTAATCTTCTCTTTTGGCAATAATTGATGATTTTTTGAGCCACAGCAAAAACAAAAATTGTTATGAGAAAGAGGAATATCACGTAATAAATCCATCGAAACAGAATCAAAACTCCTTCAACAAAATCGTTGCTTGGTCTGATTCGGTACTCGATTCTGACTTTCACTGGAGTTTCTTGATTTTTGTATTGATCCATCAGAGTGTAAAGCACCACCTCGGAAGCAACTAAATTCTTATGAGCGATTCCATTTGAAACCTCAAGAGCTGAAAATACATTGGCGCTTGAAGTATGGTGGTCGCTAGATTCATAATATACTGTTGGAACAATATTTCTATTATTCTTTGTGTTTTCAAGAATGACTCTGAGTTCGATTCTGTTTTTATCATTGTTTTGAGCCTTTATATTCCATTTGCAAAACATGTTTTTTCTTTCCATTGAATTTGATGAAAAGGAAATATACCCAAACGAACCTGTGAGCTCAGCCTCTCCGCAAATATCCAAGCCTTTTGAGCACATTGAAGCTGGCTTCAAAAAGTCTTCTAAAATTGAAACTTTTGCATCTCTTGTTTTCTGTCGACAAGAATCATTCTCCCATGTGCATGTTTGAGTCAAAGAGCACTCAACACAATCCGTAACTTGGGCACAGTTATCAGTCAAAAGATCAAGAGTCCTTTCATCGACACATCTTCCAAGCTGAGGGTGAGGCACGCTTGGGAAATCACAATACAATTCGCAATCACCCTTCAAGTCCACTCTCCATTCTTGCTTGCTTAATGATTTCGCAGTCAACCTGTTCATTTCATCCATGCATGAAAGACACATTTTCCCAAATTTGTCTTCTCCCTCTTCACACTGGCTTGGACACTTGGCTTCCACCAAACCCATAACTTTTTCTGGGTCCTCCAAAATCACACTGCACGATTGGCATGATGCAGCATCTGCTCCAAAACTAAATCCACCAGATTCACAGCGAACGCAGCCTCTTGTTGGGTGGTGATAGAAATTCGGCGTGCAATATGGAATAAAGTAGGTATGCTTCAAACCAGGGCTAATGGGAGTCAAGCTAAAGCCCTGCTGCTTCTTTATGTAGTCGAAAGAGTAGCCAATTTTGCTTGAACCAACTGAGTTCTTGTAAACTATTTCAAAAGGTCCGCTTAATGATGAAGGTTCCAACGAGAAACTTTCATACAATGGCCGTTGATAGTAGTAAAGAACAATTTTCTCGCCAGGAATGTTGAGCATTACGAGGAAAATTTCATCAAGAAACTTGACCTTGAATTGTGGGATATAAGTTGAGGAAGAGGAGACAAAATTATTCAAATCTATTTCACCTTCTTTCTCAAGTCCAATATTGTCAGTGTCACTTGTTTGGATTCTATAGCTCAGTATCTTTAGACCTTTTATTCTTTTGTTTTCAACCAACAAAAAGAAGTAGTTTTCGCAAACCTCCATCTCAAGAATCTCCCAGTCGCTTTCCAACAACAACTGTTTTGTAAATGAAAAATGAATCTGAGAGCTCTCAAAAGGCAGCTCAAAAACGCTTATCCACGTCTTCTCCAGGCTTACAATAAAGTAGCTGTGTCCGTACCAAGGGTCACTGTAGATAATAGCATCTCTGAAACTGTTGTCAGTAAATGTCAAATCAAACTTTTCAACAGGAAAGCTTATCTTGTGCATACTTGGCATTGCCCCTTCCAAGTAGATTGAAATATAATACGGGCTCTCTGGTAAGGTACCCGTCAAGTTTCCACCTTTTGGAGTTGTATTTTTGGTAATTGTTGATAGAATGAAATATGTGGGTTTTGCCTTCACTCTTGCCATTAAAAGAAGGTCAGAATGAAAGTAAAACTGCTTTATCAACTCAAATTCGCGGACCACGTCAATAGATCTCGGTCCGACCTTCAAGATGATGGAACCATCCATATGTACGTCCATAACAAATCTATCTTCCATTTGTATTGTTGAAGGAAGGTTCGTCGTAGAATCAGTCTTCACCACAAACAGCTGATTTGAGCACCAATACATTGTAAACTTGTCAACAAGCAGGTCGCAGTAGCTCAAATTCACAGTTTGATCTTCAATAACTATCGTGCCATGATCAACAGAGGGGATAAGGACAGTTGGGTCCGAGTCCGGAGCCTTATAAGGGCGTGACAATAGACAAGAGAGTGTCGTTGCTAAAACCAAAACACTTAGAATCCCTTTCATCTTTTTCAAAAACTTCAAATATCAATTTGAACTCTCACTTTTAAATTTATAGGTATATCCCTGCCCAAAACAAAATTTACATTTAGCCCTTCTTTCGAATTGATTTATTAATTAGTCCTTCTCAGTCAAATTCAAAAATTTCTTCTCATTTGTGAGAGTCAATATTTTCACTGGAGAATTTCAGAACTCTCTCTCTCATCAGTGATCAGTTGATCTTTGATGGGATGTTTTTCAGCAAGAACCTCAGCATGATGTAAAAAAGTACCCTCTTTGATATCGTACAGTGCAGTACCATATCAAAGGAAATCTTTTGTATCGTGTTTCTAAAATGGAATTCTCTTGTTGCAGATTTTCCTTCTACCCTCCCCAAGCTGAAATTTTTCCTCCCAACTCAAATCCTTTGTCTCCAATGAGAGGCTCAACTTTTGGTGACTTTTTCCCAGTTTTTTTTTTTTTTTTGCTAGCTTATTTTAGCGATACCACCTTTAACCATAGAGGCCCAAAATGCGATGAACACTCCAAAAAATTTTCAGAACAGAGAAAACTTGGGACTAGGGTCAAACATGTCGAAAAAAAGAAAAACTGATATATTTCAGTAACAAAAGATCTACCAATGCTCATTCATGATTGAAAGTAATATTTTCATTGAGATTTATCAGAAATTGATATTTATGTCATAAAGAATTGAAATAATTTTTCCAAATTTTATTCACGTTTATTTCTTAAAATATAGGGATGAAACTTTGAAAGATTTTGAAGATCTTCAAATCTAACTAACTTTCCATCTTCTTTTAACCCATCGTGCATCCAAGCACCAACTAGAACTTTTCCATTTGGCAATTTTGGCTCGAGCCACACAAAATTAAAGTGTCCTGTTGTTGGGATATTGATTGCTCCAATCAAGCTGTAATTGATACAGAGTTCAGGATTTGGGATTTTGAAAATCCGGACCATTTTCCGGAT
>Ga0182738_1004957_pt1 | contig 14425 bp, 7 predicted proteins | sample eDN5th30CBELigMG_FD_128876 | JGI IMG/M metagenome (GOLD analysis project Ga0182738, IMG submission 128876) | Enriched Miracle-Growth compost microbial communities from Emeryville, California, USA - eDNA 5th pass 30_C BE-Lig MG (version 2)... ... | reverse complement strand
CGAGGTTCGGACATCCTTCTGCAAGTATTCTAATTTCTTTATCACGCAATACAGGACTGTCTGGAAGTGACAGAAACCTGATTCTCATCCCTTTATTGGGGGCTTCTCTAAACAATTCTTTCAGTTTGCTACTTGTAATCCATTTGCTGCCTTTCAAAAGAAGACCTTCTTTTTCACTCGCCAAAAAGTCTTTCAAAGCTGTTTCTACCAACGGCTTCCCAAAGAGTATCGCCAATATTCCCTCTTTATTTTGATCATTGAGTTCACATAAAAAGTCTTGCTCAATTTTAGATCTCTCACTCTGCTTGACAATGAATTCTTTCAGAAGCTCTAAAGAATCTAAAGGCCCCATTCTTTGGAACATTGCGTCCTTTTGAAGATCTTTTTCTGAGATATTAACAATTTTCATCATTGATCGAGTGTTTAGGACACTAACTCTGCTCCCATCCTCCGCAGTTTTGGTATACAACTTTTTTGTAGCTGCTTTGAATCGGGTTTGGAGATTCGAGCCTTGATTAAATGAATCATTATAACATCGGGCGGCGAAGGGTTCGACGGCTTTCAGCAGATCAAATGGAGTCGGCTCATCTGTATTCTTCAGGATATCTTGGATTTTATGAGCTTTCCAATGGATATTATGGATGAATTGCTTGTAAAAGGGAATGTTCATAACTGTGCCTTGCTTTAAAAACCTCTCTCGTTGATTTTGATCAATTAAATTGTTGAATCTATTCTCAAGCTTGTCAAGCTCAGTCAACCACGAAGTTAATAGCTTATCAAAATCGATAGAACGAATGTGACGCTTTACTTTCAGATCAATAGGTCGCTTCATCTCATCAAGACAAAATAGGATAGTTTTAGTCTGAAGAGCTGTATTCACAGTAAATGCATTCCAAAAACTTGCTTCTTCATGGGAAAAGCTTGGCAAGAAACAATGGTCATTATCAATCGGGATAAGAAATCTTCCATCTTGGCTGAGTATAAAATTATCCTCTTTACCATCTTCAGGGTTCAAAAGCATCGCTGAAATAATCAAAAGTCCTGTATGAAATGGGTCTAATTGACTGAATGCCTCGGGGTTCTGCCAAACTCGAAGCACAGGGCTTCCAGAGACTTTTTGGGTGAGAAGAACTGGATATTTGGAGTTGAGAATCATAAGGTCTTGATAGGCCAGGTGAGTTACTCCGATCAATCTCATGAATAAGGCGCTGGCAAATTCATAGCCAGGCCATTCAGGATATTGCTTCAGAAAGAACTCGGGATTTTTTTCAGGGAAGAAGGTCACAAGTGACCTTCCAGTCAAAGAGGCATTTTTCTGAATGTTCCCTTGTTGATCAAAAAGGTATCGGCCTTCAGATTCTGTGAGAAGAAATGTTCTTTGTTTCATAAATGCGCCAAATACAGCTCGAGAAGATGGTATCAAGTCCTTTGGAACATCGCGATCTGCTCTGAGAAAGTACTTTTCGAGCAGCAAGAGCCATTTCAACTCTGAATGAGGGAGACTGGATAAAAGAGAGATGATCTCTTTGTGATCATTGTCAGCTATCTTGGAGAGGCTGTGACAGAAATCAACAATTTCTCTGACACCTAGGGCGTTCGTAAGGCCTTCTTGAATCAAAAATTGAAGCTCTTCCAGAGCTACTTGAAGGTTCAAGACATTTCTCCTTTTTCGAGAATTCTGACGTTTAATAAATCTATCAAGGGGGGCTTCACCTGAATTTAGAAAATTTTTATATTCCTTGAAAAACTTTTCAGGGATTTTCTGCTTGCTGGCCAATTGATTTTTATGTTGGTCGAATTCTTCAGGGTTTAAAAGAGACGATATGTAGGAATAGTCAACACCATTTTTCTGAACTCCCCACACTGCCTCTAAGGCCTCTTCAGGATCAGTGAACTCAAATCTCAGTTTTCGGTAATATTTTCCAAGAGCAGGAGATATTTCTTCAAAAAGTACTTGAGGACTTGCTGAACCATTCTTTAATAGGGTTTTCTCTATTATTTGGAGCTTTTCTATGAGACTCCCCAACAGGTCGTGTGAAACAAGGATCTTTGGATAAAAAGAGTCACCATGAATTTCAGAGTCCACGTGGACACTTTGTTTAAGGCAATCGGATAAAAGGGGAGTTGAGCTCTCAGGCAGGAGATTCTGATAAAGACAACGTGTTTTTTGGAAAGCCAGCCTTGTAAATAAGAGTTGGTACTCCCTATTCTTCTTAGCGAGATCTTGGAGCCAGGAGAAGATTGTTAAGTGAGGATCCAAAGTTGTATAAAAAGTTTGGATAGATTGTGGAAGAATACTCTCAATTTGGGGTAATAAATAAAGGATCGATTTTATATTGACAATTGCTTTATTCCCCTTTCCATGGAGTTCAGGCTTGAACACCAGGTCATTGTCAATACTAATGAGGGTCTTATACATTGGGCTATACTTGAAATTCTTAAAGGAGCCGTCAGAAGGGTTTGTAAGCAGTGCCCCAATCACTTGTAAAGCATAGGCTTTTTCTTCAAAAGTTGTTTCTTGGTCTCGACAGCCTTTTAATGCCGATTCTCCATTGACTGCTTCGGAAGCTTGAACCGCATAGAAATAGCCAGAGTTCATTTCAAAGACGTCTGTCAAGATAAGAAGTGCTGTTTCTGGGACAGGAATCTGCAAATGTCGATATAGGCTGTACAGCATAAATTCCTTTTCAGGCTGAATAGCTGTTCTCCCCATATTCGCTTTGAAATACACAAGGGGTTTATCACTATTCTCAGGAAGGGCAATCACAGGATGACTGGATGGGTCACTTAGATTACTTTTGAGAGGGCGACCATACATGTTCAAAGACAAAAGTTTTTGAGCTTGATTCCTTGAAACACGATAAGCCCAATGATGAGAAAAAATATCACTCATCATAATCGCTTTGGGCTCTAAGAGGTCTTCTAGTGCGTCAGATTCTTGTCTATATCCAACATTAATTTTCTCCTTCTCAATAATCGTCTCTCCTAATGTTTTCATTTTACTTCGATAGTCTTTATAGAATGTCCTAGCAAGGTTTAATGCCGCTAGGATCTCCTTTTTCTGAGGGAGTTGGTCAGGATAATCTATGACTTTCTCTTTTAAATTTTCGATTGAACTCAGAACTTGATCCAATTCCTGAAAAATCCTCTTCTCTCCTTCACTACTTGATAAGCTGTCTATTATGTCTCTGAGCCTTCTCTCTGCTATTAGCTTTTCTGGAGGACAAAGACTTCCTTTGGTACTAGAGCCACCAAGAAATTTCATCCAAGCATTTTTGAGAGAACCATCAGATTGCCTCTCAATTTCAGCCCAAAGGGTATGATAAAGAGCATAAAAGACTTCAAGGCAGACATCAGGTTCAGCGTGAGTCAATTGGATGATATCTTGACTCAAGCCATTATTCGAGAAGAACGACGAAGATTTCCGAGGCTTGTACTCTTTTTTAAGGAAACCAAAGATGTCCTGATTGTCTTGGATGGATGAGGGAACTCTTTGAGGAGCACTGCTGGAGAGGTCAGGGGGATTATTTGACTGATTCGACCTTTGAGAATTTATCATATCGTTTGTAAGTTTAATTGATTATAATAATTTTTGTTCAAGACTTCAACTCTGTGAGATTTTTTCATCAAAGTTTTTTTTAGGAGCTTTTGATAATTCAGAATTTGTTCGTCTACTTTTGGTGCATAATTTTAACAAATTTAAACCATGAAGAAAAAAATGCTGAAATCTTTTTCGTTTTGTGTCTTGATTTCAGGAGAAAAATATCCATCCTAAAAGAACACAAAAACTTTATGAATTCTAAAGATGTTAGAAAAAGATGACAGTCCTGAAAGTACTCCAAACTTCTAGAATTTGAAAAAAAATAAAATTCCTCATGCTGACCTCGAATATTGCCAAAGAAATTTTTTTCTTTGTTGGCAGTCCTTGAAGTCTAAATTTTTTTCAGTATTTTTTAGGGATTTCAAGAGTCGATCAGAGAGGGAGACAAGAAGGTTTTGAAAACCTTTTTCAATAAGAAGGGTCTTTTTCCAGAGATTTCAAAAAGAAAGAATGGTCCTGATTCTCACTTGGAGAGATTGAATCGGCAGAATGAAAAAAATAAAATACAAACTCATTCTTATTATCTTGAAAACTCTTTAAGAATTCCAAAATCTTTATGATTTTTAATTATCTTTTCCTACATCGTTCAAAATTTTTTTGAGGTGTCTAAATCAAGATTTTTCAACAAAGGAATTTTTCCCCCTTTGCAAATCTTTCAAACGAAGATTTCAGAAGAGAAGTTTGAGAGAATTTTGAGACAACGACCTCAAATATCACTTTCAAGGCCCTGAGACAGTTGAAAAATATGAGATAAAGAACTGCTTGTAGGAGTCTTTAGAGTTTTCAGGTGAGAAAAAATCTTTTTCATTAACTTCAAGAAAAAAGAAAAATCAATACTAGACATCCAAATGAGTTTTTCTCCACAATACAATTTGAATTGAAAAGTCATATAAAACAATTAAACCTCACAATAAAGGATATCAATTTTTTCCTTTTTGTTCTTGATTACGAAGAATCATGAACTTCCTTTTATAAAGAAAAACCTGTCTCAGATAGAGAGGCAGAGGAAAATACTGTTGTATTTAGAAAGCAATTTACGAATATACGCGTCAGACTTATACCCATTGTTTTAATAGGAGATGATATATGTAAATATCATATAGCTGTTTATCTTCATAAAAAGGAATATTCTGAACTTTTAACGTGAAACAAATGGAGAGAATCCAAGAAGTCAATGTTGAGTTTTTTGTTGAATGCCTTTCGTCAACCATTGAAGTCATTTCTCTCAATTCTCCTAAATTCTTATCGCTTTTATCTTCCGAGAAGCTTATCCCCAATTCTTTTCTCTCTATAATCAAATCATCCCAAGTATCTCACCAGATTTTCTCAAATTCTGGGATTGAATGTTTCTATTGTCTTCTTCTAGCAAAGTGATGCAAGACTAATATCAGAGCTTTCAGACATATCAGTACAGAAATCATCAAGTCCAGTTTGTTATCAGGCTTAACTTGATTATGAGCTTTCCTCGTTACCACTCGATTAACAATTCTCTAGCTTCATACTTTCCATCATCATTTTGATTAAATTTACATTCTTTAATCCAGCAACAGCTTTCCGAAGGATGATCAAATATTCTTCAAGAATTTCTGATCATCTTTGTCTTGAAATTGAAGACAGTGTTTAAGTTTTGTTGAAGAAAAAAAAAATCTCAGCACCTTTGGTAAATTTAAAACAGAGGTGAGATTAATAATTCCATGTAGTTTTGATAAAGTTCACATAAATTGCTTATAAAGTTGATAAAAAAAGTTTAATTCGACAAACTAAAAAACTTCAAATGAACATAAATATCAAGGAAAAGTAGACAACAAATTTATCAACTTAAAAACTTTTTATAAATCAAAATCAATAAACTTCAAAGTCATGGAAAGAGATCCGTCTTATCACTTAGAAAATTTAGCTGGTATTTCAAACCCAGAGTTTTTTGCTTTTCTGGAAGCAAACAGAGAGGGATCAAGATCCACATCGTTCTTCTCAAAAAATAGTCTAAGTCAAGATATCATTCAAGTCACTGGTGCTGAACCTGATGTCTGTCTTGAGGTCTTTTATGCTCTCTATAATGTTCTCCAGCCTCAAATTAACCAGCAATCTGGTGTTTCTTTCAAAGATGCTTGGAGGAACTTTATTGGGGTGATATAATGAAAGGAAGTTTATGCCCTCCAGAAAAGCTGATCAAAGAGAGAAACATCAGAGACATAAAGAGGGGCCTTTCTGAGCCTGGAGGAGAGAATCAGCTTTTTCAGGAATTGGATCGAGTTGTGAGTTCAACATCAGGTTTAAAAGAAAAAGTGAAAGATTTTCTTGGTCCAATCCTCCAGCGACAAGAAATCCTAGCATCATTAGACCTTGTTGAAGCATTCTATCAAGGTTATCGAAATAAAATCAGAGAATTAGTCCAAATGATAATTGAAAAGGAACAAGCGAATGCTTCATACATGTCTGAATATCATGAATTAGAGGATCTTTTAGAGCCTAAAGCCGTTCTGATGGGTGAAATTTTCCCCCATCATTGGGCTTATCGAATTTCAAGAGGTCGAGCTCAAAAACTTTTATCCTTGGATCGAGGTGGTCGTCCTTTGAGAAATTATCAAAGTGACCTATCAAATCATCGTGTCATTGCTCTTCCTGAAATGGTTCCTGAGCCTCTTATTTACTTTAAAGCAAATGGATCCCCTCAAATCCAGCCTGAAAAAGAGTTTATGCTTTACAGTCTGTACAGACACTTACAGATTCCTGTTCCAGAAACTGCACTTCTGATTTTAACAGATGTCTTTGAAACGAATCCTGAATATTTCTATGCTGTACAAGCTTCTGAGGCAGTCAGTGGAGGATTGGCATTAGAAGCCTGTAAGAATGCAGAAACAATTTTCGAAGAAGAAGCTTTTGCTTTACAAGTAATTGGAGCGTTACTTACAAACCCTTCAGATGGCTCCTTCAAGAACTTCAAGTATTGTCCAATGTATAAGACCCTCATTAGTATTAATAATGACTTGGTTTTCAAGCCAGAACTGATTGGAGAGGATGCTAGACAACTTGTTCATGTAAAGTCAGTCCTCTATTTATTGCCTCATATTGACCTTACCATCCCTGAATCTGTCAAAACTCTTTTGACGACTTTAGATCCTCACTTAACCATCTTCTCCTGGCTCCGAGATCTCACTAAGAAGAACAGGGAGCACCAAATTTTATTTACAAGACTGGGTTTCCAAAAAAACACGTTGCATTTATCAAAACCTCTTACCTGGAAACGAAACTCCTGGTTTGTCCACTTGCCTGAAACAAAAAGTCTACGTAGACTTGGAACTTTATGGTGATTCTTTTGATCCAAATATCCTGATCTCCAAAGGTTTATTGAGCAGTCTCTTGGAAAAACTACAAATCATAAAGAAAACACTGTTAAATAATCGCTCAATTAGCGCTCAGATTCTTTTTGAAGAAATATCTCCTGCTCTTGGAAAATATTACCGAAAACTGAGATTGGAATTCACTGATCCTGAAGAAGCCTTAGAAGCATTATGGGGGGAAAGGAAAAATGGTGTTGACTATTCCTCCATATCATCTCTTTTAAATTCGGAGGAACTCAGAACTTTACCTATGGAGAATAGTTTTTTGTTGGAATCTACTAGACCTGAGGACTTGATTCAAGAATTTAAGAATCAAATTGTTTCAGGACAAATTCCACTTGACCTCTTTATCCAACGCCATTCTCTTCGAAAAAGGAAGAGTGTTTTAAATCTTAGAGTAGTTCTGGAGGAGCTCCAACTGTTGGTACAAGAAGGCCTCACTAATTCTCAATCGATCAAGGACATTGTTGATTTTCACTACAGCCTCTCCAAGATGGTTGACCATGACCATCACATTCTAAAAGAGATCATCTCTCTTCTATCCAATCTCCCTCATCCAGAGTTGAAGTGGCTCTTAACGCTAGAAAAATACTTTTCAAGAGAAGATTGCTTTGTTCCAAAGGACTTGATCCCACCTTCTGTCCCTGTATTTGGCGCATTTATGAAAAAAAGAACATTTCTTCTCACAGAATCTGAAAGCCAATCTCTTTTTGATCATCAAGGGAGTATACGAGAAAATGCTTCTCTAACTGGGAGATCAAGTGCCACTTTCTTTCCTGACAAACACCCTGAGTTTACTCTGAAACAATATCCTAAATGGCCTGGTTATGAATTCGCAAGCATCTTATTCATGCGATTACTCGGAGTAACACGACTGCCATATCAAGATTTCCTTGTCATCAATAATTATCCAGTCCTCCTCACTCAAAAGGTCGATGGCGATCCCATTCATCAGATTTGGGATAATCCTAAAGCATTTTACAATTTAGATCCCTTTCATACTGGACTTCTCATTATTTCTGCGATGCTTCTCAATCCAGAAGAAGGCAAAGAAGATAACTTTGTATTAAGCAAAGATGAAAAATATCTGATTCCGAATAATTATCATTGGTTCTTACCAAGCTTCTTCCAAAAAGAAATTAGTTTTTGGAACCCAATGACTGTTAATGCAGGTTTTCAAACCAAAACACTTTTGTTTTGTCTTGATGAAATGTTAAAACCTATCCCTCTTGAAGTGAAATACCATATTCTTTCCATAGATTTTGATACACTATTCACTTCTTGGATGAAGCAAGTTGTCAAAATTGAAGATAAACTCTTTAATTTAACTGATCAGAATCAGCGTAATAAGTTTTTGAAGCACGGCACAGCGATGAACATTCCCTTTTATAAACAATTCATCCATAACATACATTGGAAAGCTCATAAAATTCAAGATATTCTGAAAACTGCACATGAGCTAACTCCATTTGATCTGCTAAAAGTTGTTGAGCCTTTTGTTGCCAAATGCTATAAAGACTCGTTTCGACGAAATCACAATCCACTTGGTCGGTTCATCTCAACAACTCTAGAGCTTCACAAGCAGAGAGGCATTGATGGAAGCCGAATAATGATTTTAGACTCACGCGCAATGATAGAAATCACCAATATTCCAGAAGAAGATCTTCAAAATGATCCTTTCCATCAAAGGATAGGACCTGTGAATGCCTTGGGACTTTTAGGCCAACTTATTCAAGAGCGTGGTTCGAGAGACAGGGCAGAACAGAAATTGTTGTGTGAGCTTGATGGTAGAAAGGCTTTGGGCTTGGAAGCTGCTTTGAAAAACTTTTTTATAAATTCACAAATAGGCTTGGCTCTCATAGGTAGTAGACTGATGACAGGTAGCAAGCTTAGAGATTTATTTGCACTAGCCCCGAACAAAGGAAAGGAAATCAGATTTTTGTCACTTCCAGAGAGTCCTTTCTTCACTGGTGAAGCAATAAGTATACTGGCAAAAGAATGTCCTAACCTTGAATACTTGAATGTCAGTGGATGCGAGAAATTAAAGGAAATTGTTTCGGCTAGAGGAGAATGGTCTTTGCTTGTTCGTCTCGAGGCTCAAGAATGTTTAAATTTGGAAAGGTTTGTTTCTTATAGTCCGCTTAGGGCTTTGAGGATTGAAACTGATCAGAATCTCGACATTTTTATCGAAAAGTTCCCTGTGGAGATTTTTACAGTCTCAAAGAAAATAAATCAATTTGACTTGATGTTAAAGGAATGAGAAAGCTTTGAAATAAAGTCTCGGAATCAAAGAATTTCTAATGATGATTTCTTACTCAATTTGATACGTGCAGAAGAGAATACTCAAAAATACTTCAGAGAGATTAATGTCAAGATTGGAAAGAGCTCTATTTCATCAGGAAACGATCTTATGGTTTTCATCACAGATATCAATCTGCCAAGTTCCAATATTCAGGCTGAAGATATTAAAAGACTGATAATGTTGAAGCTTCCAAATTTAAAGAGACTAGAGTTGCCTAGAAATAAATTGAAAGGAACAGATTGCTTTGAGTATTTAGTTCGAGGAGATTGGCCGGAACTTGATCATTTAGATCTATCTGCCAATGAAATTTATGACGAAGGACTTGAGCTCCTAATTCGATGAAACTGGCCCGAACTTAAAGTTCTGAATTTACAAGAAACAAAAATAACAGCAGTGGGAATTGAGACAATTGTGAAGAAGGCAAAATGGATACAACTGAAGGATCTAAATATTTCCGAAAATGAAATAAATGATAAAGCACTTGCTATTCTCTGCCAAGGAAACTGGCCTCTTCTTAAAACTCTGAATCTGAAAAATACTGGCGTCACAAAAAGAGCATTGTTCAATTTTGTTCTGAACTCAAATTGCTCGAGCCTTGAACAAATAAATTTTGGCAAAAGTGGAAAGAATTTTGTAGAGAGTGTCTTCACGCAGAATTGGGGCAATTCCAGAATTACCCAAAATGAGATTGATTTTCTTTCAACTTTAGACTTTCTGACCTTTGGCGAAATAACTCTTCATAAAAGTGAAAAGATCTTTGAAAATTTGGTAGAGAGTCTCTTACAGAAGAATTGGTTTGAACTTAAAGAGGTAAATTTGAGCAATTGTGGAATCACTCAAAAGGAAGTCGAAGTAATGGTGAACAAAGGCACCTGGTCACAATTAGAACATCTAAATGTCTCTGAAAATAATATTAGCAATGAAGCTCTTGAAATACTGTGCCAAGGGGATTGGCCTAGACTTGAAATTTTTAATTTAAGAAAGACAAAAATAAAGACTGTAGGGATTGAGACGATTGTAAAGAAGTCCAAATGGGCACAAATAAAGCAACTGAATCTCTCCTATAATGAAATTGATGATGAAGGGCTTCAAATACTTGCTCAAGAAAACTGGCCTCTCCTTGAAACACTCAATCTGGAAAAAACAGCTGGAACAAAGAAAGGATTACTTCACCTCATCTCAAATCCAAAATGGGTCAACCTTCAAGAATTAAAGTTCGGTTGGAATGGAGAGAATACTGCAAAAAATCTGGTCCAAAAGAATTGGCATCTCCTTGAAGAATTAGATCTGAGTGATAGCAGGATTGCACAAAATGAGCTTGAATTAATTGTGAATGAATGTAATTGGCCTCAACTAAAACATCTCAATCTCTCTTCTAATCACGAGCTCAACGATGAAGGTCTTGCAATCTTGTGTCAAGGAAATTGGCCGATGCTAGAAACCCTGAATTTGGAAAATACAGGGGTCACCAAAAGAGCCTTGTTAAGTTTTCTTTTATATGCAAACTGGCCTAATTTGAAAACTCTTTTGCTTCCAAAGTGGTGGAATGGTTCTGATGTGAACCTTGCCTCTCGCTTTATCAAAAAAGACTTGTCCCAGATGGAGAGGCTTGAACTCAATAATCTAAAGACTGATTTTGCGAAAATTGAAGCCGTCTTGAGCAGAAATAAATGTCTCAAACTAAAATATCTCAATATATCTGATAATGAAGTTTCACAAGAAGGAAAAGTCTCATTGTTAGGGATCACAGAATGTCCTCTCCTTGAAGAGCTCCATCTCAAGAACACAAAACTAACCTCAAATGAAATTGATACGATTCTAAATCAATTCAAATTGGTATCACCTAAAGCATCTTGATTTATCTCACAATCAAATCTTTGACGAAGGATTGCCAGCATTGGCCCTTGCAGATTGGCCTTTCCTAGAAAATTTGAATCTCAGCAAGACGAATCTTTCACTTCAGGGAGTTGAAGCAATTCTCGATCTCTCGAAATGGGAACAATTAAAGTCTCTTGATGTCTCTCAAAATGAACTCTTTGATGAGGGATTATCAACATTAGCCCTTGTAGATTGGCCCCTACTTGAAAGTTTAAACTTGAGTCAAGTCGAATGTTCACCAAAGGGGGTTGAAGCCCTTGTAAATCAATCAAAGTGGTCGCAGTTCAAACATCTTGACATTTCTAACAATGAAATATTTGACGAGGGTGTAGCAGTCTTAACTCTTGCAGAGTGGCCCTTGCTTGAGGAGCTCAATTTAAAGAACACAAAAATCACCCAAAAGGGCCTTGAGATTCTGGTTCATCAAATAAAGCTTGAGAAGCTGAAGAAGTTGGATATTTCTGAGAATATCATTTCAGATGAAGGATTTAAAATACTAGCTTCAGGAGAATGGTCTTTATTCCAGCATCTTGTCTGTTATGATACCCAAGTGACAAGAAAAGGACAGATATCTTTCTTAGAAAATATGAAATGGCCAAATTTAACCCACCTTGAACATTCTCTGAATGAGTCCTTTTACAATTATGATGAAAGTCAAGAGCAGTGGTCCCCATCTGAAACTATTTTAGCATCAGTGCCTATGTGTTATATGAAGCAATCTCTTATGGTCACTGTCCTTAACACAACTTGGCTGAGCTCAAAAGATCTTCATCTTTCAATAGAGCATTATTACCTGAATGAAAAAGTCATAATATTGCGCGCAATAAGCTGAATCAACTTGAATCAATAAATCTATCATTTAGTGCCTTGCCAAAAATCAAGGCACTTCAATCCATTGTGCTACCATCCAATCTAAAATCCCTGAATCTCTCCAATAACTCACTTTCTGACCACAGCAACCTTGAAAACTTAGTCTTTAAAAACTGTCCTATGTTGGAAGATCTTCAATTGAAGAAGACCAATATAACAACTAAAGGGATTGAAATTTTGTTCACTCAAGCAAACTGGCTGAATTTGAAAAAACTTGACCTTTCCCAGAATACAGTTCAGAGCGAAGGACTTGGGATATTAGCTTCTGTTGATTGGAAAAGGCTAGAAAATCTTGATTTAGAAAAAACAGAAATCACAGATGAAGGTATAAAGATCCTAGTCAGCAAATCAAATTGGCCTAGTTTGAAAAAGCTGAACCTTTCTCGTAATAAAGTTCAGGATGAAGGACTCGAAATTTTGTGTTCTGGGAAGTGGCCTTTGCTTGAGAACCTTGATCTACAAAGCCTAAACTTCACAGAGAAAGGAATTGAAAGTTTAATCAACAAGTCAGAATGGGCAAACCTCAAAATTCTGGATCTCTCTTTTAATAAAAATATTTTAGACGAAGGATCTGAAAGTTTGGCCTCAGCGAAATGGCCTTTGTTGGAATGCCTTTATTTAAACTCTACAAACATTGAACTCAAAGTTGTTGAGACTCTTGTCATAAAAGCATTATGGCCAAATCTAAAAGAAATTTCCCTTATGAACAATACTGAAATCCATGATCATCAAGATGTCATCAAAGGGTTATTTTATAGAAAATGGCCTCATGTGAAACTGACAATTTGAGAAGGAAAAATGAAAGAAGTTGTGAATAAGACAGTCTACTTTTTATATTGAATCTAACCGACAAATGTTCCCATAACTGTATCCTTCTCATAACGTGAAAAATAATTGACTTTTTATTTGTTGGGTTACCTAATTCAAAAATTCTTCATATTCATAAAAAATTATTATTAATCATATCATTCCCCTTAAAGCGACAATTTATGCTTCTTTAACTTGAGAACTCCCTCTTGAACCAGAGTTAGTAAGGTTGGTAACAAAACTCTGACCTTTTTCCAAAAGGGCTAATCCTGGAAAAATATTTAAAATGGGGAAAATTTTTTTATGGGCAAAAGTTTTCCGAAACTTTTTCTCAAAGGAGAATATTGAGAACTGATGAATTGAAAAGAAAAAGGGGTAAATTTTTTTCCTCTCAAAAAAGATGAAAGATTATTTTTCCCGCCTTTATTTGAAGACACTTTCAAGGCAGTAATTTTTTTTCAAAAATTTTCTCAAAATCTTTCAGGGGTGGAAAAAATGCCTAGAAAATCTGGCCCACATACTAAGAATTCTGATCGAAAATAGGGTAGTTTTTAATAGGCCAAGAGGTCAATTCTTTTTTGCTCTTTCTTCTCTTGACAAAGAAATTTTCAGACCAGATTTTTTTAAATCTAGGAGCCCCAGAAAAAAGACCAATTTTTTTTCCTCGATTCTTTTCATCCCTGGAACATTTATCAAAACCCGAGACCAAGAAAATATTTAGGTAGCAGAATTTTTTGTTTTGGAAATTTAAATGCTTTGTCTCAGAAGAACCCTTTTCTCAGGCTCGAACTCAAGAAACTTTTTTGTTAAAATAAGTTTTTTTTTTCAAGAATTTCCAAATTTGTTTTTCCATAAACAAAATTTCAATCTGATGTCTTTGAGTTTTTTTAAACAACTTATTTGATAATTTCGACGAACAGCAAAATATTTTTTTTCAGAAAAAAATATTTTGGTAAAATTTCTTCGAAGTAGGGTGTGATTCTCTAAGACTCTTTGTCAAAATCTCCCATCTTTTCAAGGCAATCCAAAGATTATTGAGCCAACCATGGCTTTCTTGAGCTCTTTTCAGATAGTTCTTTCACATCATCTTCTATTTGGATGGGATTCTTCAAACCTGAAAAAGCTTTGATAAAAGGATTGAAAAATAATCTATCTCATGATCCTGAGTCAGTCTAAAAGCAATCATGTTCCAAGGAAAGGAGAAGATTGTCTCAGAGATCTTAAAATAGCCAACAAAAGCTTTTCCATCATAAGATAAGCCTCGAAACGAAATTCTAATTCCTAATAAGCATTCCATATTTTCAAAGCGATATCTCACATATGTGCTAGACTTTTAATGCAATTGATTCCTTTGTCTCAAACTTCTAGAATGACACGCTAAATGCCTAATTCTTCGGGAGTAGCTTGAATAAAAAGTTTTCCTTTTGATGAATCTGGTCAAGGAAGGATGAATTTTTATGATTTTTAATGAGAAAAACAGAAAATGAGTTGAAAAAATTTCATTCAGAAAATGAATTTTTTGAATTTTTTTCTTCATTATTTTTATCTTTTTCACCTCTCAATAACATTTCTACCGAAACAATCACTTAATTTCCTAATATTCTAATTTTTTTCTAATTATTTTAT
>Ga0182738_1004955_pt1 | contig 14427 bp, 10 predicted proteins | sample eDN5th30CBELigMG_FD_128876 | JGI IMG/M metagenome (GOLD analysis project Ga0182738, IMG submission 128876) | Enriched Miracle-Growth compost microbial communities from Emeryville, California, USA - eDNA 5th pass 30_C BE-Lig MG (version 2)... ... | reverse complement strand
GACGGCGTCCGGGTCAATGCCGTCCGGCCCGGCCTCATCATCACCGAGATCCACGCCCGCGGCGGCCAGCCGGGCCGCGCCGAGACCGTCGGCCTCGAGACGCCGATGGGCCGTCCCGGCACGGCCGAGGAGGTGGCCGAGGCCGTCCTGTGGCTCCTCTCCGACCAGGCGTCCTACGTCAACGGCGCCATCCTCGACGTGACCGGCGGGCGGTAGGGCCGTCATTGCCGCTTGCGCGGGGCGGCGCCGGATGGTGTCCTCCCCTCCGGGGGCGGGGGCCCCTCGGGGAGGGTGAGGGCAGGATGAGACGCATGGCGTGCCTCGCCGTTGCGGCCGCGATCGCGGTCGGGGCCGTCGACGCGGCGGCGGCCAAGTCGCTGGTCTATTGCGCCGAAGGCAGCCCGGCCGGCTTCGACCCGGCGCGCCACACCGACCCTGCGACGCTCGATGCCTCCGCCCAGGCGCTCTACGACCGTCTCGTCCGCTTCGAGCCGGGCACGACCCGGATCGTGCCGGGGCTCGCCGAGCGCTGGGAAATCTCGTCGGACGGGCTCGAATACACCTTCCATCTCCGGCCCGGCGTGCGCTTCCAGGGCACCGCGGACTTCACCCCCGCCCGCCCCCTCAACGCCGACGACGTGATCTTCTCCTTCGAGCGCCAGTGGCGCGAGGACAGCCCCTGGTACGACGCGGCGCCCGACGGCTGGCCGTGGTTCTCGGGGCTGGCCCTGCCCTTCGTGCTCCGCGACATCCGCAAGGTCGACGACCTCACCGTCCGCTTCGTGCTGCAGCGGCCCCATGCGCCGTTCCTCGCCGACCTCGCGATGGACTTCGCCTCGATCCTCTCCAAGGAATACGCCGACCGGCTGCTCGCGGCGGATGACCGCGAGGCGCTCGATGCGGCGCCCGTCGGCACCGGGCCGTTCCGCCTCGCCGAGCATGTCGGGGGTGCCCTCGTCCGCTACGAGGCCAATCCCGGCTACTGGGGCGGGCGGCCGCCGCTCGACGGCCTCGTCTTCGACGTGACGCCCGATCCCGGCGTCCGCTTCGAGAAGCTCAAGTCCGGCGACTGCCAGGTGATCCCCTCGCCCAACGTCGCCGATCTCGCCGCGATCCGGTCGGCCGCCGGGCTCCGCCTCCTCGAGGGCCCGGGCCTCGCCCTTGCCTTCGTCGCCTTCAACACCGCGCAGCCGCCCTTCGACCGTGCCCGGGTGCGGAGGGCGGTGGCCGGGGCGATCGACCGCGGGGCGCTGGTCGCCGAGGTCTTCGGCGGCGCCGCGACGCCGGCGACGGCACCGCTCTCGAGCCTGATGCCCGGCGGGACGGAGCGGGCGCCCGCGCCGTTCGATGCCGAGGCGGCGCGCGGCGCGGTGGCGGCGGCCGGAGCCGCCGGGACGGCGTTGCCGCTCTGGTCGCTGTCGGCTATCCGCCCCTACGATCCGGATCCCGCCCGGTTCGCCGCGATGATCCGCGACGATCTCGCCCGGGCCGGGCTCGAGACCAAGGCCGTGTCGCCGAAGCCGGAGGCGTTCCTCGCCGAGACGCTCTCGCCGGACCGCGACGGCGCCGTGCTCCTCGGCTGGGTGAGCGACAACGGCGATCCCGACAACCTGCTCGCCCCGCTGCTCGGCTGCGAGGCCGTGGGCATCTCGAACCGGGCCAACTGGTGCGATCCGCGTTTCGATGCGCTGCTCGCCGAGGCGCGCGCGGCGCGCGATCCCGCCGTCCGCGCGCGGCTCTATGCCGAGGCCGACCGCATCGTCGCCGACGAGATGCCGATCGTCCCGCTGCTCTACGCCGGACAGGTGGTCGCCACCCGCGACACCGTCACGGGCTACGTCGTCGATCCCTTCGGCCGCCACAATTTCGCGACGGTCGACATCGCCGCCGAGCCGGACTGAGGCGGCAGCCCCGCCGTCTATTCGGGAGCGGCGGCCTCGGCGCCCTCGGCCGGGGCGGTGCGGTAGGAGCCGATGCCCTCGCCGAGGAACTGGTTGTTGGCCTCGCGGATCCGCGCCGCCGCGTCGTCGTAGAGGAACGGCAGGAAGGCGTAGCGCCGGCCGCGGGTCACCCGCGACACCGCGTGGAGGAGCGAGCAGGAGAACACCACGGCTCCGCCGGGCGGCGGCTTGAAGCTCCGCGGCCCGTATTCGGGGAAGCTCACCTCGCCGCCGTCGAAGTCGTCGTTGAGGTTGATCGAGACCGCGAAGCGGCGGTGCGCGGTGCCTTTGGTGGTGTTGTCGCGGTGGGCGCGGAAGTGACCGCCTTCGCTCGCGTCGTAGCAGCAGACGATGTAGCGCTCCATGCGGGTCACCAGGAACTGGTGCACCTTCTGGATCTCCGGCACGACCCGCCGCCGGACGCGGGCGCGCGTCGCCGCGATCACGTCCTCGTCCTCGATGTTGTAGTCCCGGCGCTGCTTGTGGCTGCGGTCCTGCACCGCGACGGTCTTGCCGTCCACCTCGCGCATGAAGCCGGATTCCTCGCCGCCGTGGCGCTCGTAGAGGTCGATCAGGTAGCGGCAGAAATCGGGCTCGAAGACGTTGGGGAGGAAGAGGACCGGCGCCTGGAGCGTGGTGCCGGCATAGAGGTCGGCGGCGGGCAGCCCGGCGATGAAGCCGAACAGGCGCTCCAGCGCGTCGAAGGGGAAGAGGGCGCGGATGCGCAGCGTCGGGTCGAGCACCATCCAGAAGCGCCGGAAGGGCAGCTCGCCCTGCCCCGCCCGGGCGTCGGTAGGCACGGCGCCGTAGAGGCGCGACACGCCGAGGTCGAAGTCGAGGAAGTACCGGATGCCCGGCATCATGTCGGCGATCCGGCCCTCGGCCTCGTCGGCCGGGTCGATCGACACGCCGAAGAAGGCCGCCTTGGTGTCGTCGAAGAGATGGCGGTTGGCGATCACCGCGTCGATCGCGGCGCGCCCGGCCGGCTCGCCGGCGCTTCCGTAGAACCCGAGGACGATGTAGCGGCCGGCGGCGACGTCCATGACGAAGCGCGCGTTCTGGCTGGTCCGCTGGCTGAACCAGGGCGCCGGATCGCCGACGTCGAGCCGCTGGTAGTTCGGGCTCCCCGCCGCCGTATCCCCCGCGTCCGTGCTCATCGCACCTCTTCTCCCCTTGTCCTGCCGTCGCGGGTTGCACCATACAGCGCGGGGGAGGAGTGACAATCGTCAATCCCCCGGCGGTACCCTCGCTTCGCGGCGACGCCCGTCGTCGCCGCCGGTGATCAGGCGGGCGCCGCGCTGGTAGGTCAGGTACATCCACAGCCAGTGCACGGCGACCAGCGTCCGGTTCTCGAAGCCGGTGAGCAGGTAGATGTGGACGAGGGCCCACAGCAGCCATCCGACGCGGCCCTTGAGGTGCAGTCGGCCGAAGTCGAAAACGGCGGCGTTCCGGCCGACGATCGCGGTGTTGCCGCGGTCGCGGAAGCGGAACGGCGGCATCGGCGTCCCGTCGGCGAGGTTGCGGCGGAGCGCACGGCCGAGATGCCGCCCTTCCTGGTGGGCGACCTGGGCGAGGGCCGGCAGCGGGCGGCCGTCCGCGCCCGGCGCGGCCGCCGAGTCGCCGATCGCGTAGACGCCGTCGAGGCCGGGCACGGCGAGGTCCGGCCCCACCGCGAGCCTGCCGGTGCCGTCGACGCGCAGGCCGAGGAGCGCAGCGAGCGGCGACGCGCGGACCCCCGCGCCCCAGATCACGCAGCCGGCCGGATGCACCGTGCCGGCGATCGTCACGGCGTGCGGGGCGACAGCCTCGACCGGGGCGTCGGTCATCACCGTCACGCCGAGCGCCTCGAGGGTCCGCCGGGTATAGGCGGAGAGCGCCTCCGGGAACGCCGCGAGGAGGCGCGGGCCGCCCTCGACGAGGATGACGCGGGCCCTCGAGGGGTCGATGCGGCGGAAGTCGCGCACCAGCGTATGGCGGGCGAGCTCGGCGACCGATCCCGCCATCTCGACGCCGGTCGGCCCGCCGCCGACCACCACGGTGGTGAGGAGGCGTGCCTGCTCGGCGGGATCGGCGGCGATCTCGGCGCGCTCGAAGGCGAGCAGCAGGCGGTCGCGTATCGTGCGGGCGTCGCCGATGCTGCGCGGGCCCGGCGCGGCCTCGGCCCAGTCGTCGCGGCCGAAGTAGTTGTATGCCGATCCCGGTGCGAGGACGAGGCGGTCGAAGGCGAGGCCCGCGCCGTCGCGAAGGTGGACGCGGCGCTGCCCCGCATCGATGCCGGTGACCTCGCCGAGGACGACGTCGACGTTCCCGTACCGCGACAGCATGCTGCGGATCGGCCGCGCGATGTCGGCGGGGGAGAGCGCCGCCGTCGCCACCTGGTAGAGGAGCGGCACGAAGAGGTGGTAGTTGCGGCGGTCGACCACGGTGACCCGGGCGTCGGCATTGCCGAGGGCCCTCGCGCAGGCGATGCCGCCGAAGCCGGCGCCGACGATGACCACCCGCGGCGCGGCTCCGAGCGGCTGCGCTCCCGCCCTCACACCGGCTCCCGGCGCGGGAACGAGGCGATGCCGGCCGTGCCGCCCTCGTCGGCCCGTCCGACCACGCGGTCGCCGCCCTCGGCCCGGGCCTGTCCGACCCGCGCCCCGGCGATGCGGAGCAGCCCGGCGAGATCGTCGCCGTCCGCGGGTGCGGTGGCGATGCCGATGCTGACCGTCGCCGTCGCCGCCTCCCGGCCGGTCGCCGCCGAGACCCGACGCCGGAGGCGCTCGGCGGCAAGCAGCGCCGCCTGGTGCGGCATCCCGTCGGCGAGGACGACGATCTCGGCGCCGCCGTAGCGGTAGGCGCGGTCCCCGTCGCGGAGGCCGTCGCCCGTGTCGGCGGCGACCTGGCGGAGCATGTCGGCCCCCGCCCCGTCCCCGGCCGCGCCGAGCCCCGCGACGGCGACCATCGTCAGGCTCAGCGGGCGCCGCGCCCGGAGCGCTTCGTTGACGAGGCTCCGGCCTTCCGAATCGAACCGGGTCCGGTCGAGAAGCCCGGTGACGCCGTCGCGGCCCGCGGTGTCGTGCGGCCCCTCCTGCTGGCGGCGATAGGTGAGCGTGTCGAAGACGTCGAGCAGCCGCGGCGGACTGCGCACCGCCTCCGCGGTCTCGACATGGCGGAGATAGAAGGCGGTCATCAGGCCGTAGAGGACCGCGGCGCCCATCTTGGCGGCCCAGCCGCCGACCAGCACCTCGACCGGCACGCCCGCGAGCAGGTGGAGGGCGGTGAAGAAGCCGATCTGGTCGAAGGTCAGCACGGCCGCGAGGGCGATGACGAGACGGGGCAGGGGGCGGCCGCCCAGCCAGTCGCCGGTGCTCTCGTAGATCAGGATGACGAGGATCGAATCGATGAAGAGGAGGATCGTCCCCCAGATCATCAGGCCGCCCATCTCGTCCATGAGGCGGAGGTCCAGCGGGCGGATCGCGATCGAGGGCGCGATGTCGTGGAGCCGCGTCACGAAGACCAGCGCCACCATGAGAAGGTTGCCGACGAGCAGGCCGTAGATCGGCTGGCGCACCGCCGCGGCGTCCTCGCGGATGTAGACGAGGAGCAGCATCGCGAGCTTGCCGGAGAAGAGGACGATCGAGCCGGGCGAGAGGACCACCGCGCCCGGCAGCTGGATATAGAGGATCGCCGCGAGATAGGTCTCGAGGAAGTGCATCGCGCCGAGGGCGCAGAACACGATGCCGATCCCGAAGCGGTGGCGGATCCGGAACAGGCCGGCCATCACGGCGAAGTAGAGGACCGCCTCGAGGACGAGCAGCAGCAGGTTCATCCAGTCGCCCATCGAACGCCCGTCCCGATGCCCGCGCCGGCGGATGCGGCCGCCGCGTGCCGGCTGCCGGCCGGTCTCCGACGGCTCGGCGCGAGCATGCGCGTCTTTCCCCGGCGAGGCAATGTTCCCGTCCGGGCGCGGCCGCCGCGCCGCGCGGCGCTACGACAGGAGCCGCCGCGCCGCGTAGAGCCCGACGAGGGCGAGGATCGCGACGACGAGGATCACCAGGATCGCCATCATCGCCGCCGCGCCCAGCACCGCGCCGAGGGTGTTCCAGAAGCCGACCTGGGCGATCAGCACGACCAGCAGGATGAAGACGATCAGCGGCATGGCCCGGTTCCTCGGATCGTTCGGGGAAATGGATACATCGCCCGCTCAGCCCTTCTCCATGCCCTCGAGCTCGGTGATCATCCGGTCGATGACGCCGAGGCCCTTCTGCCAGAAGCCGGGATCGGTGGCGTCGAGCCCGAAGGGGGCGAGGAGCTCGCGGTGGCCCCTGGTGCCCCCGGCCCGGAGCATCGCCAGGTACTTCTCCTCGAAGCCCTGCGGGGTCTCCTCGTAGGCGGCATAGAGCGAGTTCACGAGGCAATCGCCGAAGGCATAGGCGTAGACGTAGAACGGCGAGTGGACGAAGTGCGGGATGTAGGCCCAGAAGGTCTCGTAGCCGGGGCCGAGGCGGATCGCCGGGCCGAGGCTGTCGCCCTGCACCGCCATCCAGAGCTCACCGATGCGCTCGGCGGTGAGTTCGCCCGTCCGCCGCTCGGTGTGGAGCTTCCGCTCGAAGCTGTAGAAGGCGATCTGGCGGACCACCGTGTTGATCATGTCCTCGACCTTGGCGGCGAGCATCGCCTTCTTCTGGACCGGGTCGGTGGTCTCGGCGAGCAGCGCCCGGAAGGTCAGCATCTCGCCGAACACGCTCGCGGTCTCGGCCAGCGTCAGCGGCGTCGGCGCCATCAGCGCGCCCTGCGGCGCGGCGAGCACCTGGTGGACGCCGTGGCCGAGCTCGTGGGCGAGCGTCATCACGTCCCGCACCTTCCCCTGGTAGTTGAGGAGGATGTAGGGGTGGGCGCTCGGCACCGTCGGGTGCGAGAAGGCCCCCGGCGCCTTGCCGGGGCGGACCGGGGCATCGATCCAGCGGTCCTGGAAGAAGCGCCGGGCGATGCCCGCCATCTCGCCGGAGAAGAGGCCGTAGGCCGAGAGCACCGTCGCGCGCGCCTCCTCGAAGCGGATCGTGCGCTGCGGCACCTTGGGCAGCGGCGCGTTGCGGTCCCAGTAGGGCAGCGCGTCGCGGTCGAACCACTTCGCCTTGAGGCGATAGTAGCGATGCGAGAGGCGCGGATAGGCCGCGGTCACCGCCGCGACGAGGGCGTCGACCACCTCCGGCTCGACGCGGTTGGAGAGGTGCCGCGCCGCCGCCACGTCGTCGAACTTCCGCCAGCGGTCGGAGATCTCCTTGTCCTTGGCGAGCGTGTTCGTGATCAGCGCGAAGAGCCGGATGTTCTCCTTGAAGGTCCTGCCGAGCGCTTCGGCCGCCAGCCGCCGCTTCGCCCCGTCGCTGTCCTGGAGGAGGTTGAGCGCCGGCTCGATGGCGAGCTCCTCCTCGCCAACCGTGAAGCGGAGCCCGGCGATGGTCTCGTCGAACAGCCGGTTCCAGGCGCCGACGCCGGTCACCGCCTTCTCGTGGAACAGCTCCTCGACCCGGTCCTCGAGCTGGTGCGGCTTCTCCTTGCGGATGTCCTCGAGCCACGGCCGGTAATGGCCGAGGGCGGGATCCGCCATGGCGGCGGCCAGCACCGCGTCCTCGATGCGGTTCAGCTCGAGCGTGAAGAAGAGGAGATGCGTGGCCGCGTTGGTGATCCGCTCCTGGACGTCGCCGTAGAACTTGGAGATCGCCGGATCGACCGTATCCCCGGCATGGAGGAGCCCGGCATAGGAGATGATCCGCCCGAGCAGGTCGTCGAGCGCCTCGAATTCGCGCACCGCCTCCGCCAGCCGTGCGCCCGCATCCGGTCCGGCGGCGATCGCCGCGAGCGTCCCCCGCCAGCGCCCGGCGAAGGCCTCCGAGGCGCTTTCCGCCCGCTCCAGCGCCGCCTGCAGCTCCGGCGAATCGCGTCCCGGATAGAGGTCGGCGAGGTTCCATTCCGGCAGGTCGCCATAAGGGTGCTTCTCGGTCTCGACGGCAAAGGGATCGTCCAGCGACATGGCTCAGCGCTCTTCCGGGAGGATGTTCGGAGGCTATGAGCTATTGCCGGAAGGCGGCGATGGCAACCCGCCGATTTCGGGCCCGCCCTGTCGAATCCGCCGTGCCTCCATCGTCGTAGGGGTGGAGACAACCGGAGGAGCCTCGTCATGGATGACACCCGCACGCTCGTTCCCGCCCTCGATCTGGCACGGGCGAGCCCGATCGCCTTTGCCGGCGAAAGTCCCGAATACCGCAGCGCCCGTATCGCGCTCCTCGCCGAGGAGATCGCGCTCCGCCGCCACATCGAGCGCGTCGCCCGCCAGCGCCGGGCGCTCCCGCCGGGTCCCGTGGTGGCGCGGGACTATGCCTTCGTCGGCCGCGAGGGCCCGGTACGCCTCGCCGACCTCTTCGGCCCGCACGAGTCGCTGATCGTCTACAAGTACATGTACGGGCCGGAGCGGCGGCAGCCCTGCCCGATGTGCACCGCGGCGATGGCCGCCTGGGACGGCAATGCCGACCACATCGGCCGGAAGGTCTCGCTGGTCATGGTCGCCCGCTCGCCGATCGAGCGGCTCGTCGCCTTCGCCGAAGAGCGCGGCTGGAACAATCTCCGCCTCTATTCCGACGGCAGCGGCGACTATACCCGCGACTTCGTCGATCCCGGGGATGGCGACGTCCCGGGCCTCAACGTGTTCACCCGCCGGGACGGCACAATACGGCATTTCTGGGGGTCCGAGTTCGGCCATACGGCCGATCCCGGCGAGGACCCGCGCGGCGCGCCGGACCTCGTGCCGCTGTGGAACTTCCTCGACCTGACGCCGGAGGCACGCGATCCGGACTGGTACCCGTCGCTTTCCTATCCTGACTGACCGGGCACGGCCGCGGCGAATCCCACCATTTGGTGGAAGGCCAACCGCGGCATCGTCCGCTACATTGCCGCCCGGGCGACGCGCACCGGACGGCCTGATGTCGCTGCCGGGCAAGAGGGCTGGGCAGCATGGCACAGGACTGGACCGGGACCGAGGGTCCCGACAAGCATACCGGCACGGCCGGCGACGACCGTCTCGACGGAATCGGCGGCAACGACGTGCTGCGCGGCGCCGGCGGCAAGGATACCATCCTCGGCGGCCACGGCGACGACGTGCTCTACGGCGACGGCGGCGACGACCGTCTCGACGGCCGCTGGGCCGACGACATCCTCTATGGCGGCGGCGGCGCCGACACCTTCTTCATCACCGGCGGCGGCAAGGACGTCGTCGCCGATCTCGAGAAGGACGATCGCGTCGACGTCTCGCTCTACTACACGTCCTACGCCGACATGCAGAAGAGCGCCGGCTACGTCTGGAACCGGGACAAGGACATCTACCAGAAGGTCATCGCGGTGGGCGACGCCGCCGGCGACCGGGTGGTGATCCCGCTGGTCAAGTACAAGTCGCCGTCGGCCGAGAACTTCGTCTTCGGCACCGATGTCGTCCGTCCCGCGCACGGACCGGTGCTCGAAGGCGGCGACCAGGTCGACTGGATCGGCGGCTCGGCGATGAACGACCGCATGTTCGGCGGCGGCGGCAACGACCGCATCAGCGGCGAGGACGGCGACGACTATGCCGAGGGCGACGGCGGCAACGACAGCATCTACGGCGACGAGGGCAACGATACGCTGAAGGGCGAGGCCGGCCGCGACTACCTCTATGGCGGGGCGGGCCACGACACCCTGCGCGGCGGCGGCGGCGACGACCGCATCGAGGGCGGCTTCGGCAACGACGTCATCTACGGCGGCGACGGCGACGACGAGCTGGACGGCGGCTCCGGCGAGAACACCATCCAGGGCGACGACGGCAACGACCGGATCACCGGCGGCGGCGACCGGGACCGCATCAAGGGCGAGGCCGGGGCCGACGTGATCTCGGGCCTCGCCGGCGACGACGTCCTCGACGGCGGGGCGGGCGCCGACAAGATCGACGGCGGCTCCGGCAACGACCTCGTCGAGGGCGGCGCGGGGGATGACGTCATCGAGGGAAGCCTCGGCAACGACGTGCTCTTCGGCGGCAACGGCGACGACGTGCTGCGCGGCGAGCGCGACGACGACTACCTCCACGGCAACGACGGCAGCGACAAGCTCTACGGCGGGTCGGGCAACGACGAGCTCAACGGCGGGGACGGCGGCGACACGCTCGAGGGCGGCGACGGCAAGGACCTCCTGAGCGGCGAGTCGGGGCGGGACCGCCTCGAGGGCGGGGCCGGCGACGACGTCCTCTATGGCGGCGGCGGCACCGACGTCCTCAAGGGCGGCGCGGGCGACGACTTCATCAATCCCGGCGGCGGCGACGACGAGATGGCCGGCGGCGGCGGGGACGACCTCTTCGTCATCGCCAATGGCGGCGACAAGACCATCCTCGACTTCAACACCCGGGCCGGCGACAGCGACCAGATCGACTTCCGGGCGTTCTTCAAGAGCGGCGCCGAGCTCAAGGGCGCGGCGAAGCTCGTCGACGTCGACGGGACGACGGCGACGAAGTTCGTCTACACCGACGCCGACGGCGACAAGGCGAGCCTCACGCTCATCGGCTACGACTACAAGAGCGATGCGCACTTCGCCGATCACTTCGTGATCTGAGCGGGGCTGGCATGCCGCCGGTTAGTCCCCCGTTAACCGTGGCGGGGGACTATCCGGGCATCATGTCCGCGACCATCCTCATCGTCGACGACGATCCCGTCCAGCGCCGGCTGCTCGGCCATGCCGTGGAGCGTCTCGGCCATGCGGTGCTCACCGCTTCGTCGGGCCGCGAGGCGCTCGACCGGCTGGCGGCGCCGGAGGGCGAGGCGGTGTCCCTGATGATCCTCGACCTGGTGATGCCCGAGGTCGACGGCATGGGCGTTCTCGCCCGGCTCCGGGCCGAGGAGCGCTCGCTCCCGGTGATCGTCCAGACCGCCCATGGCGGCATCGACACGGTGGTCGGGGCGATGCGCGCCGGCGCCGCCGATTTCGTGGTCAAGCCGGTCTCGGTCGACCGCCTCCAGGTGTCGATCGAGAACGCCCTCAAGGTCGGCGCGCTGGAGGGCGAGCTGCAGCGCCTCAAGCGGAGCGCCGCCGGCACCCTCACCTTTTCCGACATCATCACCCGCAGCCCGGCGATGGAGCGGGTCATCGCCCTCGGCCGGCGGGCGGCGGCCTCGCAGATCCCGATCCTCATCGAGGGCGAATCGGGCGTCGGCAAGGAGCTCGTCGCCCGCGCCATCCAGGGAACGAGCGAGCGGAACGCCCGCCCTCTGGTCACCGTCAATTGCGGCGCGGTGCCGGCGACGCTGGTCGAATCGATTCTCTTCGGCCACGAGAAGGGCGCCTTCACCGGCGCCGCCGAGAAGCATGCCGGCAAGTTCCGCGAGGCCGACGGCGGCACGCTGTTCCTCGACGAGGTCGGCGAGCTGCCGCCCGACGTCCAGGTCAAGCTGCTCCGCGCCCTTCAGGACGGCGAGATCGATCCGGTCGGCGCCCGGCGCCCGGTGCGGATCGATTTCCGCCTGATCTCGGCGACCAACCGCAACCTCATCGACCTCGTCAAGGCGGGCAGCTTCCGCGAGGACCTCTACTACCGGCTCAACGTCTTCCCGATCCGGGTGCCGCCGCTCCGCGAGCGCCGCGAGGACATCGCCGAGCTGGTCCGCCACTTCGCCGCCCGCTTCGCCGCCGAGGAGGGCAAGGCCTTCATCCGCGGCGTCTCGGGCGAGGCCCTCGACCTCCTCCAGCGCTACGACTGGCCGGGCAATGTCCGCCAGCTCGAGAATGCCGTGTTCCGCGCCGTGGTCCTCGCCGACGAGGCCTGGCTCGGCCCGGCGGAGTTCCCCCAGATCGCGCTCCAGGTCGAATCGGGCGCGCCGCCGCTGGTCACCGGCCCCGCGCCGGCGCTCGCGGCGGGCCCGGTGGCGCTCGACGGCGGCCGCGCCTCCGCCGAGGACGATGCCTTCGCCTTCGACGCCGGCGGCGACATCCGGCCGCTCGCCGACATCGAGGCCCGGGTCATCCGCCTGGCGCTCGCCCGCTACCAGGGGCGCATCGCGCTGGTCGCGCGCAAGCTCGGCATCGGCCGCTCCACCCTCTACCGCAAGCTCAAGGAGCTCGGCCTCGAGGCGGATGTGACCGACGACATAGCCGCGGCGTGAGGTTCACCGCATTTTGATCCGCAACGGGGCACCGGGACGCGGTTTCCCCGTTGCAACACCATGGCGGCCGGTCTCTGCTCGCGGGTGGCTGCTTCGCATGAACGAAGACGGGGTGAGACGATGACTGGCGGCATGCGCGTTGTTCTCGGGGTGCTTTTCTCGACCGTGCTCGCCGGCGGCGCCGCCGCCCGCGATCCGCTACCGGTCGCGCCGGGACCGGTCTCGCCCGACTATGCCGGCTACGTCGCGATGGCCGATCCGCTCGCGGCCGCTGTCGGCGAGGCGCTCGCCGGGGGCGTCGCCGACGGCATCCTCGACAAGCAGGACGCCAGGGAGATCGCGGCGTTCTATGCGGCGCGGAGCGAGCGCCCCGTCTGGATCGCCGACGGCACCTACACCCCTGCCGCCCGTGCGGTGATGGACCGGCTCGCCCGTGCCGCCGACGACGGCCTCGACCCCGCGGACTATCCCCTGCCGTGGCAGGATCTCGGCCGATCGTTCCAGTCGGCGCCCGACCGGATCGCGCGCTACGACCTCATGCTCAGCCAGGCCATCGCCCGCTATGCCCGCCACGCCTATTCCGGGCGGGTGACGCCCACCAGGGTCAGCGCCAATCTCGACTACGAGGTGAAGCCGCTCGCCGCCGGCGACGTGCTGGCGCTGGTCTCGGGCTCGGACGATCCGGCCGCGACGCTCGCGGCCTACAACCCGCCGCAGCCCGAATTCGCCGCGCTGAGGGCCGAGCTCGCCCGGCTCCGGGCCGCGGCGGCGGCGACGGCGACCCTTCCGGCCGTGCCCGATGGGCCCCTCCTCAAGCCGGGGATGAACGACCCGCGGGTTCCCGTCCTCCGCGAGCGCCTCCAGCTCGCGGCGACGACGATCGAGCCCGAGCTCTACGACGCCGTGCTCGTCGCCGCCGTCGAGAGCTTCCAGTCCTCCTCCGGCCTCCGCGCCGACGGCATTGTCGGCCGCAACACCCTTGCCGCCATGAACGGGCGGCAGGCCGACCCGGTGACGACGGTGCTGGTCAACATGGAGCGCTGGCGCTGGATGCCCCGCTTCCTCGGCGACTTCAACGTGCGGGTGAACATTCCGGAATACACCCTAAACGTGTACAGGGATGGCGCGGTCGCCTACACCACCCGCGTCGTCGTCGGCAAGGTCGGGTCGCAGACGCCGGTCTTCTCCGACGAGATCCGCCACGTCGTGGTCAATCCCTACTGGAACGTGCCGGCCTCGATCGTGCGCAACGAGATGCTGCCCAAGATCCGGGCCGGCAGCGGGCTCCGCGGCTACCAGGTCTTCGCCAATGTCGGCGGCAAGTACCGGGCGGTCGATCCGCGCAGCATCCGCAACGTCGACGCGCGCAAGATCCAGGTCCGCCAGCCGCCGGGGGCCGCCAATGCGCTCGGCGAAGTCAAGTTCCTGTTCCCCAACAAGCATAACGTGTATCTTCACGACACGCCGTCCAAGAGTCTTTTCGAGCGCGAGGTGCGCGCTTATAGCCACGGCTGCGTGCGCGTGATGAATCCGTGGGACTTCGCCGAGGCGCTGCTCTCCGGTCCCGGAGAGGTCAGCGCCGCCGCGATCCGCAAGCGCGTCGGCGGCGGGGAGAGCTGGGTGAACCTCGACCGGCGCGTGCCGGTGCACATCACCTACTTCACCGCCTTCGTCGACGATGGCGGCCGGCTCCAGATCCGCGACGACATCTACGGCCACGACAAGCGCGTCGCGGCGGCGCTGGGGCTCGGCTGAACGCGCCGGTCCGGGCGGAAAGCCGGTTGCCAAGACGCCGCTTAAATGCCACGATTCAGCCCTAGTGCAGGACGCACCGGGGACGGGGTGGGAACCTCACCTTCCTTCTGGTAATGGGTCGTTAATCTCGTCGCGTGAAACTGACGGCGAGTCGTGGGCCTGGTCGGACAGGAAAGACGTCGGACAGCAAGAGACGGGGACGACGGTGAGGGTTCAGACCACCCGGGTGGCGTTTGTCGAGGGGCGATCAGCTTGCTGAAACGAGTCGTGACCGCGGCCGCACTGTTCCTGGCGGCGACGACCTTCGGCTTCGGCGCCAGCGCCGAGACCCGGTCCCTCAAGCTTTACAACGCCCATACGCGGGAATCGGCGACCATCGTCTACAAGCGCGACGGGCGGTTCGACCAGCAGGGCCTGACGCAGCTCAACAAGTTCCTGCGCGACTGGCGACAGAACAAAGTCACCAGGATGGACCCCAAGCTGTTCGACATCCTGTGGGAGGTCTATCGCAAGGCCGGCGCCTCGCGGCCGATCACCGTGGTCTGCGGCTACCGCGCCCCCGAGACCAACGCCATGCT
>Ga0182738_1004953_pt1 | contig 14432 bp, 10 predicted proteins | sample eDN5th30CBELigMG_FD_128876 | JGI IMG/M metagenome (GOLD analysis project Ga0182738, IMG submission 128876) | Enriched Miracle-Growth compost microbial communities from Emeryville, California, USA - eDNA 5th pass 30_C BE-Lig MG (version 2)... ... | reverse complement strand
GTTTGCCGCGCAGATCCTCGACATGGTTGATCGCCTGCTTGCCGAGCCAGAGGCCCAGCCGGGGATAGGCTGCCAGCTTCTCTGCCATTGCGCGCCCTGCCTGTTCGAGGTCTTCGCGCGCGACCATTTGATTGACCATGCCGAACTGCTCGGCACGGCTCGCCGTCATGCGCTCGCCCAGCAGCAGGAATTCCTTGGCGATGCGCGGCGGAAGCTCGAAGGCGTGGGCGAAATATTCCACGCCCGGAATGCCCATGCGCACCACGGGGTCCTGGAAGAAGGCGTCTTCCGAAGCGATGATGAAATCGCAGACCCAGGCGAGCATCAGGCCGCCTGCGATGCAGGCGCCCTGCACCAGCGCGATCGTCGGTTTCGGTATGTCGCGCCAGCGTCGGCACATGCCGAGATAGACTTCGTGCTCGCGCGTGTAGAGCATTTCGGCCGCAGGCTTGTTCACGTGGTCGGCCCACATCAGCCGCCGCTCGAAGCTCTTGTCGACGTCCCGGCCCGGCGAGCCGATGTCGTGCCCGGCCGAGAAGTGCTTGCCCGCGCCGCGAAGGATGATGACCTTGATCGCGTCGTCATCGACGGCGCGCCTGAAGGCGTCATCGAGCGCATAGGTCATCTGGGAGTTCTGGGCATTGTTGTAGGCGGGGCGGTTCATCGTGATCCAGGCGATTGCGCCATCGGCCCGATAGTCGACAGGTGTGTCGGTCTCGTAGGTGATTTCAGCCGTCCGCGGCTCGACCAGATCGCTCATTGCCCATCCTTTTGTCTTGCCGCCAATCTATGAAGGCATCCGAAGCGAGCAATCGTCCAAAGGGACTAGCGACCGGATGGCGTCGGCGAAAACCGGAAAACGGCTTTCGGAAAAGATCATGCTTAAGCAAACAGACAGGCCTGATGACGGTTCGGGAGGACGTCATCAGGCTCCATGTTTGGAAAGGATGCTTTCAGGTGCAGGACCCGCCGCCGTGCGACGGTCCCGCTTGCCGGCCTACCTTCGCTCCGACGCGCGCGCGATCCAGAGCTGGATGGGAACCACGATCAGCAGCAAGGCCAGCACGAGCAGGGTCGAAAGCGCCGCAGCTCCCGGCAGGTCGGGCACGTCCCAGAGCGTCCACATGACGGTGGACATCACCATGTTCTTGTTCGTCATCAAGAGCAACGGGATCGTGAGGTCGCGCGCGCTGTGCGCCAGAACCCAGATCCAGCCATTGAGCAACTGGGGCCAGACGAGCGGCAGGACGATCCGCCTCAGCGTGGTCCACCAGCCCGCGCCGCAGACCATGGCGGCGTCCGACAGTTCCTTGTGCAACTGCACCAGCGCGCTGGACATGGTGCGCGTGGCGAAGGCCAGATAGATCGTGATGTGCCCGATGATGAGGATCATCACCGAGCCATAGAGAGGCGTGCGCAGATAGAGCAACAGAATGGCCATCGCCATGACGATCGGCGGGATCGCCATCGGAGAGAACGACATCACGTCGAGCGCGCGCGCCAGCCAGCCCTGTCCGCGCGTCGCCAGCCAGCTCACGACCGACGCCAGCGCCATGGTGGCGATGCTGCTGGCAAAGACCAGTATGACCGTATTCAGGATCGCGGAGCGCACGGCGGTGCGGCCAAGCACCTCCCGGTAGGTGTCGAGCGACATGCGGGTCAGAGCGTCGAAGGTCGGCAGTTCGTAGAAGCGCAGGAAGCTTGTCCAGAACAGCACCAGCAGCGGCATGACCATGAGAAATACAAGCACCGCTGAAAGCGCGAACGCCGGTACGGCCCAGGGGCCGAGATGCACGCGGCGCGGATGGAAGGCCTTTCCGGTAACGACCTTGTATTTTTCACCGGCCCCGATGACACGGAAATAAAGCAGCATGAGCAGGCAGGCGATCATCAGCAGGAGAATGCCGAAGGCAGCCGAAAGGCCGTAGTTCGGAACACCGACATCGGGGGTCGAGAGAAGGTAGATGCGCGTGCTGAGCACGGGAATGCGGGCGGTCAGCCCCACGATCAGCGGGAGTTCGAAGGCTTGCACGACCGCGATGAACACGTAGATCGCCACCGAGAGCAGGCCCGGCATCAGCAGCGGAATGACGATGCGCCGCGCGACCGCCCATCTGCCGCCGCCATGCACGAAGCCGGCGGTCTCAAGCTGCGGGTCCATGTTGCGGAACAGGCCGCCGATCATCACGAAGGCGGTCGGCGTGACGCTGACGCCGGTGATGAAGATCAACGCCCACATGGAATAGATCGTCAGCGGGCCGGCTTCTCCGGTGAAGAAGCTCCATAGCGCGTTGAGAATGCCGTTGCCGGGGTTGATGAGCAGAATCCACCCGAAGCCGAGAATAACCGGCGGCACCGCCATCCAGGTGAACAGCGCGATCCGAATGAACGTTCGGCCCGGCATATCGGTACGCTCGACCAGCCAGGCGAGCCACGCGGCCATCACCAGGCCGATGATGATGCTGCCGAAGGCATAGACAGCCGTATTCAGAAGAAGTGTCGGAAGCTCCGAGCTTGCCAGGATCGTCCTGAAGTTCTGGAAGGCGAATTCCCAGCCGTCGAGCGGAAACGTGTCCGGCGGCGTCAAGGCCGTTCGCAACAGGATCAGGAGCGGTCCGAGGACAAGACACGCTATGACGAGGAGCGCGACGGACAAAGCCAGTCGCGATGGTCCCGAAGAAACTGCACGCGGGCGGGGCCGGGCGGGCGAGGTGGTCTGGATGGCCATGTCGGTCAATCTGCCGGCACGATGACGCAACGATCGAACGGCACCGTCAGACGGATCGTCGAGCCGGGCGGCGTCTTGTCATAGGAATTGAAGACAGCGCAGAGCTGCGTGTCGCCAACGGCAATGGTCGCGTCGATGAAGTCGCCGAGAAATGTTTGGCCGGTCAGCGTACCCTCGAAGATATTTTCCTCGCCGCCGGCGGCGAACGCTGAAAATGCCTGCGGGCGGATAATGCAAAGGGCTTTTTCTCCCGCCCTCACCTCCGAATCCGCCGTGCTGCAAATTTCCCCGATCGGCGTTGCCACCCTGCGCAGGGTTTGTCCGCCCGAGCGTTCGATCGACGTCACCTTGCCGGTGATCGTGTTGCTGCGCCCGACAAAGTTTGCCACAAAAGCGTTTCGCGGGCTGAAATAGACGTCCGAAGGCGAACCGATCTGCATGATCTCGCCCTGGTTGATCACCGCGATGCGATCCGCCATGCCCATGGCTTCCACCTGATCGTGCGTCACGAAGATCGTCGTGATGCCGAGGGATTTGACGATCTGGCGCAGCTCCTCGCGCATCGTATCGCGCAGCCTTGCATCCAGATTGCTCAAGGGCTCGTCGAGAAGAAGCAGGCGTGGCTCGTGGACGATCGCACGGGCAATGGCGACGCGCTGCTGCTGCCCGCCGCTGAGATGCGGCGCGAGCCGATCAGCGAAGCTCTCGAGCTTGACGCGTGCGAGCGCCGCCATGACGCGCTTGCGCACTTCTTCGCGGGGCTTGCGGTCGCGGCCGTGCACCAGCGGAAACGCCACATTGTCGAAGACGGTCATATGCGGCCAGATCGCATAGGACTGAAACACCATGCCCAGCATGCGCTGGCTGGCGGTAAGAAAGACCGAATTCGCCGCATCGAATACGGGTCGATCTCCGATCCGGATGGTGCCGGAATCGGGCGTCTCCAGACCCGCGATCGACTGCAGGATCGTGGTCTTGCCGCAGCCGCTAGGCCCCAGCAAGGCAAAGAAATCCCCCCGTGCAACTTCGAAGCTCACGCCACGAAGCGCACGCACGGGTTGGCTGCCCTTTCGGGCAGCATAGGTCTTTTCGATATGCTCTATTGCTAACATCAAATTCTACGTCAAAGGAAAGGTCGAGCCAGCAACGGAGCATCCGCCCGGCAGGTGGAGGCTATCAGTTGCCGGCGGTAAGCAGCTTCGTCAGTTGGTCGCGCAACTGATCCTGGGCTGCGATCTCCTCGAGGGATGTCGGGGTTGCCAGCTTCGCGCCGGCCTTTTCCGCCTCCGCCACGAGCTTCGCGATCTCGGAGTCCTTGTCGGCAAGCCGCGGCATCGCCTCGAACTGTTCCGCGACCTTCGAGCCCTCGGTGGTGAGCCATGCGGTGAACAGGCGGGCCGCATTCGGATGCGGGGCGTTCTCCGGTACGTAGATGTAGCCCTGATAGACCATGACGTAATCCGAGAAGAGCTTGAAATCGACCGGCTGCCCCTTCTTCTTCGCAGCGACCGCACCATGATAGGTGATGATGCCAAGTGGCGCCTGACCGACGGAGACAGCCTGCATCACCACCGGGCTGCCGCGCTGCAGGATCGGCTTGTTCTCGACGAGCTTCTTTGCGTAGTCGAGCATCTCGTCCTGACCGATCACATAGGCGATCGTCGGCAGCGGATTGAGGAAGAAGGCGTTGAGGGCGATCTTGCTGTTCCACTTGGGGTCGAGCAGGTCGGCGGTCGTCGAAGGCACTTCTTCGGTCTTGATCAGGCCGGTGTTCCATCCGAGGCCGTAAACGGCGTCAAGCAGATTGAACGTAGCGCCGCGCAGGTCGGGAATGACTTCATCGACGGCCTCTGCGACGCCAGGGAGTTCCTTGCCGAACACATCCGCCCACGGATATTCCTTGACCAGCCCGCGGCTGCGCAATGCCTCGACATCTTCCGCGCTTCCCAGCCCGATCAGGTCGACGGAACCCGTGCCGCCGCCTGCCTCGGCGATGACGCGGGCATTCGTCTGCGGCGCGCCCTGCGGCGTCCACTCGATCCTGATCGAGGTGCCGAAGCGCTCGTTGAATGCTTTCTCCAGCGCGGCGTGAGTTTCGGGCGAGCTCGGATTGGTCACCCGCACGACCACGCTTCCCTCAGCCTTTGCCTTCTCCAGAACCGTGTCGAAGTCGGCGGCGTTTGCCGGCACGGCAGGGGCCGCCACGGCACAAAAAATTCCAATGGTTGCTGCGAAACCCAGTTTCACCAGACTCTCCTCCACAAGTCGCGACCGTTTGGTCGCCGGCGCCTAGTAGGGCATCAATTGAAGACAATGCCATAGTCCGAACGGACGTATTTGGATGACATATGTCCGAAACCGTCGGCCGATGCCAAAATCAGCAGTTGAGAGCCAGTCCCGGATGCGGCCAGTCCAGCGCCACCAGACGTCCGCTGTTGGCAAGGGTCACAAAGGCGGTCGCCTGGTTCGATCCGCCGAAGCAGATGTTCGTGGAGTACATGTCGGGAAGGGGAACGTGGTCGATATTCTTGCCGTCCGGCGAAATGACGGTTACGCCACCCTTGATCAGGGTTGCAACGCAGATATTGCCGGCGCTGTCCACCGCGAGGGAGTCGAACCACTGGTATCCGGGCAACCCGGCGACGAGCGTTCCACCGTGCGGCGATGGCCAAGGCTTGCGCACGATCTCGCCCGGTGCCGAAAGCTCGAATGCCCACAGGCGGGCGGTGTGGGTCTCCGCCACATAGAGCGTCTGCTGGTCAGGCGAGAGGCCGATGCCGTTCGGCACGAGCATGGGAAAGATCACCTCGCGGCATTCCGAGCCGTCCGCCCTTGCGTAGCAGACACTGCCGCGATCGGCATCGCGCGGTCGCGTCTTGCCGGAGTCGGTGAACCAGAAGCCACCATGGCGATCAAAAACGATATCGTTGGGACTGCGCAGATTTCCCTTGTCGCTGGTCTGGTAGAGCACTTCGACGTTACCGGTCTCCAGATCGACGCGATCGATACTGCCGGTTCTGTAACCGGGATCCTGGCCCATCGGCCGCAACCCGTATTCATCCGTGTGGAAGAGCACGCCGCCATTGTTACAGATGTAGCATTTGCCGTCCGGGCCGATGGCGCCTCCGTTCGGGCCGCCGTCGAGCTTTGCAACCCTGGTTATCCTCCCATCCGTGCCTACACGCGCCAGGGCGCGGGCCTGCATCTCCACGACCAGGCAAGAGCCGTCCGGCAGCGCGATCGGCCCTTCGGGGAAACCCAGTCCGCTGGCGACTTCGCGAAACTCCGTGGGATAATGCGTCATGCTTTCGTTACCTTGTCTCGGCCGTGGGTCTGTTCAGCATCGGATGCAAGCGTCCTCCAGCGATCGAGGATCGCTTCGTAAGGCGTGGCGTCATGCGCCGCGGTGATCGCTTCCAGCATCGGGGCTGCGGTTCCGCTCGCCTGTGCAAGCGCGATTGCGTGACGCAGATCCTTGCGCGTCACGTCAACGACCGCCTTTGAGGCGGCCAGATCGGTACTGTTCCACGCAAAGAGCTTCTTGCGGGCTTCCCAATCGCGGGTCCCTGCATTGCGGCCCGAGCTCTGCTCCATCACATCCACCAGCCTCGGCAGGTCCAGATTAAGCGCCCCGGCGATCCGCATGGCTTCGGAGAAGAGGAACAGGTTCGTCACGCCGACGAGATTGTTCAGTATCTTCATGGTCTCGCCGCTGCCGAGCGCGCCGCAGTGGAAGATCGAGGACGCGAGATCATCCAGAAGCGGCCGCGCTTCGTTGAACAGGTTTTCGTCGCCTCCGACCATGATGGACAGTTCGCCGTCACGCGCCTTGATCGAGCCGCCCGAGACGGGGGCGTCGATCACGCGTGCCCCCGACGGAGCCAGTTGCTCGGCCACCGAGTGCACCGTTTCGGGCAGAACGGTGCTCATGACCAGAACAAGCGGACCGGCAGGGTGGTCAAGTGCCGGGGCGAGTGTGGCTGCCGCCATGCGCAACTGCTCGTCGTTCGCCACCATGAAGATGATGGTCGGGCATGATGCGCAATCGGTTGCCGTGTCGGTCACCGCACATCCGAGACCCTCGAAATGGGTCCGCACCCCGAGCGCGGGATCGCAGATCAACAGTTTTCGTCCGCGCTCCAGCAAACGTTCAGCCATGGGTGCGCCGATGCTGCCGGCGCCTATGAAAGCGATGTCGGGGGAGGGAATGGATGACAAGGTGCTCACCGCCTTATACCGAGAGATGTCGTTGCTTGATGTCCGGCCGCGCATCGAAATCCTCCCAGGAGCCCTGGTAGACAAGGCGGCCGCTTTCGATGACATACACGGCGGAGGTGCAGCGGCGGGCGAACCGAATATTTTGTTCGCTGAGCAGGAGCCCGGTGCCGAGCGCGTCGCAAAGGGCGGTGAGCGAAACCGCCATCTGATCCACGATCACGGGAGCGAGACCTTCGGTCGGCTCATCGAGCAGCAAGACTTTCGGACGCGCCGCCATGCCGCGCGCGACTGCTACCATCTGTTGCTGCCCGCCGCTCAGCTGGCTGCCGTAGCGCCCGACGAGGGGCTTCAGTATCGGGAAAGCCGCGAGGATCGTTTCGGGGTCGACGAGGCCTTGAGGGCCGGCCGCCGCCTCCACGAGGCGAATGTTGTCCATGACGGATATGTGCGGGAAAATCCGCCGATCTTCCGGCACCAGCGCCAGGCCCAGCCGCGCGCGCCGGAAGGATGGCAGCGTGCCCAGATCGCTTCCATCGAGCAGAACTTCCCCTCTGGCGCGGGGGCCGGCGTTCATCACGCTTTTCAGGAGTGTCGACTTTCCCGCCCCGTTGCGTCCGAGCACCGAAATGCGTGCGCCTTTCGCCACCCTGAGGCTGATGCCGTGAAGCACATGGCTGTCGCCGTAAAAGGCGTCGAGGGAGCGGACCTCAAGCATTATCGGCTTCCTCACCGAGATAGATTTCGCGAACGGCCGTATTGGCCCGGATCTCTTCCATGCTTCCTGTCGCGACGGTCTCGCCATAGTTCATTACCATGACCCTGTCGGAGAGGTCCGAAACCACATCCATGTCGTGTTCGGTGAGCATGATGGTCAGCCCTTCCTCATCGCGCAGCCGCTTGATGACGTTGACGATGTCGTGACGGTCGGATGGCGACATGCCGGCGGTCGGCTCGTCCATCATCAGCACGCGGGGTTTCAGGGCCAGGGTCATGCCCATTTCGAGGCGTTTGCGGTCGCCATGCGACAGGAAGGAAGCCGACAGTCCGAGCTTGTCGGCCATGGCGATGCGCCGGGCGAGCACCCTGGCTTCGTCAACCACGTCCGGAGCCGGACCCAGCCGCCACCAGGAGGGTTTGACGCCCTGGTTTCGCTGCCTGGCTTCTATGGCGATGATCAGATTTTCCAGAACCGTATTGCCGGCGAGGATGCGGGCGACCTGAAATGTCCGGCCGAACCCGCGGGTGACGCGGGCGCTGGCTGACAAATTGGTGATGTCCTCTCCCTCCAGACGGATGCTGCCGGAATTTGCCCGGCTTTCGCCCGTGATCACTTTGAACAAGGTGGTCTTGCCGGCTCCGTTCGGGCCGATGATCGCAAAGGTTTCTCCTTTTCCGATCGTCAGCGAAATGCCCTTGAGGACCTTGATCGCGCCATAGTTCTTGTAGATTTCCCGGCATTCGATCATGGGTGCGCGCCTTCCCTTGCATCATCGGGGGAGCCGGCTTGCGGACGCTTCGCACGAAAGATGCCGAGTTGCTTGCCGATGCCGAGTATGCCACCGGGTGCGCCGAGCACCACGACGAGCACGATGAGGCCGCTGATCACCTCGGATAGTCCGGCCAGTGTCCGCGTGGCATAGCCCAGCGTGGAAAACGCCACCGACCCTACGACAGGCCCCCAGAAGAAGCCGGAGCCACCGAGAAGCGTGTTCAGCATGGGTTGCGTGGAATGCAGATAGCTGACCGTATCGGGAGTGACGATCTGCGCCCATGGCGCATGCAGGGCGCCTGCGAGCGCCGCGACGGCTCCTGAGATCGCAAATGCCGTCAGGCGCACGCGCTGGACGTTTATGCCGAGAAATTCGGCGCGGACGGGGTCCTGCCGTGTCGACACCATCATCCGGCCGAAGCGGCTGACGGTCAGTGCCCGGAGCAGGAGCGCAACCGCCGCGCAGGCGACGCACAGGAACCAGAAATAGGCGCGCTCCGAGGACAGATCGACACTGAACAAACCGAACTCGAGCGTGGGGCGAGGAATGCCGGAAAGACCATCGTCGCTGCCCAGCGTCTTGCTGTAGTTGATGATGCGCCTCAGGATTTCTCCCAGCGAGAGCGTCAGGATGCCAAGCGCAATGCCGCTGGTTCTGCGCAGCGCCACCAGTCCGACGATCATGGCAGACAGGGCGCCGAGCGCCGTTGCCCCGGCCAGCAACAGAGGAAAGGACACGCCGTAGTCGCGCAACAGAAAGCCGACGAAATAGGCACCGATGCCGAAGAAGGCCGCGTGGCCGAATGTTGCCAGCCCGACATAGCCAAACAGGAAATTCCAGGACAGCGCGAGCAGCGCTTCCACCATCGCAAAACCCGCGATGAAGAGGAAACCTTCATTGACGTATATCGGCATGCTTGCGACCAGAACTGCGACGAGAGCGATAATGCACGCGATCTGCGGTGACAGGCGAACCGGCATAGCCGAGGGAATGCTCGTCGGATCCGGGGCTTTTTCGGTGTGACCGGCGGTGTCCGCCCCCGGTTGCCAGAACAAGCCCTGTGGTCGCCAGAGCAGGAAGGTTACGAGAAGGAAGTAGATGAGCAGGCCGGGCAATTCCGGCATGATGAGAAAGTTCACGCCGTCGACCAGGCCGAGCATCACCGAAGCGATGAATGCGCCCCTGATGTTGCCCAGCCCGCCGATGATGACCACCATGAAGGATTGGAGCAGGTAGGACTCGAAGAGGAGCGGTGAGACGCTCTGGTTAGGAAGCAACATGCCGCCGGCCATGCCCGCGAGGAAAAACGCCGCCATCACGACGAGCGCGTAGACCAGGGGCGTGTTGATGCCGGCGAGATTGGACATCCATTCATCGTGGGCGATGGCGCGGACAACCTTGCCGATCCGTGACCGGTGAATGAGGATTTCGAGCGCCAGGAACGTCGCGATGCCCATGCCGATGATGAACAACGAATATGTCGGCACCAGAACCGGACCCAGGAAGATGGCGCCGGCGAGGGCGTCGGGGGCGCTGATCGAATGGTAGTTGACGCCCCAGACGAGCTTGACGAGACCGTTGCATATCATCAGCATTGCGAAGGTTGCGATGAGCGAGTAGGCCTCGTCCACATGCCGCAACCTGCGGAACACGCCGAAGTTGATACACAGTCCGGCTACGGCGAGAACGCCCCCCGCAACCAGCCCGCCGACAAGTAGCCACGAAATCGATCCGGGTTCTATGCCAACAACGGTAAAGGCGATGTACGCTCCCACCATGAAGATGCTGCCGTGGGAGATATTCAGGATGCGCAGCATTCCGAATATCAGCGTTATGCCGGCGGCAACCAGAAAAATCGCCATGCCGACGGCAAGCGCGTTGAAAAGTGCAAAGCCGATTTGCATTGCGAAGGGCTCCTCCCACCCGCTGAGACCTCAATCGTGCATGTCTGTCGATGCGCGTCATAGTCCGTTTGGACGGTTACGCTTCCTTCCTTTCCGCCGTGAATGTGTGATCTGGCAGCGGATCCCGGGAGGTGGAATTGGCCGCGTTTCTTGTGTTCGAAATCTCCATTCAAAATCGCGGCGAGTATGACAGCTACCGCTCGGCGGCAGGGCCCATCCTGGAGCGTCATGGGGGCAGGTTTCTTGTCCGAAGCGTGAGGGGAGAGGAGGGGCGCCTGGAGGTTCTGGAAGGTGGTTGGGACCCCGAACGCTTCTTTGTCGTCGAGTTTCCAGGCTGGGAGCAGGCTCGGAATTTCTATTTCTCGGACGAGTATCAAAAATCGGTTCAGGCGCGGTTCGCGTCCTCGATCGGGAAAGCAATTCTCGTGGAGGGAATGCCCTGGACCTTGGAACGGTAAGACGTTGGCGAGCTACTCAGTAGGCAGCGAACCGCGATCAGACCGACAGATTTTCAACGTGCCGAATTCTGGGAGGAGATGGCATGCAATTGAACAGACGCCACTTTATGCTTTCCACGGCCGCGCTTGGAGCGGCCACGATGAGTTCTCGGGTGCTGGCGCAATCCGGCGACCCCATACGCATAGGTCTTCTGGCCCCGCTCACCGGCTTTGCGCCGGACCTCGGGCGAGACGTCCAGCTCGGCGCGCAATTGGCCGTTGCCCAGATCAACAAGGCCGGCGGCGTCCTGGGGCGGCCCGTCGAGCTGATCGTCCGCGACGACAAGATCAATCCCAATGAAACCGTTGCGGCGATCCGCGAGCTGTCCGGGATGGGGGTCAAGGTTTTCGCCGGCGGCGTCTTCACCGCGACCGCGCTTGCCGCCTTCGGTATCCTGCCATCTGTCGATGCCGTATTCATGACCGTTCACGCAAATGGCGATACGCTGACGCAAGAGAAATTCTCGCCACTCGGCTTCCGGCTGAACGAAAGCGCGGCGATCCGGGGGCGAGCCGCCGGCCGTCTGGCCGCCAAGCGCTACCCCGATGTCGTCAACTGGAGCGGCATCACGACCGATAACGAGGCGGGAGACTCGCAATGGCGAGCCTTTGCAGCGGGGGTCAGGAAATACTATCCTCTGGTTGCCGGCAAGGAAGCGAACATCATCGATCCGATCAGGGTGAAGGTCGGCGCCAACGACTTCAAGAACGAGATCGCGCAGATCATGAGCGGCCCGGTCGAGGCGCTGATGCTGTCGTTCCCGGATCCTGCTACGCTCGTGCAGCAGGCACGTCCGTTCGGCTGGGAAAACAAGGTGAAGGTATTCATGGACATGGGCAACGACATTGTCCTTGCCAATGCGCTGGGCAAGCGCACGCCTCCCAATTTCTGGACCTGCTCGGACTGGCACTACAGCGCCTATGTCGACAAGATCCCGGAAGCGAAGCAACTCTTCGACGACTACAGGGCAGGCACCGGAGATGACCGCCCCAGCGGTTATGTCGGCATCGCACATGCCGCGATGGCGGTTTACGCCCAGGCCATCGCGACGGCGGGCACGGCCGACGATACGGCGGCGATCGTCTCTGCGCTGGAAAACTCGACATTCGACACGGTTGGCGGAAAGCGTTCTTTCCGCAAGGACCATCAGGCCACGGGCGACACCAACATGTATCGCTTCGCGTCATCGGACGGAGATACGCGGGGCTGGGAGGTTGCCGAATTCTTCGCCGAGGACAATGCGGAAGTCGCGCCGCCAGCGACACCGGGCGCGAAGCTCGCGGATGAGCTCTGAGCACCCGACCGAACAGGCGATCATCCCGACAAGAACCTGTCTGCATCTGCGGGCAGGTTTCTTTTTAGCTTTCGCAGCGCATTTGCAACCGGTCGTAACATTCTGAATTTGCGTGTAAAAAAACCGCCAGTCGCCCGGCGGTTTTTTTGGAGCAGGGCCGTCAGGCCGATTATTTGCGCAGATCGAGCAGACGGCGAACCTTTTCCTTGCCGTGGCGCGTATGTTCCGCCAAGGTTCCGGGATCGACGATCTCGACGTCCACTTTCACGCCAAGATCCTTGAACAAGGCCGCCCGCATATCGGCTTCGAGCGCGGCGGAATCCACTTCGCCCGACTTGCGCTCGATGCGAACGGTCATTTCCTCGCGGCGGCCGAGACCTTCGCCGACATAGTAGGCCACGCAGATATAGTCGCCTGTGGTCCGGTCGTCCTTGGTGACGGCGTTCTGGCAAGCCAGCGGATAGACATTCATGCCGCGCAGCTTCACCATTTCGTCGGCACGTCCGAGAAAGGTCGAAAGCTTGCGGGAGATGATGCCGGATTCCGACTCCTCGCGATCGGTCATGATCATCAGGTCGCGCAGATCGTAGCGGATGATCGGCGGGACCGAGCGGTGGAGGCTGGTGGCGACGAGGTTGCCGCGCTGTCCGTAGGGCAGCGGCGCGCCCGTTTCGGTGTCGACGATCTGGACGTATACCGTATCTTCGTTGATATGCTTGCCCTTGCGCTCGCGGCCCTCGAAGGCGATGAGGCCGATCTCGTGGGTGCCGTAGTTGTCGTAGATCGGGCAACCCCAGGCCGCTTCCAGCTTGGCGCGGAAATGCCCTTCGATATCCGGTCCGAGATAGGAGTGAAGGAAGCGCGTCTTCAACTGGTGAAGATCGAACTTCATCTCTTCGGCGACCTGTGCGAGGCGGCCGAGATATTCGCCGCGTGCGAACCACCAGTTCACGCCCCATTCCTTGGCATATTCCAGTTTGCGCGCGCTCGGCGTCACGATGCCCGTTCCGGTGGTTACGGGCACGCAACCCATCCAGTTGAACAATGCCGTGAAGGCATTCCAGGCGGAATTGGCGAGCGAGTTGGTGTAGGTGATCTGGACGATGTCGCCCGGCAGAGCGCCCTGCTCATAGAAGGCGCGCGCCATCTGCACGGCCTGGACTTCCCAGGCTATCGGATCGAACAGTGTCGGCCGCGGCATGCCGGTCGTGCCTCCGCTGGTCTGGATCTTCAGCGGCACCTTGCCGAAGTCGGGCCGGCCAAACTGATAGTGATCGCCGAATGGTGGCGCCGACTGCAGCGCGCCCTTGAGATCGTCGCTGGTGAATGTGGGAATCCGGTCGATGTGTTCCAGGCGCGTGACGTCGCCCTTCTCCAGCCCCACGGTTTTCCAATGGCGCTGATAGAATGGCACATTCCAGGCATCCGCGACGCGATCGAGGAAGCGCTTTTCCTGCAGGGCGTGCATGGCATCTGCCGAAAGCCGACCGACCGTTGTGTGGAAGTGCGGCGGCGGAGGATAATCGGCGATGAACTGATCCCAATCGACGGATTTGCAATAGTAAGGAATGCTGAGTGTCATGAGCAAAGAGGCTTCCGGCTCCGGTAGGTGAGCAGTTGCAGCAACTTGGCCACCGTGCAGCGAGAGCGCAGTGCTCGGCCAGGGTGCAAGAAACGCAACCAATTGTAGGCAGATAAGTCCATGAAATGTGGAAAAGAAAAACCGTCTGAATGGACTATGACTCCATGTTGCGACGGCTATGTGGTGAGAAAGCCACTGCCGGCGAAGCGGGCCGAAACAGGTGCTTCAAAATGAGGTCCGGCCTCAAACATAGCGCATCATGATGGCGATGCTGAGCCCGACAAGGATGGTGCCGCTGGCTCTCGAGACCCAGGCATGGGACCTCGTTGACGATACGAGCGGGGAGGCAAAGGATGAGATTCCCACCGACGCGAGATCGGCAATCGAGAATGCACCGTTGACGAGGGTGCCCAGGATGAGAAACTGCAACCAGATGGGAAATGCGGCTTCCGGCTGAACGAATTGCGGCAGGAATGTCAGGAAAAACAGCGCTGACTTCGGATTGAGGACCTCTACCACGAAGCTGTCCCGCAGAACTCTCCTGTGGTGAGCAACGTCTTCCGTGTCCTGCTGTCGGTTCGCCGAAAAAATCATTCGGCCACCCAGCCACAGCATGTAGAGCGCGCCGGTAAACCTGATGACCGAATAGACCGGGGGCGCATGATGAAGAAGCGCCGCCAGCCCGACAGACGCCGCCGCAATGTGGACATAGCAGCCC
>Ga0182738_1004952_pt1 | contig 14434 bp, 12 predicted proteins | sample eDN5th30CBELigMG_FD_128876 | JGI IMG/M metagenome (GOLD analysis project Ga0182738, IMG submission 128876) | Enriched Miracle-Growth compost microbial communities from Emeryville, California, USA - eDNA 5th pass 30_C BE-Lig MG (version 2)... ... | reverse complement strand
GAGAAATATTGTAAAACAAATTTAGACGACAAATAATAATCCATTTATAGTCAGTTTTCTGTATGTGACATTATCAACAAAGGAGGATTCAATTTGTAATTTCAATCATATTGCCAAGGTGACCGAATTTTTGTTGACAAAAGAATCTGAAGTGTGTGTGAATTATTTAATCTACTACAATCTTCTTTACAAATTCGCTCAGAATATCGAATACCCTTATGTTCAGCACTTTTTCCTCACTCTCTTCAACTGTTCAAATGAGCCCACTTCTCGCATTACTGAACAAGCCTTTTTGAAAATTACCAAGTATTGTGAAATAGTTTCATTCTTTGGCGATACCGCCCAAGCCATTCTCTACGGCACTAATGGATTTGATCCAAACAAATTTCACTTTGATTACAAGCCCAACGGCATTGAAGCTTTAGTCAACGGAGCAATCAAGCCAAGCGATCTTGAAATGCTATTTGGAGACGCTTCGAATTCTTCAAGATCAGTAAATCAAGATCCTTTATTGGAGGGTGAATTGAATGGTTTTAACTTGGATATTGATGGTTTATACACTACACTGAATGGCAACAAGAAAAAGGGTCTTCAAAAGAAGAAAAGCCCAACAGAATATACTGTGCCAACGCCATCAAAACAGACAATTCAAAGATATGCTTCGCTGAGAGAAAAATATAAACTGACCCTTGGAGCTTCTTTGGGAGACATTAAAGAGTCTGATGAAAAGGAGAGTGTGCCCTCTTCGACTCGAAATTTAAAGAGCACCTCAAAAGATAATGTCGCAAGAAGAACTACAGACAAGTCGGAAACTCGATTAACTACTCTGCCTGATTCATCAAGAAACAATATTATCATTCAGCCAAAGAGAAATGATGGATTGACGATTTCTCTTCCAAGCCAAACTCCAAAAAGTTTTATTGTAAAGACGGTTCAAGACTACAAATCTCCTTATAATTTTGTTCCCACAAAAACCACTTCAAAGTTCTTTAGACCAAGCACTCAGCAAGGAGGAGCTGAAGGCAGAATGAGAACAACCGATGCTAAGAAATCCGGCTCAAAGCTAACATTGGATCCTTTGAGAACTGATGGATTTAGAGCGATTAGGACAGCAAATGGCCGTTCAGAAGATATTGGCATAGCAAATTCTTTGCAACAGATTAAAGATCAAAATATGTCTCTCACGAGTAAGCAAGTCAATTCAAAGCAAGATTTGGGTCCAAGACAATATTTCAGATCGAATGCTGCTCCTGAAATTATTACATTGTCAACTGAATATTATAATGATGGTATGACAACAGAAGACGCTCAAATGTTGAATATTTTGTACCCACTGACTTGTGCCAACAGAATTCAGACTGAGATTGATAAAGAAGCCAAGGAGGCAGATTTTATGATTCCAAATATCAAAGCTAATGATGTGTTTTCTGTGCCTGCTTGCGAACTTTTGGATAATTTGTTCCGTAAAGCATTGAGCACAACATTCTTTGACATCGATGAAACGAAAAGTGATACAGAAGAAAATTTGGAGAACAGAGGAAAGAAATTAAGACATGAAATGAAGAAGAAATTGGGTCGTCCTGATGGTGATTATTCTTCTTTCTGGAATGCAATTTTCACTCAAAACTGCAGATTATTCGGATTATTGCTCAAAAACTATTTGTTTAAGATCAAGATTCATCATATTGAAGAAATCAACAGCGGCTTTTCTGCTGGATCAATTGTCAACATGATCTTGGAAAAATGTGAGACCCATCCAGATATCAAGCCATTTTCAAAAGATATTCATAATATATGTCGGGACAATCTCAAGTTTTTATGCAAAGTTATTGTTCAAAGTCACCCATGGAATCTAAGACAAGAAAAGGTTTATGTTCAAAACCTTGAAGTAATCCTAGATGAGAATGAAATTTATCTAAAAATTTTTCTAGATAGTGGAACCACTTGGAACAGGAAGAATTTCATTGGCTGAGACCCTTTGTTGGATTATCAAGCATGATTATCTGAACAAATACAGAATAATTCAAGAAATCAATGATACTTGCTGGCATACCCTCATCCTTTGGTTCTTCAACAACCTGTAAAAACTCAATGTTGAAGAGATTTTTCTTATCACCTTCCTAGGAATAACAGCACATATCATAGAATATTTTATTCAATAATTGAGACGACATTTTATCATACAGATGAAAAGACGATTTTGAGGCTATTGATGAAGCTTGATATCTTGTCAAATATGTACTCAACTTACAACCAGATATTTGTCAACAACGTGTTTATCAAAGATTTACATGCTGACTCAATGGTCTGTTATCTCAGGAAACTTGTGAATCTGATCGACACCATCGCCTATGTAAAAGATTTTTAGATTTGTAGCATTAAATTAATAAAATAGGATACTGAAGAATATGCATTATTAAGAAGCAATTTGGCAACAAGTATCAGTTGGAATGATTTGAGACCAAAATTATGCACAGTAAAAAGAGAGAAGAAAAAGACAATAAAGGCAAGTTCAAGAGACTCAAGAAGACACTCCAAGTTTGGAACATTAATCAGAGACGCCAATTCTTTGTCGACAATAAGTAGGATCGGTGGCCAGAGATCAACTTTAAATCCGATAAATCCCAGGGAACTCGGACATGTCCCTAGCTCACGCGGCTCCATGTCTCGTCAATCTATTAATAATAGTATCAATAATTAAGATTGTTTTGTATAATGTAAGAAATTTTACTAATGTGATTATTTAAGTGTTTATATTTTTAAAATTTTACAGTATGTGATTTTTAAAAGAACGGTGATTTTATAAATAATGTCTGCAAACTAAAAGACTATTGGCATGAAAAGAGTGAAAAATATAATATTTTCAATTAGAAGAGAGGAATTAATAAGATGTTATAGCAAAGATAGATAAATGAAAAGACACGTCTAATTATTTAATTATATTCTTTTTAGATAAGTAAATCTAAACTAAAATAAGATCTATCTATCAAAGTATATTTATTGAATGAGAGCTAACTCAGAAGAATCGGATAGCTCGCCAAGACTTAAGGAAGAACAATCTCCTTCAGGCTTTGCTGCTGTTCTCCAAGAAAAAGCTTTAAAATGGACTCCTGCTTTTAGATTGACAATTTTGCTCTGTATCTCTGTGGTTGCAGTCCTTGTTCGTGTCTTCTCAGTACGCAAGCACCCTCTTTTCTATGTACTTAAAATGTGTGTATAGGTTATCAGATACGAAAGTATTATTCACGAATTCGATCCCTGGTTTAACTACAGAACAACACAATATATTACCAAAGAAGGTCTTTATGGTCTTTGGAATTGGTTCGATTCTGAATCTTGGTATCCTCTTGGTAGAAGTGTTGGTGGTACTGTTTACCCAGGTAATGTGAAAGATATTTGAAGGAATAACTAATTTTTGCCAAGGTCTCATGACAACATCTTATATCATTTACTGGGTCCTCCACAAATTGTCAGTTCCCATTGATATTAGAAACGTCTGCGTCTTTTTGGCTCCCGTTTTCGCTGCTTTCACATCAATTGCCGCATACTTGTTGACCAGAGAAATAACTAGAAAATCCCAAGCCGGCCTTTTCGCTGCTCTCTTCATGGCTATCGTTCCCTCCTACATGTCCCGTTCCGTTGCTGGTTCTTACGATAACGAAGGTGTCGCCATCTTTGCCCTCGTCTTCACTTTCTTCGTTTACATCAAATCCTTAAATACAGTATTAATATTTGGTTGAGAAGGAGTTATTTATTAATTTTCTAGGGATCTTTGATGTGGGGTATGTTTGCTTCATTGGCTTACTTATACATGGTTGCCTCTTGGGGTGGTTATGCTTTCATTATTAACATTATTCCCATTTTGGTGCTCTTCATTTTGATCATCGGCAAAATGTCAACTCGTCTCTATGTTTCATACAGTATCTTTTACGTTGCTGGTACTTTGTTTGCTATGCAAATTCCCTTCGTCGGATTCCAAGCCATTTACTCCTCCGAACATTTGGCCTCTCACGGTGTCTTTGCTTTCTTGCAAGTACTTGAAATATGGAAAAAAGAATAATGATTTATTTCTGAATAGGCTTACATGTTTGTCAACTTCATCAGAAACCACATTACCAAGTCCAGCTTCAAGTTGTTGACTAGACTTCTTTTTGCTGGTGTCATTGTTGCCCTCACGCTCGGTTTCGTCTATCTTACCATCACTGGAAAAACCAAGTGGAGTGGAAGAAGTATGACTCTTTTGGATCCCACTTATGCCAAGAAATACATTCCCATTATTGCCTCCGTCTCTGAGCATCAAGCCACCACCTGGTCATCTTTCTTCTTTGATCTCCATTATTTGATCTTCTTCGCCCCCGTCGGTTTCTACTATTGCTTCAAGAAGCCCACTGAAGCTAGACTCTTTGCTGCCATCTATCTCTTCCTTTCCGTTTACTTCGCAAGTGTCATGGTCAGATTGTTGTTGGTTTTGGCCCCTGCTGTTTGTATTATGGCTGCTATTGGTTTATCCACCCTTATTACCTTCTTCTCCAAATCTTTGAGAGGAACCGTAAAGCCCGGTAAAAAGAGAGCTCCTTGGGAGATTTCTGCTCTTGGTATTGCTTTGCTTGTTTATCTTGCCTCAACTTATGTCTTCCATGCCACTTTCACTGGTGCCGAGGCTTACTCATCTCCTTCCGTCGTCTTGTGTATTTTTTCTGGAAGAAAACTTTCATGTTAATATTTTTAAATAGCAAGCAGAGACAGAAATGGTAACAAGATGATCATTGATGACTTCAGAGAAGGATACTACTGGTTGAGAAGAAACACTAAGGATGATGCCAAGATCATGTCATGGTGGGATTACGGTTATCAAATCACTGGTTTCTCAAACAGAACTGTCTTGGTTGATAACAATACATGGAATAATACCCATATTGCTACTGTTGGTATGGCAATGGCAAGCAACGAAGAAGATGCTTATGAAATTTGCGAAAAGCTTGATGTTGATTACGTTTTGGTTATTTTTGGTGGTTACTCTCACTATTCTGGTGATGATATCAATAAATTCTTGTGGATGGTTAGAATCGGTGGTGGTGTTTTCCCCCACATCAAGGAAGAAGATTACTATGGACAAGGACAAGTAAACTTGAAATTTCCCCTAGAATACTCACGTAAAATAGTATAGAATTGATAACAAGGCTTCTGAAACTATGCTCAACTGCTTGATGTACAAGCTCTGCTACTACAGATTTGACGAAGTCAGATCTCCCTACCACAGAGGAAGCGGTTTCGACTCTTTGAGAGGTGGTGAAATTGGCGTAAGTGATTTTTTGAAAAATGGTATTCTAAATTTTCTTCTTTAGCACAAGGGATTCAAGCTCAGAAGATTCGAAGAAGCTTTTACCAGTGAAAACTGGATTGTCAGAATTTATAGAGTTAAGCCCAGAGAAAACAGAGAAAGCGTTGCTTTCAGATCCAGAGCTCTCGCTAACATGAATGACGATGTTACTCAAATCACCAAGAGAGCCCCCGCTTTCCACAATTATAAATATGCCAACAAAGTTGTTCCCAACAAAAGAAGCTATTAGTTAATAATGTCCTTCTATAAAATTAGGGGTAAAATGACATATCAATATATTTGCAAATGAACTTCATTAAATAAGTAAAAAAAAATCATTGATAAATCTTTCCTTTAAAAAATAAATAAAATTTTTTGTTGACGACATAGATGATAATATGTCATTCAGGTGGCATGCGTCATCTGGTCCAATACGGAGAAATAATCTAAAATAATAAATCTATATTTTTCTCCCGCAAGATACCGGATAAAAATATCCTCCTTATTATTCAAGAGAAGCAAGTTCAATAATGGTGGGTTGAATAAAATTGCTAATCATCTTTTAATTACATTCTATAGAGATGGAAAGAATCATGTAGCTCTACTTGTACATGTAAATTAGCATTATAATACAATTTTTAAAACAATAAAAAACTTTCTTTCTTTCTTTTGCAAAGTTCATCTTGAATTTCCACCTTTTGACGAGCTATCGCCGAAATCATTTATCGCTATATCACTATCCACTTCCTCTGGTATCTGAATTTGATCTTGGGGATCAATCTCTGGATCATCCAAGAAGTTATCTGACATCTCTGACCCTTCTTTATCCTTTGAATAAGAAATTAATAAATTGAGGATTATTGGTAATTTTACATCAGAACCCTTCTTGTTAAACACATTATTCCAAAGCTTTTCAGAGCTAAATTCTTTTCTATTCTTTTCCTTATCAAGAATGAGGAGGAATTTGCCGGTTTGAACAGGAGTGAGGACATTTCTGAATTCATCAATAATATCTTGTAACGAACCAGCTTCCTTAATCAAAGATTTTCTAATAGTATTCAATCCACTCACAAGTCTAAAGAAGAGATTATTGATGTGTGTTCAAAGAGTGATGGGATCGTTACGTTTCGAATTTTTGTCTTTGAGCAATTAATCTCTTCTTATATTTAGTTATAGCTTTCTTTTGATGCTCAGTTGGGTTAACTTGAGTCAATATATCTTGCCAATACTCACTAGAGATTGATAAGTTTCAAAGCAATTTTACAAAAAATGATTACGTCGTTTCATTTTGAAGTTCATTCTTTTCAGCAGAATTAGCAGGAGCATTATTAATCAAATGAGTATCCTTAGTACTGAAAAGATCCTTGCCTAGTGGTGGTAAGATCTCAAATTCTATGCTTCAAATACCTTCAGCTGCAGTCCAAAGGAGATATTTCATGTGGACAGGGACGTTCAAATCGATAATTTGCTTAAAGAAGAAGTTGATGGCACTTGTTCTTTCTTTTCCACTGGCTCCCAAACGGAACTATGAGGGTGGAATTATATTTCTCAATTTAACAAGAGGGTTTACTCTGAGGGAATCGATTAAGAGACTGACTTCACCTTCATCGATTTTTCCACTGAGCATTCTTTCAAGTTTTTCAAAGAGTTGTTGTTTGCCAGAATAAAGAGTATTCATCTATACACCATGAGAATTGCAGCAAAAAAAAAATTTTTTACAAGTTTGGATTGACCACAGAGTTTATTGAAGCTATTATTATTGACTTCGAGTTGCTTTCTTGAATTTTGGAGTTCGAGTTGAAGTTGTGCGACTTTCTTTTCCAAGAGTTCAATATACACCTTTTTTCTTTTACGACTGTTTCTGGCAGATTCTCTATTTCTGGCCAATTTAACATTGAGTTTTTCTGTGAAAATTTAGAAAGGAGAATTGTCGTAAAATATACCTATCTCGTCGGATTTCAAGACGTCGTATGAGCGAACCTTTTTCATTCCATTCTTTAATTGAGCATTGTTTGGATTTTCAACTTCATTCTTCACCAAGAGTCCCTTTTTAGGATCAATTCTAACTGGGATTTCTTGCCTAAAAGAACACGTCAGACATTCAAGGCCAGAAATGCATATTTACTTATTTTCTTCGGACTTCATGTCAGCTTTTTGGTCAGTAATGAGACTGTTGATTTTGTTAATGTAGGTATTTTTGATGTTGTTCTTGTTGACTCTGGAAGAGGTGACATCGACGGCTTTTCTGACGTTTTGGTCTTTATCAAGCTTGATTTTTTTGGTTTTGAGGCTCCCGTCGATTTCTTGGTTGTTTTCGATTTTGAAGTTCATTGATCTATTCATTCCAGGGTGGAGCTTGCCGGCCTCGTTCATATTTTGCAAGAACCAAGCGTCCTAGGATTTAGATTAGGTTTGGAACGAGCTAGTAATGTTACATTAACATTAATTTTGCTGTAGATGTTTGGAAAATGTTCTTGGTTTTTGCTCTGATCCTGGAAGTTGGGAAACGATAGCTGCATCTCAGGAATCATTGCGTTAAAAGTGTTTTGCTGCATAGGAAGAGATCTTCTTGGAAATTAAAGAAGATTAAAGAGTCGAGTACCTTCTCTGGGCAGACTCTGGATCATTCAGAAAATTAAGGACGTAATCATTATCAATAAAAGAGATTAGTCCCTCACTGTGGAATTTCTCATCTTCTGTTTGGTTTTCAGGATACCGAATATGATTCGGATTTTGCATGGGGAGAAAGGTTATAATAAATAGATAAAAAGTTTTTTTAATTTGTTAAAGTTTAGTGATTCAGATTTTTGAAATAAAATGGCTCTGCCTTTTAATAACCTAGAATCATCCATTCATATGGTCTTGTAAAAAAGAGAGACGTGAAAAATTGGGAGTTACAGATAATGTATATTTTTTCTTATACTCTTTTACTCAATTGTACCAGTAAAATAAATAAAATGATCTCCTTGTAAAACCGCGTTTCTTTCCTCGATTTTTTTTAGCTCGTAGTTGCACCACAAATTAATTCAAATCCAAACACTCGATATTATTTCTAGAAGTTTTTAATCAATTTCCCTTTAAGACAACTCTCCTTAAAAGCACAATTTGTGACGTGCCTTTTGGAAATCAGCTCGGTTCTTGGTTCCCCATAAGAGTAGTCAAGTAATATCCAGGGTTATTCTTTTCATATTAATTTCATGATATCTCCTCATATTGACATCATTTTCTTGTCATTCATCTTTAATATATGTAAAAATGGATCTTTTTGGTGAATTTTGGATAGTCTTTGGTATTCTCGCTCTCAGAAATGGTAGATTTGGGGGTTTTAGCATCAATATAGTGGGTGGAGATGAAGGGGATTGAGTTCAAATTCCGTTGGGGAAATAAGCTTTAATACAGATTAGATAAGTTGGTGAGGATTAATATCTAACGGCGAAACTTTTAATGAGTTTGGTTAGATTGCTTGTTCGCCTTCATTTTTTAATAAAGTTGATCTTGTCATGAAGGGAAAATGTTGACGTCCATGACGGGCCTTTTGAATTATTATTAAGGATTTATGTTTAAATAATTTGTAATATTTCGCTGCTTAGTAGCTAATAAGGAATTGATTTTGAGTTGATTAAGAGTTTGAATGAGATAGATGACGTAGATGGCGCGAATGATGCAATCTATTGTATTTATTAATTTTCAAAATTAAAATCTTTGCTATAAAAGCTATATACACTGTATCTATATAATTCATATTTTGTTCACCGAATGAAGATTTCGTTTTCGTTTCAAAATAACATGATCATTGCAAGTTAACAGACAATTTGACAGTTAAACGACGATGTGAAGAATTTTCTAGCTTTTTCGCATAAGAATAGGAGTATATTTTTTCTCATTTATTTGGTTGCTTTCTTGAAAATGTTGCTTGGAACGTTGGTATGATGGAGCAAGGCGAGAAGCAGGAGATGGCTTTGGAAAAGTTTTAATAAAGAAAAAGATATTTCGGGCCTTTTTCTGGAATTTTGAGAGAATTCAAAAAAAAAAATATTTGAGAAACAAGGATTTTCTCCCAATGAGCCTTTGATAGGATTTGCACCCGAAGTGATAGTTATTTTTATAAAGACTCCTTGGATCAAAGTGGGGAAAAAATTTTATATTTTAAATTCCTTTTCTATTTTCAAGCTGTCTCGGAAATTTTGAAGTCTTTTTTCCCAGCCAAACCAAGTTTTTTGCTCAGATTTCTTTCTCCAAAAAAATCAAGGATGAGAATTCTCAAGAAAAAAATTTGAGAAGTGGGAAAAAAAATCCTTCAATTTTCCTTCCAAAAAAATTTTTTTTTGGTGAATGGACTTTGGTGGAGTCATTTCTCACTTTGAAAGAAAATTATTTTTGAGTGAAATTGATGGAGTTTACATTCTCTTGTTTTAGTCCTGAATGTACTAATAATTTCGAGGCCTGAAATACTAATTTAGACATCGATTTCAGTTCCGAAAAAATCGATGAAAAAGTAAAAATTATGAAAATACGAAGAAATTTTGAAAAGTAAAATTTTCGGAGATCTAATAAAAAAAAACGAGTCTTTTTATTCCCAAGTTTCCTATTTTGATATAATTTACAATAAAATTCTGGAAATTTGGCAAGGAGAAAAAGTGTTTTACTTGATCCAAATATAGCTCCAAACTGTGCTGAGACAAGCTTTATGATAATCAAGTGTTATGAAGATGGATATCTTGGAAATTTCGAAAATCCGAATTGACTCGGTTCTGTCTTACGATCATACAGCATTTTGCTAAATTTTCCATTCTCTAGATTTTGGAGAATCAATTACAATTCAGAGAGATTCAGTTGACAAACAAGAGACACGACTAAAAATTCCTAAAGATACCAAAAAATAAAACAAATCCTTTCATAAATCAATCGAAGTTTTGATTAACTCAATGTGCAAATCATTTGGGATAATTAAATTAATTAATTAATTTCCCAAAAATTCTATTAATTATTCCACCCTAATCTTTTACAAGTTGCATATCTTGTTTGAAGGAGTTTATTTTTTGGGATCCCAAAAAAGAAGACTGTCTTTTTTATGTTGAAAAATCTTTTTTAAAGTTAACACGACGTATAAAGCCTGAGGAGTTGATTTTTTTGAATTAAATTTTTATAATTAGTTTTATCGTAAAAATGAGTCTCAAGAATACTGAAACCCTTTATAATCTTGTTATTGAGAATGTCATTAAGGAAATATCTGAGGACCCTCAAATGTCAAGCGTGTCTACTGAAGCATTAGATTACCTAGGCAGAGTTTAACAAAATCTTTTTGTCTTCTAATAAAGCAAGGTCTGGAAGAATAAATTAAATGAAAGTGGTGTTTTCACTCCTCATCCTTCAGAATATCAAAGAGTAATCATTGAGAATATCTTGTAATAATTTGCCAAAGCATGTGGGAAACGCTATGCTTCCAATCCGTCCCTCTCCTGGCGGACCTGACTATATGGTAACTGGTTTGAAAATAATTTACCAAAATTGAAGGCATCTATGAATAACCAAACAATGGACCCCCAAACTATGGCTGGTTTTTATCAACAAAGATTCTTTCCTCCTTTCAATCAACATTACAGACCAGATTGGATTCCACCTCAAGGAAATCCTGCAGAGATGCAAATGTTCCCAGGACACTTTCAGAATATCATGTTTGACGCTAAGCCAACACTAGTTTCAGGAAACCAACAACATCCAATGAATCCTCAGATGCTGCAACATTATAATATGGGTATGGGTATGCCACCAATGAACTCTCACCCAGGAAATGTGAACGATAAAATGAAACAAAATCAAAAAGAACCTTCAAAAACTACAATTAATATTAAGGGAGAAGATTCTGAAGAACAAAATAATTCTAAATTGCCAGTTAAAGTTCCAACCAATGGCGACGGCAAAGGTTTGATTGATGTGAGCGCTGGAACTCCCAGAACCAATGCTACAAACGAAACTCCTGGAGCTACAAACAAGCCAGCAGTAAAAAGGAGAATTGAAAGAAAGAATAAAATTATAGGAAAAGGAGAAGCCTGTTCAAGAAGAAGAGAAGAAGAATGACACCAATGGAGATGCAGATGATGAACAAGAGGTGGCTCGCCCTGAAGAAGAAGATGATGAGGACTTGTTCGAGTATAACGTCGATGAAAAGAAAGATGTGATTCAAACAAAAGAAGAGCACATTCCTCCCCCTCTTCAACGTAACTTTGGCCTTGGAAGGACTTTATCACTAATATTTGGAATAGAAAATACTGCTGCTCAGCCTGCTGTGAATTTGAGCGTTACTGAATTAGATCCTTATAATCCTCAAGACAGACCTCTTGATTCTGACGATGATCCTGGTAATGTTTTGGTGTGTAATGTAATGTTGAAATTTTCAAATAGATTATGCTGAAACACCTGATACAACGGATATTTTGTTGGCTTTCCATGAAAAAGTAATGATTTAACCTAGTTGAGAATAAGTAATTGACAATTTCCATAGGTGCATAGACACGGCTCAAAATGGAAAGTGACATTGAAGCAAGGGATTATGAATGCAAGAGGAAAAGAGTACATATTGAGTCAAATAACAGGAGATTTTGACTTTATGTAAATTGAATAACAATTTGCAAAAAAAAAAGCTCTGCCTGATGAAAAGGCATAAGCTATGCTCCAACGCTACATGTCAATTTTGTTTTAAGCAAAGGTATTTGTACAGAAAGAAACAAAAGAAACTTTGATTGCCAAAGAATTGTTTTGTTTTTTAAGCCATTGCTTGCTTGTTTCTAATATAGAGCTAATACCTTTTTTGTATTCTGCATTGCTTTAAAACCTTTATGGTATACTAATTCAATCTGACTAATATTGTCCTTGTCCTTGTCCTGCAACCAAACCCCACCCAACCCAAAAAAATAATTCTCAATTTGTTCGTTTGCTTGTTGTATGTACTTTTATTATTCAATATGGAAAAATTTCTTTTTTTCTCAATTAAAAAAATGATTGAGAGAGGGGAGGGAGAAAGAAGGGAACCCATTTAATGAGGAATTTTTTTGTAAAATGGACAGTGTTGAGGTAAATATATATTTCTATTCAATATTCACTTTACGGCAAAATATCTAACTGGATATTAAAAATGAAAGCCTGAGAGCTGAAGAAGTGTTTATGCGACTAAATAAAATTAAGATGAGTCAAGAAAAAGATTTGTTTTACGTTTAATGTTGGGGGAGAGATCCAAGATATTTCCAGTACATTTGTATTTGACAAATTGATGGAAATATTTTCTGTAGGATTTTTCGAGTTCTTGGTTTTGTTGATAGATATTATACCCAGAAACGATATAGACTGGAGTGAGGAAAAGGAAAGATTTAGCAAAGAATCTTCCCCATTTACTTTGAATTCTGTTGAACAAGGGCAGCTTTTTGAAAAAGACAACACCGACCAAAAATGAAGTGACAACAGTTGCAGCAGAAATATACATCATATTGGAGCTTTTACTGACAACTTCTTCAACATCTGGTTTATCGAATGCAATGAGATGAAGCATGTTTTTGTCTGGTGAGTACATGTCTCTTTGGAAAGTCATAATATCAGTCTTGGGATAGAATCTTCTCAAATAGGGTTCAGTATCAATGTCTCTTGGTAACATGTTTTCAAAGATTTCGATAAATAAAAGAGAAATTTTGTTTGTTTGTAGTTCAATTTTATTTTATGAACTTAATCTTTTGTCTTGAATCTAGGCCTTAATTAATCAATCGAAATCTTTTGATCAGACTACATTTCTTTGCTGGAGGACGGAATTGAATGAAGGTTATTTTTGGAAAGATATGGGAAAATATGATATGATATGATGAATTTTTATTTGATGGTGAACTGATTGTTTCTTTGATTTATTTTTATGATTTCAAAGAATTATCCCAAGAGATTTCAATATGAAAAGAAAGATACTTTTTGATTGGCAATGAGAAACTAAATTGAATTGATTAATCAATGGGATTCGATTCAATAAACGTACAATAAAATAGATAAAGCAAAGCATCTAACTATTTTTCAAAGAAATATTCGAGAAAATGAAAATTAAGAGTATGGAAAGGAATGAGACAAGGAAGGAAATAAACTCACAAGCTTCCAAAAAATGACGAGAAAGTTGAAAAACTCGAAGATGAAGGAGAAATACCATGAGATAAATGTAGAGTACATAATAAGGGCTTTAAAATTTCTATTAAATATTATAACGTTAGATTGATAGCGTAAGAGCATATTGTTTAAGACTTTGGCAAAGGGATTTGCAAGTTTTTGATTTACATTTATACTCCAAGAGGAAGGGAGATTTGTTAAAAAAGTGAAGAGATGAATGAGGAGAGATGATAGTTTGTATTTTTGTGAGTTTATCTGAAGAAAGTCTTTGATTGAATTTTTGTTAGGACGTTTTTATTTACAACAGCTTTTAATTTAGTTTGTTAGATAAATTTACAACGTAAAAAAAGTGCAAATGGAAAAGGTATAATTATCGACTCGATGAAAGATCTCTTATTCTTTAGCAGAAGCCACAAACTACGGAAGCCAAGCCATTTCTAACTTTCCATAATATAAAGAAGGGGGCAAAGACGGAGATGAATTCTCCTGAAAAAGAAGAGAAAGTAAAGAAAACTGTCACTATGAACCAGGAAGAAATGAGTATAGATACAAGTTTCCTGACCAAACTCATGCCAGACGATGGTAGAAGCACCAGGGGATCTAAGCATTAACTCGTTAATAGACAAATTCAAGGAGACTCTTGTAAAGATGAATGATAGAGCCGTCCAAGATATCCAGAACGGCAATTGTGATAGTGGTCTGCAAATGTTGGAAAGGCTAAAGAAAGTGTTGGAGGTTGAGAATCAATTGTAGAATATGTCTTAAGAGTATAGTTTGCAGCAGAAAGTGGAAGACCCTTGGACAGAAACATGATTATTGTTTGCTTATATAATACGGCTTGTGCTTATCAAATGTAAGCAAATTTCTGAGGTTTTAGCTAAGAGTCATAGGGGTTGGGTATTGGAGAAATGCGCAGAGTATATTGATGCAGTGATTTATAACCTGGACCAAAGTATCCAGCAAGATGATTCGATTATCAAT
>Ga0182738_1004950_pt1 | contig 14439 bp, 17 predicted proteins | sample eDN5th30CBELigMG_FD_128876 | JGI IMG/M metagenome (GOLD analysis project Ga0182738, IMG submission 128876) | Enriched Miracle-Growth compost microbial communities from Emeryville, California, USA - eDNA 5th pass 30_C BE-Lig MG (version 2)... ... | reverse complement strand
CTCGGGCGGCCGCCTCATCCTCGGCCTCGGCTCGCAGGTCCAGCCGCACATCGAGAAGCGCTTCTCGATGCCGTGGAGCGCGCCCGCGGCCCGGATGAAGGAGTTCGTGAGCGCCGTCAAGGCGATCTGGGCCGCGTTCGAGACGGGGGAGCGGCCGTCCTTCCGCGGCGAGTTCTACACGCACACGCTCATGAACCCCGTCTTCGACCCCGGGCCGAATCCGCACGGCAACCCGCCGGTCTGGCTCGCCGCGGTCGGGGAGAGGATGACCGAGACGACGGGCGAGGTCGCCGACGGTCTCGTCGCCCACCCGTTCACGACGCGCGCCTATGTCGAGCAGGTGACGCTCCCGGCGCTGCGCCGGGGTGCGCAGAACGCCGGCCGCGACGTCCCCGGGATCGCCTTCCCGGTCTTCGTCGCGCTCGGTCGCGACCCGGGTGAGATCCGCCAGGCCGCCCTCGCGGTCGGCAAGCAGATCGCGTTCTACGGCTCGACGCCCTCGTACCTGCCGGTCCTCGCGGTGCACGGCTGGGAGGCGAAGGGCGAGGCGCTGAGCGCCGCCGTCCGGCGTCAGGAGTGGGACGAGATCGGCCAGATCGTCGACGAGGAGATGCTGCGCGAGTTCGCGTGCGTCGGGACTCCCGATCAGGTCGCCGCGCAGCTGCGCACCCGCTACGGGGATATCGCGCAGCGGATCACGTTCAGCGCACCCTACGACGTCCCCCGCGAGACCTGGGCGGAGCTCTACGCGGCGCTGCGCGGGTGAATGCCCCTATGCGTGCGATGTGAGTGCGCTGTAGCCTCCAGTCGGGCAGGGAGCGACAGCGAACATCGAGCTGCGGCGTAACGATAGCTCGCATGATCTGCAGGGAGCGCACATGGCGACTACATCGGATGGTCCGGGTCATGGCTCGAACGAGTCGGGACCGAAGGCTGGGCCAGGGGACGGGTGGTACCCGGACCCCGACTTCCCGAGCGCGCAGGAGCGGGTTTGGCGTGACGGCCTGTGGACCTCGACAGCAAGAGCTCGAGAAGGTGCTTCGCTGAAGAGTCCGAGGGACACCTATGTCGGCACTTCCCTGCGTGCACCGTCGGCGGAGTCGATGATTCGCCCCGTCGATGGATCACTCACCCCGCCCCGGCCTGAGCACACGACGAACCAGGGTGAGGGAGTTGCACCAGCGGCAGCGGACACGGGTAGACGAGTGCCCCGTGTCGAGCGCGATGCCATTTCCGCGAGCCGGGCTTCCGTCCTTCCTGCAGTCGCCCAGCTGGATCTGTCACCGCTGATCGCAGCCCAGAACCGAACGACGCACGCCGTTCGTGCGATTGCGCGTGTGCTGGTGACGATTCTCGTAGGTGGGCTGGTCATTGTCGGGATCTCAGTGCTTGGAGGGATTGTCGCCGCCTCCTCGGCGTCAGCCGGGGCGGCGGCAGTTGCGTGGTGGACCGTTGTCTTCTCCGTAGCCAGCGCCGGCGCTGCGCTGGTCACCGTGATTGTCGCCATCGCCAAGGCTCGGGAAGAACTCGAGGCGTCCGAACACTAGGACCACTCGCTCAGTCCGCCGTGCCGCGGGGCACGATCCACTCGGCCCGGAGCTCGGGCGCGATCGCGGCGATATGGTCGAAGTCGGCGTCGTAGTGGACGACCGTGACGGGGCGCTCCGGGGTCGAGTGCTGCATCGCGGTCGCGGCGATCTGCAGATCGCTCACCCCGACAGCGCGCCCCTTGCCGTCTGCCCAGAGAGCCGACTGGAGCCGGAGGGCTGTGTCGACGACCGCGCGATCCGGAGCCAGCAGCACTTTCGCCGACAGTTCGCGCTCGACGATCTCGGCGTGGTCGGCCGCGTTCCGGGCGGAGTATCCGGCCTCGAGCAGGAGCGGGAGGCAGGTCGCGACCGCCCCGTCCCGGTTGAACTGCCGGAGTCGGCTCCGCACCTCGGGGTCGAGCACTCGCTGCGAGGCGGATGTGTCGACGAGGTATACGGCGCTCATCGCTGTGCACCCGCCATGATCGCGGGGTCGCGGAAATCGTCCATCGCGGGGGAGGCGAGGAAGTCGAGGTAGTCCCTGAACGCCGCACGTCGCCGAGCGTCCTCGAGCGCCTCGGCGACCGCCGCCTTCTTCGTCTTGGCGCCGGTCAGTCGCATGAGTTCGGCGAGGAGGTTCTCGTCGATGTCGATGAGCATCTTGGTCATATCGGTCATGAGTATATCCTTTCGAGCCAATTCGGATATCTCGTCGATCGTATTCCGGACCGCGGACGGGCGCACTCGGCGGGCTCATGGGCTGTGGAGAATGCGCGCCGACCGATCCCTGTGAGGGACGGCATTCCACAAGTTCCGAGAAGGAGCCTGTCCGGATGCCCCGGTAGAATCGCCTGACCATGGCGATGTTCGGCAATCTCACCGACCGGCTCAGCGAGACCTTCCGGCACCTGCGCACGAAGGGGAAGCTCTCCCCGGCCGATGTCGACGCGACCGTCCGCGAGATCCGGCGGGCGCTGCTCGACGCCGACGTCGCGCTCGAGGTCGTCAAGGAGTTCGCGGGCACCGTGCGCGAGCGCGCCCTCTCCGACGAGGTCAGCCGTGCGCTCAACCCCGCGCAGCAGGTCGTCCAGATCGTCAACGAGGAGCTCGTCGGGATCCTCGGCGGGCAGCAGCGCCGTCTCGAGTTCGCGAAGAAGCCGCCGACCGTCATCATGCTCGCGGGCCTCCAGGGCGCGGGCAAGACGACGCTCGCGGGCAAGCTCGCCAAGTGGCTCAAGGGCGAGGGCCACACGCCGCTCCTCGTCGCCGCCGACCTGCAGCGGCCGAACGCCGTGAACCAGCTCCAAGTCGTCGGCGAGCAGGCCGGCGTCCCGGTCTGGGCGCCCGAGCCCGGCAACGGCATCGGCGACCCCGTGCGAGTCGCGAAGGACGGCGTCAAGGAGGCCGAGCGCAAGCTCTACGACACCGTCATCGTCGACACCGCGGGCCGGCTCGGCGTCGACGCCGAGCTCATGAAGCAGGCCGCCGACATCCGCAGGGCGGTCGACCCCGACGAGGTGCTCTTCGTCATCGACGCGATGATCGGCCAGGACGCCGTCGCGACCGCGAAGGCCTTCCAGGACGGCGTCGACTTCACGGGCGTCGTGCTGACGAAGCTCGACGGCGACGCGCGCGGCGGCGCCGCGCTGAGCGTCGCGCACGTCACGGGCCGCCCGATCATGTTCGCCTCGACGGGCGAGCGCCTCGACGACTTCGAGCCGTTCCACCCCGACCGGATGGCGAGCCGCATCCTCGACCTCGGCGACATCCTCTCGCTCATCGAGCAGGCGCAGCGCACCTTCGACGAAGAGGAGGCGCGTCAGGTCGCCGAGCGCCTCGCGAAGGACCAGTTCACGCTCGAGGACTTCCTCGACCAGCTCCAGCAGGTCAAGAAGATGGGCTCGCTCAAGTCGATGCTCGGCATGCTGCCGGGCGGCAAGGGCATGCGCGAGGCGATCGACAACTTCGACGAGCGCGAGGTCGACCGCACCGAGGCGATCATCCGCTCGATGACCCCGACAGAACGCCGTCAGCCCCGCGTCCTGAACGGCAGCCGTCGGGTGCGGATCGCGAAGGGCGCGGGGACGACGGTCACCGAGGTCAACCAGCTCATGGCGCGCTTCGAGCAGGCCGCGAAGATGATGAAGTCGGTCGCGAAGGGCCAGATGCCGCAGATCCCCGGCGTGACGCCCGGCATGCGGATCGGCGGCGCCGCCGGGAAGAACGCGAAGAAGAAGGGCTCGAAGTCCGGCAACCCCGCCAAGCGCGCGCAGGAGAACGCCGCGCTCGCCGCGGGCGTCAAGCCGGGAGGGTCGGGTGGATCGAGCTTCGGGCTCGGGGCGAGCCCCGAGAAGCCCGGGCCGAGCGAGCAGGAGCTCGCCGCGCTGCAGAAGCTCCTCGGCCGCTGACGCTTCGACTCGGCCTGCGGCCTCGCTCAGCGAGCGACACCGGCTCCTGAGCGAGCGGAGCGAGTCGAAGGGCGCCGCCCGGCCGGATAGCGTGGGAGCGTGACCGATGACGTTCTCACCCCCCTGATCGACTCCGGCATCCGCAGCATCGCCGCCGCCCTCCGCGACGGCTCGGCGACCGCCGTGGGACTCGCCGAGGCGGTCTTCGACCGCATCGACGAGCGCAACGGCGGAGCACCGAGCCACGACGGCGCCCCGCGCGCGGTCAACGCCTGGTCGGATCTCGACCGCGACACCGCGCTCGCGCAGGCCGCCGAGGCCGACGCCCGGATCGCGGCGGGCGACGCGTCGTTCCTCGTCGGCGTCCCCGCCGGGGTCAAGTCGCTCTACGCGGTCGCCGGCCAGCCGCTCACGGCGTCGAGCCGCGTGCTCGCGGACCGCGTCGCCGATCGCGACAGCGCTGCCTGGGCCGCGTTCGCGAGCGCGGGCGCCGTCTACATCGGGCACGCCCACACGCACGAGTTCGCCGCGGGCGGCACGACGGACCAGGTCGGCAACCCCTGGGACCTCGCCCGCAGCCCTGGCGGCTCGAGCGGCGGCTCCGCGGCGGCGGTCGCCGCCGGCATGGTCCCGCTCGCCCTCGGGACGGACACGGCCGCCTCGCTGCGCGTGCCCGCCGCGTTCTGCGGGGTGTCGTCCTTCAAGCCCTCCTTCGGCCGCTCGCCGATGGACGGCGTGCTGCCGCTGTCGATCACGCTCGACCACACGGGACCCATCGCGCGGACGCTCGACGACTGCGCGATCGCGTTCGAGGTGCTGAGCGGCGCTCCGCGCGCGCACGACCCCTTCGGCGTCGGCGCCCGCCCGCCGGTGCCGGCGCCCGGCCCGGCCGATCTGCGCGGCGTGCGGATCGCGGTGACCGATCGCGTCGAAAGCGTCGGCGTCGAGGTCGAGCCAGAGATCCTCGCGGGCTACCGGCGTGCCCGTGCGGCGCTTGAGGAGCTCGGTGCCGAGATCGTCGAGCTCCCCGCCGCCCCCGACCTCGACAAGGCCGACTACGACACGATCCTCATCGCGGACGCGCGGCACGCGCACGCGGGCTTCGCCGACCGCGTGGAGCACTACCGTCCGAGCACGCGGGCCTTCATCGCGCACGGGACCCGGCCGCTGCCGGTCGACCGCTACCTCGCCGCCCAGGAGCGCCGGGTCGCCGTCGCCGCGGCGTGGCAGGCGTGGTTCGCCGAGCACCGCGTCGAGGCGATCCTCGAGCCGACGACCGCGACGAGCCCCGGGCTCAGGGGTCACGGCTACGACGCCGGAGAGCCGATCGGCGGCGTCGACCCGCTGACCTGCTTCACCGCGACCTGGAACGTCACGGGCTCGCCCGTCGCGGCGCTCCCCGCGGGACTCGGCCAGGACAGCGGGCTGCCGGTCGGGGTCTCGCTGATCGGTCCCGGGGAGTCCGACGCCCGCGTCCTCGCGCTCGGAATCGCCCTCCAGGCGCTCCTGCCGGTCCCGCTCGCGCCGTTCCCGTGGAGATAGTTGTCGGTGCCATAACTGCCGATACAGTGACGGTATGACGACCGACCGACCTGTGCGCATCGGCGTGCAGTACCTGCCGCAGCACGCGCCGAGCTACGTGCCGATCCGCGACGCCGTGCTGCGCGGCGAGGACGCGGGCATCGACATCGCGTTCAACTGGGATCACTTCTACCCCCTGTCGGGCGACCCCGACGGCTACCACTTCGAGTGCTGGACGATGCTCGCCGCCTGGGCCGAGCAGACCGAGCGCATCGAGTTCGGTCCGCTCGTGAGCTGCAACTCCTACCGCAACCCGGAACTGCTCGCCGACATGGTCCGCACGATCGACCACATCAGCGCGAAGGGCGGCGCGGGCCGGGTCATCCTGGGGATCGGCTCGGGCTGGTTCGAGCGCGACTACGTCGAGTACGGCTACGACTTCGGCACGGTCGGCTCCCGGCTCGACGACCTTGCGGAGGCGCTGCCGCGGATCGAGGCTCGGTTCGCGAAGCTCCACCCCGCGGCGACGCGCGATGTCCCGGTCCTCATCGGCGGCAGCGGGGAGCGCAAGACGCTCCGGCTCGTCGCGCAGCACGGCGACATCTGGCACACGATGTACGACCCGGAGGTCTTCTCGCGGAAGCTCGACGCCCTCAAGGGCTGGTGCGACGAGGTCGGCCGGGACGTCGCGGAGATCGAGATCTCGGTCGGCCGATGGGCGTACCAGGGCTTCGATCGCGAGCTCCTCGACGACGCCTACGCGAAGGGCGTGCGCCTCTTCACGATCGGCGCGGACGGTCCCGACTACGTCCCGAACGACCTCGCGGCGTATCTCGCCTGGCGCGACGAGAGGAACTCGTAGGCGGTCCGGGGGAGGCGGTCGCGGCGGCGATTGGCCGGACCCGCCGGTATCTGGCAGAATGTCTCTTCGGCCAGCGCGTTCCGACCCTCTAATCCGAACGAACGGTCCGACCCAGCTTCCCCGCCGAGCGTGCACCCCACGTGCCCGGCGAGCGGCACCAGATTCGCACGTCCCAACAGGAGAACAGTGGCTGTCAAGATTCGACTCAAGCGGCTCGGCAAGATCCGCGCCCCCTACTACCGCATCGTCGTCGCCGACTCGCGCACCAAGCGCGACGGTCGCGTCATCGAGGAGATCGGGAAGTACCACCCGACCGAGGAGCCCTCGTTCATCGAGGTGAACTCGGAGCGCGCCCAGTACTGGCTGTCCGTCGGCGCCCAGCCGACCGAGCAGGTCGCCGCGATCCTCAAGCTCACGGGCGACTGGGGCAAGTTCAAGGGCGACAAGAACGCCGTGTCGACCGTCAAGGTCGCCGAGCCCAAGGCGCCGTTCGTCGTCGACGAGAAGAAGAAGCCGGTCCTCGTGCCGAAGTCGGAGAAGAAGGTCGAGGCGCCCGTCGCCGAGGCCGCTCCGGCCGAGGAGGCCGTCGAGGCTCCCGCTGAGGCCGTCGAGACGCCCGCCGAGGTCGCCGAGGAGGCTGCCGAGGCGCAGGCGGAGGCCGTCGCCGAGACCGTGGAGGCGGCCGTCGACGAGCAGCCCGCGGACGAGGCCTGATCTCTCGCATGTCCCGTCTCTCGGACGCGCTCGCGCACCTCGTCAAGGGCATCGTCGATCACCCTGACGAGGTCGCCGTCGCGTCGGTCGACTCGTCGCGCGGCGAGGTGCTCGAGGTGCGGGTGCACCCCGAGGACCTCGGCCGCGTGATCGGTCGTGGCGGACGCACCGCGAAGGCGCTGCGCACGATCATCGGCGCGCTCGCCGACGGTGAGCGAGTCCGAGTCGACGTCGTCGACACCGACCACTGACGTGGCACGACCCGAGCGTCCGCCCGGGACCGAGCTGCGCGTCGGTCGGCTGACAAAGGCGCACGGACTCAAGGGCGCGCTCAAGATCGAGCTGTACACCGACGACCCCGGCAAGCGCTTCGTGCCGGGCGCGAGCTTCGCGCTCCAGGTGCCAGAGACGAGCCCGTGGCACGGTCGGCGGATCGAGCTCGCCGAGCTCAAGTGGTTCAACGGCGTCGCCGTCGGCTTCTTCGTCGGCGTGAGCGACCGCACCGCCGCAGAGAGCCTCGTCAAGGCGGTGCTGTGGGTCGAGGTGGCCTCCGACGAGCCGCAGGAGGAGGACGCCTGGTACTACCACCAGCTCGTGGCCCTGCGCGTCCTGCGCGACGGGGTCGAGATCGGGCGCGTCGCGCGCGTCGACGAGCTGCCCGCCCAGGACCTGCTCGCGGTCGAGACGGGCTCGGGGGAGGTGCTCGTGCCGTTCGTCAAGGCGATCGTCACCGCGGTCGACCTCGAATCCGGGACGATCACGGTCGACCCCCCGGGCGGCCTCTTCGAGGACGCCCCCGAGCCCTGAGCGCCTCGCTCTGGTCCGGCGTTTGCCCACTTCGGGCGGGAAAAGAGCGGTGATTGCCCGAAAAGCGGGCAAACACGGGAGTGGAACGGGAGGATGGGGACCGTGCGCATCGACGTCGTCACGATCTTCCCCGAGTTCTTCTCCGTGCTCGACGTCTCGCTCATCGGGAAGGCGCGGGAGGCCGGCGTTCTGACCGTCCGGGCGCACGATCTGCGCGACTGGACGCACGATCGGCACCGGAGCGTCGACGACACCCCCTACGGCGGCGGCGCGGGGATGGTCATGCGACCCGAGCCGTGGGGCGAGGCGCTCGACGCGCTCGTCGACCACCCGCAGGGCAGCGAGGGCGATCCCGTCGCGGGCAGCGTCGTGATCTTCCCGACGCCGGCGGGAGCGCCGTTCACGCAGGCGACGGCGCGCGAGCTCGCGCGCGAGCGGCACCTCGTCTTCGCCTGCGGCCGCTACGAAGGCATCGACCAGCGCGTCGTCGACTACGCGGACGGCATCGCCCGAGTGCGCGAGCTGAGCCTCGGCGACTACGTCCTCAACGGCGGCGAGGTCGCCGCGATGGCGATGATCGAGGCGATCGGCCGGCTCGTCCCGGGAGTCGTGGGCAACCCGGACTCGCTCGAGGTCGAGTCGCACGAGGACGGCCTGCTCGAGGCGCCGAGCTACACGAAGCCGGCGTCATGGCGCGGGCTCGAGGTCCCCGAGATCCTGCTCTCCGGCCACCACGCCCGCATCGAGGCATGGAAGCGCGAGCAGCAGGAGGCGCGGACGCGGCGCGTTCGGCCCGACTTGCTCCCGCCCGCCGGCTGAGCCGGGCCCGCTCAGCCCAGCGTGACGGGATTCGCCCCGTCGGTCAGGATGACCGGTCCGTCCTCGGTGATCGCGACCGTGTGCTCGACATGGGCCGCCCTCGAGCCGTCTCGCGAGCGCAGGGTCCAGCCGTCGTCATCCGTGAAGATCCGCTCGGTCGTCAAGCAGAACCAGGGCTCGATCGCGAAGACCAGTCCCGGGGACAGCGGCCAGCCGCGACCGGGTCGGCCGTCGTTCGCGACGTGCGGGTCGCCGTGCATCTCGCGGCCGACGCCGTGACCGCCGAAGTCGAGGTTGACCTTGAGGCGGTTGCGCTTGGCGACCTCGCCGATGGCGTGCGAGACGTCGCCCATGCGGTTGCCGGCCCGCGCCTTGGCGATCCCCGCGGCGAGCGCCTCCTCGCAGATCGCGATGAGCCGCTCGTCCTCGGGACGGGGAGTCCCGACGATGAGCGAGACCGCCGCGTCGGCGACCCAGCCGTCGATCGACGCGGCGAAGTCGAGGGTGAGCAGGTCGCCGTCGGCGAGCCGGTAGTCATGGGGGAGCCCGTGCAGCGCAGCATCGTTGACCGAGGTGCACATCACCTTCCCGAAGGGACTCGCCCCGAAGGACGGGTGGTAGTCGATGTAGCAGGACTCGGCGCCCCGCGAGCGGATCATGTCGTGGGCGAGCGCGTCGAGCTCGAGGAGATTGACGCCGACCGCGGCCGCCTCGGAGGTCGCGCGCAGCACCTCGGCGACGAAGGCGCCGGCGGGTCGCATCGCCTCGATCTCGGCCGGGGTCCTCAGTTCGATCACGGATCGATGCTACGGCTCAGCCGACCGCCTCGGGTGCGTGCGGGGCAAGGATCCCGACGATGAGCTTCTTCGCGGCGCGGATGAATCGCTCGTCGCCGCCCGGCGCGCGCAGGAAGGCCCGTCGGGTCACCGCGTCGGCGCACTCCATCGCGAGCTCGGTCGCGAACAGGAGCTCCTCGGTCGGAGCGAAGCCGTAGCTCTCGACGAGCAGATCGTCGAGCTGCCGGGCGAGGTCCCCGTTGTTCGAGGACTCGTGGTTCGCGAAGCGCATGACGACGACATCGCCGAAGCGCACGATCCGAAACCCGGGGATCGTCCGCCCGAGCTCCGCGTAGACGTCGACGCACATCATCGCGAAGCCGGTCCATTCGGCCGGCCGGTCCTGCGCGTAGGCCTCGGCGAGACGAGCCATAAAGCGCTCCCGGTTGCGCGCCGCGAGCGCGACGAGCACGGCGTCCGCATTCGGGAAGTACCGGTACACGACGCCGACCGAGGAGCCCGAGCGCTCTGCGATCGCGCTCGTCGTCATCGCGACGACACCGGAGGCCTCGACGATCTCGGCGGCTGCGTCGAGGAGCGAGTCGACCCGCGCGAGCCCCCTGCGCTGGACCGGCGTCGCGCGGAAGTCGAGGGCGGAATCGGAGTTGTTCGACATTGGATATCCTGCATGCAGGCTACCGCGGGTTCCGATTCGCCCGCTGCCCGCGTCCTCCCGCCGCCTGGTTCGACGGTCGCAGCGCGATATGGCAGAATAGACGATCGTGCTCACGCGGGCTCTGCCGCAGGGGAACCAACTGACTGGGCACACCTCGACTTCAACAGTCCATAAGCGTCCGACCTGTGGCGGCGCGGGAAGCGAAACATCATGCACGTCCTCGACGACATCGACGCCGCCAATCTCAAGGGCGACATCCCCGACTTCCGTCCCGGCGACACCGTCAAGGTGCACGTCAACATCGTCGAGGGCAGCCGCTCGCGTATCCAGGTCTTCCAGGGCGTCGTGATCGCGCGCTCGGGCGAGGGCGTCCGCGAGACCTTCACGGTCCGCAAGGTGAGCTTCCAGGTCGGCGTCGAGCGCACCTTCCCGGTGCACTCGCCCTCGATCGACCACATCGAGCTCGTGACCCGCGGTGACGTGCGCCGCGCGAAGCTCTACTACCTCCGGGGTCTGCGCGGCAAGAAGGCGAAGATCAAGGAGAAGCGCGAGGGCTGAGGCCACCGCGTCCGGGCGTCGTCGACGCCATTCCAGCTTCCGGATGACAGGCTAGGGACGTGAGCGAGACGGGCGTCCCCGAGACCGAGGTCCCGCTGATGCGGCGTCCTGAGCGTCGTCACGCTCGGCGTCGCAGCGGCTGGCTCGTGTTCCTGCGCGACCTGCTGGTCATCCTCGTCATCGCGTTCCTCGTCTCCTTCCTGCTGAAGACCTATCTCGTCCGGTCGTTCTACATCCCGTCCTCCTCGATGGAGAACACGCTCCAGATCAACGACCGGATCATCGTCAACGAGCTCGTGCCGAACGCGATGCCGGTCCAGTACGGCGACGTCGTCGTCTTCCGCGATCCGGGCGGCTGGCTCGGCTACAGCCCGAACGCGCAGCCGAACTGGTTCCTCGGCGCCCTCGATTGGCTCGGGTCCCTCATCGGGATCACGGCGTCCGACTCGAACGACCACCTCATCAAACGGGTCATCGGAATGGCCGGCGACGAGGTCGTGTGCTGCACCCCGACCGGCAGCCTCGCGGTCAACGGCATCCCGCTCGACGAGCCGTACCTCAAGATCGCGGCCGGGCAGGCCTCCGCGCCGCGCGAGTTCGACGTCATCGTCCCGGAAGGCTCGCTCTGGGTCATGGGCGACAACCGCTACAACTCCAAGGACTCCCTCGGTCACATCGACGACCCCGGGAACGGCTTCGTCCCGCTCAGCACCGTCGTCGGCAAGGCGCTCGTCATCAGCTGGCCGATCGCGCGCTGGAGCGTCCTCGACAACTACCCCCTGACGTTCGCCGGCGTCGCCGAGGCGCGGACATCGGCCGGCGCCCCGCGCGCGGTCGCTCAGGACGCAGGGGCCCAGGGCGCGCGGTGACCGCGCCGAGTCTCGATGTCGAGCTCGGACTCGCCGGCGAGCTTCGTCGGGTCCCGGGCATGGGCGGCGGGCTCGTCATCGGGATGGACGAGGTCGGTCGCGGTGCCGTCGCCGGTCCCGTCGCGGTCGGGGCGGTCGCCCTCGACCCCGCGATCGTGGAGATACCTGCGGGCCTGCGCGACTCGAAGCTCCTGACCGAGCGGCGCAGGGAGGCGCTCTACCCGGTCATGACCGGATGGGGGACCGCGCGCGGCGTCGGACTCGCCTCCTCGCAGGAAGTCGACGAGCTCGGGATCGTCGCGGCGCTCGGGCTCGCGGGCGCCCGCGCGCTCGTGCAGCTGCACGGGGCCGGCGTCCCGATCCCCGCGTCGATCGTCCTCCTCGACGGCGCGCACGACTGGCTGACCCCCGCGCTGCGGCATGCCCCGCGCGTGCGCACCCGCGTCAAGGCCGATCGCGACTGCGCGTCGGTCGCAGGGGCGAGTGTGCTCGCGAAGGTCCATCGCGACAGACTGATGGTGACCTCGGACATCGAGCATCCGGGCTACGGCTGGGCTCGAAACAAGGGCTACGGCGCACCTGACCATCTCGCCGCGGTGCGCGCCGTCGGCCCGAGCCCGCTCCACCGGCTGAGCTTCCTCGGCAACCACCTGGCGTCCGGGCGCGAGCCGTCGCGGCCCTCGACGACGGCCTAGACTGACCGCATGGACGAGGACGACTTCGAGGACTACGACCGGGAGGTCGAGCTCGCGCTGTATCGCGAGTATCGCGACGTCGTCGGCCAGTTCCGCTACGTCATCGAGACCGAGCGCCGGTTCTATCTCGCGAACGATGTCGCGCTCGAGCGCAAGGACACCGAGCACGATTTCTATTTCGAGCTGACGATGCACGACGTCTGGGTCTGGGACGTCTATCGCTCCGACCGATTCGTGAAGTCGGTGCGCGTGCTGACCTTCAAGGATGTCAACATCGAGGAGCTCTCGGCCCGCGAGCTGGAGCTGCCGAAGGAGCTCGCACTCGACGAGTGATCGACGCCGCCTCGCTCGCGTGCGTGTTCCACAGCCCCGGGCACGGCGGTTCTATCCCCATTGAGTCCCCTGCGGGCGATTGCGCGTCGGTCGTGCACGCGATGCTCCCGGTATGGCACGCAACATCGAACTCGGCCGACGCGGTGAGCGCATCGCGGCGGACTTCCTGACCCTCGCCGGGCATCGGGTCGTCGATCGGAACTGGCGGACTCGCACCGGCGAGCTCGACATCGTCACGATCGACCGCGGCGTCGTCGTCGCCGTCGAGGTGAAGACGCGGACCTCGCTCGACTTCGGGCACCCGTTCGAGGCGATCGACCGGCGGAAGCTGCATCGGGTGCACCGGCTCGCCTGGGAGTGGTGCGCGGCCCATGCGATCCGCAGCACCCGGGTGCGGGTCGACGCGGTCTCCGTCGTCGTCTGGCGGGACGGCGCGCCGCCGACGATCGAGCACCTCAAGGGGGTGCGCTGATGCCGATCGCCCGCAGCAGCACGATCGCGCTCGTCGGGATGCACGGCGCGCTCGTCGACATCGAGGTCGATCTGGCCGACGGGATCCCCGCGTTCGCCCTCATCGGGCTTCCCGACACCGCGCTCGGCGAGGCGCGCCAGCGCGTCCGCTCGGCGGCGGCGAACTCGGGCTGCGAGCTGCCGAACAAGAAGTTCACCGTCAACCTCTCGCCCGCGGCCCTCCCGAAGCACGGGTCGGGCTTCGACCTCGGCATCGCGCTCGCGATGCTCGCGGCGGGAGGGATCGTCTCGTCCGCCTCGGTCGAGTCGACCGTGCACATCGGCGAGCTCGGTCTCGACGGGCGGATTCGGAGCGTGCCCGGGGTGCTGCCCGCGGTGCTCGCGGCGAAGCGCTCGGGCTGCGCGAGGGTCATGGTTCCGGCGGCCTGCGCCGCGGAGGCCTCGCTCGTCGACGGCGTGCAGGTCGTGCCGATCGCGACGCTGCGCGGCGCGGCGATCTGGCACGGCGCCGAGCTCGACGCGGACGACGGCATCGTCGAGGCCGTCGTCCGAGAGCCCGTCGAGGAGTCCGCGGAGGCGATCCCCGACCTCGCCGACGTCGTCGGCAACGACGAGGCGATCCGAGCGTTGACGGTCGCGGCGGCAGGCGGCCACCACCTGTTCCTGCTGGGTCCGCCCGGAGCCGGCAAGACGATGCTCGCGACGAGGCTGCCCGGCATCCTGCCTCCGCTGGATCCCGATGCGGCGATCGAGTGCGCCTCGGTGCGCTCTCTGAGCGGACTCGCCGTGCGCTCGCTCAGTCTGCGCCCGCCCTTCGAGGCTCCCCACCACACGGCGTCGACGCCCGCGATCGTCGGGGGAGGCAGCGGCATCATCCGGCCGGGCGCGATCGCCCGAGCTGCGCACGGCGTCCTCTTCCTCGACGAGGCGCCCGAGTTCAGCCGGGTCGCGCTCGACGCCCTTCGGCAGCCGCTCGAGACGGGCGCCATCACGGTGCAACGGGCGAACGCGACGGCGAGCTTCCCCGCGAACGTCCAACTCGTACTCGCCGCCAATCCATGCCCCTGCGGCCGGCTCGGGGAGTCCGGGTGCGCTTGCACGCCGATGGCGAGGCGCAGGTATCTCGGCCGGCTCTCAGGTCCGCTGCTCGACCGTGTGGACCTGCAGCTCACGGTCCGTCGGATCACCGCAGCCGGACTGCGCACCGCGGGGGACGGGGCGCGCAGGACGACGAGCGCGGCCGTCGCGAAGTCAGTGGGCGAGGCGCGCGGTGCGGCGGCCGACCGGCTCGCCGGGACCCCATGGCGGCGCAATGCCGAGGTGCCGGGATCATGGCTGCGAGCCCGGCAGCGACGGCCCTCGCCGGCCGCGCTCGCGGCGCTCGATCGGGCGCTCGAGCGG
>Ga0182738_1004949_pt1 | contig 14440 bp, 12 predicted proteins | sample eDN5th30CBELigMG_FD_128876 | JGI IMG/M metagenome (GOLD analysis project Ga0182738, IMG submission 128876) | Enriched Miracle-Growth compost microbial communities from Emeryville, California, USA - eDNA 5th pass 30_C BE-Lig MG (version 2)... ... | reverse complement strand
TCTTGTCGCGCTGGTATGACGTCGAACTGCCGTACTATCCGTATCGTCACATCGTGCGCCCGGGCATAACCGGTTGGGCCCAAGTCAATCAAGGGCATGTTGCCGAGATCGACGAAGTTCATGAAAAGCTGCACTATGATTTTTATTACATCAAGAATCTCTCGCCTTGGCTTGATCTTGTCATCGCTATGAAGACAATTCACATCATGCTGACAGGGTTTGGGGCGAGATAATCCATCTCGTTCCAAATCTATCGCCTTCGAACTGAAGAAGTTACTTTGAAAAGAGCAACAATTTATGTGCTGAATTGTGGCGATCGTGGGCAAGACGCAAGTCCCAACCGATGCCTCCGATATTCGGCTTTGACTAAGGCAAGATCATGAAATTCTTTTCCTTGATTGGCGCTGCTGGCTACATCGCTCCGCGCCACATGAAAGCAATCCACGAAACCGGGAACGAGTTGGTCGCAGCATTTGATCCGAACGACTCAGTAGGAATTATTGATAGCTATTTTCCCGATACCGACTTTTTCACTGAATATGAACGCTTCGACCGCCATATCGACAAACTGCGCCGCCAAGGGAAGGGCGTGGACTATGTCTCGATCTGTTCGCCCAATTATCTGCATGACAGTCATATGCGTTTTGCCTTGCGTGCCGGCGCGGATGCGATCTGTGAAAAGCCGCTGGTAATGAACCCTTGGAACATCGATGGGCTCGCGGAGATCGAACGCGACACCGGTGGGCGGATTAACACCATCCTCCAGCTTCGTTTGCACCCCGCGATCATCGCCCTGCGCGAGAAGATGCAAGCCCCCGCGCTCGACCGCAAGGTCGATGTGGATCTGACCTACATCACCTCGCGGGGGCATTGGTATCTGCAAAGTTGGAAGGGGGACGATCGCAAAGCCGGCGGAATCGCTACCAATATCGGCGTACATTTCTATGACATGCTGCATTACGTCTTCGGTGCCTTGCAGGAGAACGTCGTCCATCTGCATGATCCCACCAGAGCCGCGGGCTATCTGGAATATGAACGTGCCCGCGTGCGTTGGTTTCTCTCGGTTGATGTGAACGATATTCCCGCCGCAGAGCGTGCGAAGGGGAGGCGGACTTATCGTGCTATCATCGCCGATGGTGAGAATATCGAGTTTTCGGATGGGTTCACCGATCTTCATACTCGAAGTTATGAGGAGATTCTCGCCGGTCGAGGTTTCGGCCTCGAGGAGAACCGCGTGGCAATCGAGACTGTTGCCCATATCCGCAACGCGCCCATTGCCATCGGCGGCGAAGTGCATCCTTTCGTGGGAACGACCCCATGATGCCTGTCAGCATCCACCCCTCCGCTATTGTCGATGAGGGGGCCCGGATTGGTGAGGGGAGCCGCGTCTGGCATTTTGCGCATGTCTGCGGCGGTGCGCGGATCGGGAGGAACGTATCCCTGGGACAGAATGTCTTCGTGGGCAACAAAGTCGAGATCGGCGATCGCTGCAAGGTGCAGAACAATGTCTCGGTCTATGACAATGTGACGCTTGAGGAGGGCGTGTTCTGTGGTCCTTCGATGGTGTTCACCAATGTTCACAATCCGCGCGCCCTAATTGAACGCAAGAGCGAATATCGCGATACGCTTGTGAAGCGCGGGGCGACGCTGGGGGCGAACTGCACCATCGTCTGCGGTGTAACGGTGGGAATGTTCGCCTTCGTCGGGGCGGGTGCAGTAGTAAGCCGCGACGTTCTGGACTTCGCGCTGATGGTCGGGGTGCCGGCCCGCCAGGTCGGCTGGATGAGCGCCTTTGGCGAACGGCTCGACCTGCCGCTTTCGCGCGAGGGTGAGACTATCTGCCCGCACACCGGCGACCGGTACGTGCTACGGGACGGGCGCGTAATCCGCACGGAGACTTCCGTATGATTCCTTTTGTCGACCTCGCCGCGCAGCAGGATCGTCTGCGCGATCGTATTGAGACAGGCATTGCCCGTGTTCTCGCGCACGGCCAGTATATCCAAGGCCCGGAGGTGAGCGAACTCGAGGAAAAGCTCGTAGCTTATACTGGAGCCGCTTATTGCATCACCTGCGCAAATGGCACCGATGCGTTGCAGATCGCCTTGATGGCTCTGGGGGTCGGGCCGGGGGATGAGGTCATAACCCCCGGTTTTGGTTATATCGCGACTGCGGAAGCGGCGTTTCTCCTTGGTGCCAAAGTTATCTATGTCGACATAAATCCGATAACTTATAATCTTGATCCGAGCCTGCTCGAAGCGGCGATTACGCCAAGGACGCGTGCGATCATGCCGGTTTCGCTTTATGGCCAGACTGCGGATTTCGATGCGATCAATACCGTCGCTGCGCGTCATGGCATTCCGGTAATCGAAGACGGAGCGCAAAGCTTCGGTGCCACTTATAAAGGCCGAAAATCGTGCAGCTTAACAACGATTGGTTGCACCAGCTTCTTTCCCTCAAAGCCGCTGGGCTGCTATGGTGACGGCGGTGCAATTTTTACTTCGGACCCGGAGTTGGCGCTAGCCCTCCGGCAGATCGCCCGTCACGGGCAGGAAAAACGATATTATCATGTTCGTGTAGGCGTTAACTCACGGCTCGATACGTTACAGGCGGCAATTCTCCTGCCGAAGCTCGAAATCCTTGACGAGGAAATTGCGGCGCGTCAGCAGGTGGCTGAGCGTTATGATGTTGGCCTTGCCGCACTGGGCGTGGCGTCGCCGCAAATTTTACCAGATCATGTTTCAGCTTGGTCGCAATATACGATTTGTGTGCCAGAACGATCCACGGTTCAGGCGGCGTTGAAAGAAGCCGGCATACCCACCGTCGTACATTATCCTCTCCCGCTTAACAGACAACCAGCGGCCGCCGACTTCGCCGCACATCTGCCGGTGGGCGACCGAGCTGCCGGTGAAGTCTTAAGCCTACCAATGCACCCCTATCTGGAGGCAGAAACTTGCGACCGGATTCTTGATGCGTTGTCGGCGGGTGTTCCACGGCGAGCATGAGTTTTAAAACCAATCTTATCGCTTTGACTCGCAATGAAATCTTGCGGGATGTGACGCGACTGGTTTCGGGCACGGTCGGCGGGCGTCTTATTACCATTGCTGCTCTGCCTTTGGTAACGCGATTTTATTCGCCCGCTGATTTCGCGCTGCTGGCGGTGTATCTGGCGCTGGTTGGGCTGATCTCGGTCGTGGCCTGTCTTCGCTTTGACGTTGCGATTCCCGTAGCCGCTGATGAAGAAGATGCGGTGTGCCTTCTGGTCTTGGCCCTTAGCTTTGCGGGTGGAATCGCAGTGTTAGGACTTTTCGTGGTGCTGGTGTTTCCGAAAAGCGTTACGCAGCTTCTGGGCCAGCCGGAGCTTGAACCGTGGTTGTGGCTGGTACCCCTTAGCATATTTATGGCAGCTTCATATTCGGCGCTGCAATTCTCGGCAACTCGTGCGCGGCGCTTCGGCAGCATTGCAATAACGCAGGTTACGCAGGCGGCGGCTGGGACTGGCACCATGCTGACCCTTGGCTGGATGGGAGCCGCGCCGCTGGGCCTCCTTTTGGGCAATATGCTAAACATCGGCGCTGGCAGTCTGCGGCTTGCGCTCGATATGCTGCGTCATGACCGAATTGCCATGACAAGGTTTCGTCGCCGAGACCTGTCCCGCACTTTCCGCACCTATCACCGCTATCCATTATTTGTCACCCCCGAGGCCTTGGCCAATGTAGCTGGGGTGCAAGTCCCCGTGCTGTTTATCGCCGCTCATGCCGGTGCCGAGGCCGGGTTTTTGATTCTGGCCCAGCAGATCATGAGCGCACCGATGTCCCTCCTCGGCCTCTCTATCTCTCAGGTCTATATCTCGCGGGCACCTGGTGAACAGCAAGCCGGACGTCTGGCGGAATTCACAGCTGCCATCCTGCGTAGGCTAATGCAGGTCGGAATCGCGCCCTTGATCTTCGTCGGGCTGATAGCGCCCTATGCCTTCTCGCTGATATTTGGAGCGAAATGGACACGCGCCGGCGAGATCGTCGCGTTGATGGTGCCATGGGTCATCCTACAGTTTCTTGTAGCACCTGTGTCTCTGGTGCTGCATGTCACCGGGCGACAGCATTGGGCGTTGATGCTCCAAGTGGCTGGCCTAATCCTACGCGTAGTCCCACTTTTGATAATAGCCCAGTTTCCTGTAGGTGGTCTCGTCACCTCATTTATAGCGGGATCGGCATTATTCTACGCGCTCTATCTCTGGGTCGTCGTACGAGCTGCCGGGGTTGGCTCTGCGGGGCGGGGCGCCAGAACTCTCGCAGCGCTATTTTTGGGGTTGATTACTTATAGCGTTCTAGTGGCGATATTTTTAGTTTGAATAACTATCTTTATAGGTATTATTTTTATTAAATATTTTATAGAATTCAATGTGATAAGTATTGATAATTAAGTTCTTTCTAGAACATCTTCGTCGAGTGGTGGGAGGGAGGGTTGGATCGGTCAGTCTGTGCCGGAGTCCCTGATGGTGCAGGGCGCAATCTTTGAAGGCTGCTCGGTCGGAATTTTCTAGCAGCGATGCTATTTGCAATCAGGCCATTCTTTATCAGGCTTCAATTGGGTTGGGGGCACGCACACGTGATGGGCCGGATTGTCAGAAAACTCGGCGTCAGAGCCTATCAGATCGTGATGCGGTTCGACGGACGGTTGTTCCGGTACTTGCGCCGTAAGGCACTTGAGACCGCGACTGGATTGCCTCTATCAGGATTGTACACGGACTCGAATGTGCGCATCGCGGGTGCCGAAAGTCTGGTAATGGGGCGGAATGTATCACTTCATTGCTGGACCTTCATCTCCGCATTTGGTGGCTTGACGATAGGCAGTGATGTCGCTATCGGCCATGGGTGCTCGATTCTGACCACCAAACACAGGTTCGATGATCCGGATACTCCAATCAAGTTGCAGCCTATTTCGTTGCACCCGGTGACGATCGGCGATGATGTTTGGATCGGTTCGAACGTGACGATCCTTGCAGGTATAACGATCGGGCCACGAACTATCGTCGCTGCAGGTGCGGTCGTGACTCGTTCGTTTCCAGATGGTTACGTGATTATTGGCGGGGTTCCCGCGCGAGAAATTCGACGCCTGCCCTTTGCTTCTTCTAAGGACGGCCGAGCAATCTTTGAAAACGGAGACAAACATGGCTGACCGAAAAAACGCGCTTTCAGGACGCAAGGTCCTTGTCACCGGCGGTGCGGGGTTCATCGGGTCGCATATCTGCGAGGAGTTGTTGAAGCAAGGCGCACATGTCGTTGCCTTGGACGACATGTCGGCCGGGCGTCGGTCCAACGTGCGCATCTTCAGCGACAACCCGAATTACAGCTTCGTGCAAGGCAGCATCTGCGATGACGACGTCAAGATGCACAAGATTTTCGATGGACTTGACACTGTGTTTCACAATGCAGCTTCGAAGAAGAATATTTGCCTGCACGACCCTAAACGCGATCTAGCCGTAAATGCCGAGGGAGCGCTCAACCTATTGTTGCTGGCTAAGGAATATGGCACGCGCAAATTCGTGCATGCGTCTACCGGATCCGTCTATGGTGAGCCCAGCGTATTCCCCACCGATGAAACGCACCCGCTGCGTCCAGTCTCTTATTACGGGGTCTCGAAGCTCGCCGGAGAACGGTACGTAGATGCATTTCACCAATTATATGACATGGATACCACGATTCTGCGGTATTTTCACGTGTATGGGCCGCGCCAAGAATCAAACGAATTCGGCGGGGTGGTCTCGATCTTCATGCGGCGGATAGCCGAAGGCAAAAATCCTGTGGTCTTCGGACATGGGGAGCAAGTGCGATCCTTTACTTACGTCAAGGATCTAGTGGACGTGAACCTACGCGCGGCAACGATGCCAGCAGCGACCGGACAGATCTACAACGCGGCATCGGGCATCCGGGTCACTATCAATGATCTTGCGTCGAAGATGCTGCATTTCTCGAACCGAAACGATCTTTCGGTCGAACATGGCCCAGAGCTGATTGGCGATATTATGAATTTCGATATTCAGAACTCGAAGGTATGCAGAGATCTTGGAGTTGATTTTCAGAAGGATTTCTGGGGTACTTTACAGGTATCGCTTGAGGATGTGGGTGGTTTTTTGTCGATAGACTGAGCGGACGATTATGCGAAGGCTTCTATATATTGACTCGTCTTACACGCTGTCGCAGATACGCGAGCGTGGCCTTGATGATGTCTTGCGGATCCGCTTTTTGGATGGATACTTCGATCGAGTGTGGTCGGCGCATCCTGTCGACACCCATCCGACAGCGAAATCTGAGCTCGGTCCGGCGGGCAAGCCAGTGTTCGAAAATCTGTCGGCCGACCATGTTTTTGTGCGCGGCAGATACGGGCGCTACCCGACGCTGGCGCGTATCGCACCGCTCAATGTATTAATGGCATTGGGATCCTTCGTCGCCGCGTTGGTCAGGCTTGTCCGCCGCGAGAAGATAAGTGTCATCCGAGCTGGCGATCCCCTACTTTGCGGCCTGATTGGGCTTATTGTGGCCCGCCTGACAGGCAAGCTCTTGGTCGTAAGAGTGAATGCCCACAACGACATGATCCGCGCAGATACCGGGACACCCATGATGCCTAGCTTGTTCCGATTCCACTTCGTTGAAAAATTTATCGAAAAGGTGGTGCTTTCGCGGGCAGACGGTGTCGTTGCGCCGAGTCAGTATTACGCTGATTTCGCAAAAAAAAAAGGCGCGTTGGTAGAGCGTATAGCAATTGTTCGGTACGGCAATTTGATAGATCGCCGCCATTTGGTCGCTCCATCCGAACGGGCGCTGCTCGACGATGCGGCATTCCTACAAAGGTTGAATGAACGGCGGTGGATGGTGCACGTAGGGCGACTTCATCGGCTCAAACATGCTGAAGATTGTTATGATGTCGTATCCCTACTGGCAGGCCAGGGATCGGACGTAGGACTTCTGCTGGTCGGCGACGGCCCCCTTCGCGATGTCATTAAACAGCGCGCTGAAAATGACGGTTTGTCTGATCGCGTCCTGCTGTTGGGCAATGTTAACCAGGACGTTCTTGCAAAACTTCTGCCCCAGTGCACGCTGGCCCTCTCGCCGTTGACTGGGCGTGCCCTTGCTGAGGTCGCCTTCGCCGGACTTCCTATCGTCGCCTATGATCTGGATTGGCAACGTGAGATCGTCGAGACGGATGTCACAGGTGTTTTAGTTCCTGCATTCGATATTAAGAAGATGGCCGAAGGGGCCGCGTGGCTTCTGCAGGACGCGGAATGCCGCAAACAGTTCGGGGAGGCCGCGCGCGCTAGGGCATTCAATCTGCTTGACCCGGAAGTGCAAACACGGGAGGAAGTCAATGTGTATGCAAGCCTTCTAGACAAGTCCGGACTCGTGGGATCGCGCGAGCAGTCACCGAATAATCCCTCACAATGAGAAAAATAGGCGCCGATCTCGGCGCGCCGCATTTCAGGCAGCAGAACATGGACTACAGTTCCATGTGTTTTGTTGCTGTCAATGCTATTAAGTTTTTTTAACTTGTATGTGGAACGGGTGTTTTTTGGGGGGGGCGAACGCGCTATCGGAAACCAATGGCTGCGGGAAAGTTCTAGATGGAGTGAGGGCAACTCTATTTTCTGGAGTGACACGATGAGCGTTTTGGGGCATTCGCGCGGGAGTGTCCAGCTCACTCCCTGTTGGCATGCTTAGAAAAAAATCTTGAACATACGGCAGGATTTTCCCGTCATGTCTACCTCCGCGATGAGACAAGCACCATTATAGGTAGAAGCTTATTTTTCTGAAGCCGAGGATGTGATCTTCGAGGATGGTATTGCCTCTGCCTCTGCCTCTCTGCATGAAGATTGAACAAGTATTCGTGGAACATTGAGTAAGAGCAATGTGCGTGGATCTTTCGTCGTTTGCCGTGAAGGGTGATTTGGAATGGATACTGGGCCTAGGACAGCCTGCGTTGTGCACGTGATACCCTCTGATGGTACGGGGGGCGTTGAAGTTGCGGCGCGATCGATGTGCGAGGGCCCATATGGAGAATTGGATTTTCATAAATTTTACATTGGGCGCCGAGATTTCAGGGCGCAGAATACGTTTTGCCATCAAGGCGTATATTCATCAACGAACCATCCTGCAAATTATCTATATTTAGTATATATGCTATGGAATCTCCGACCAGAACTTATTATTGCATCCTTGTGGAAGAGTTGTATTGTTTCTATACTGTACAAGCTTATCAGGCCGTCATGCAACTTGGTTGTCTTTCTCCATTCTGGGAGTTCACTGCATATTCTCGATGCAATCTTCAACTGGCTGGCAATGCTCGTTGCGGTCGAAATTTGGGTTGATTCGGAAGCGACATCGCATCGAGTCCCCAAGCGCCTGCGAGGCCGGGTAAGGACTATATCCTTTGTAACATTTAGGGAGCCGCCACCACCGGCGCGTGCTGTGTCGCCCACTTTCATATTCTGGGGCAGGCTGCACCGCATAAAGGGGGTGGATAGGGCGCTTAATCTTTTTGCCGAGTTCGATAGTCGTGTCCCTGGCGCTCGATATACGATTATTGGGCGGGATGACGGACAGGCGGACACGCTAAAGAAACGTGCGCTTCAGCTCGGGCTTGAGGATCGTGTGCTTTTTTTGGGAGAGCGCACTTTCCGCGAAATCCGGGAACTGTCCGCGAGCCACTCGTTCTATCTGCAGATGAGCAGGGTGGAGGGCATGGCCATGGCCGTCGTCGAGGCGATGCAGTTAGGGCTGGTTCCTGTGGTTACACCAGAGGGTGAGATTGGCAATTATTGCCACGATGGCGTAAACGGTCTTGTCGTCGGGGACAGTATGTCCGAAACCGTCGATCGTATGGTACAGCTCGCAGGAGATAGTCGGAGCTATGCTGAAACGTCCCACGCGGCATGGCTGTACTGGCAAGAGCGAGCCTTATACAAAGATGACGTACTGACAGCTTGTCGCGAATTGGTCTCCTCTGGCGGCCGGCCAATCCGCTCCGAATTTGGAGGCAAGTTGTGACCGCACCTGACGAAAAAGTGCGTAGCTTCAAGCAAGCTAGGGTATGGGTGAAACGCGACCTCGTTCAGCGTGGGGCTCTTACACCCAATGGGCGGATCACCATAGCCATCCTGCTCCGCGACCCGATTAATCTATTCATGCTGTTGCTCCGTCTTAAAGAATGGACAGCCAACGCCCGTACGCCTGTTCTGGTACGCCTAGTCATCGCAGTGCTATTTCGCCGCCAGTCGATCAAATTGGGTTTTTCAATTCCGCCAAACGTTTTTGGGCCGGGGCTAGCTATCGTCCATTACGGGCCAATCGTGGTCAATGGGAATGCACGAGTGGGTGCCAATTGCCGCGTGCACGTATGCGTGAACATCGGAGGAGCGGGAGTTCTGGTGAGTCCGGAAGCTGCGGTAGATCTGGCGCCACAGATCGGGAACAACGTGTATATAGCACCTGGGGTCAAAATCTATGGAGCCATTCGCATTGCCCACGGCATTGCAATTGGAGCGAACGCAGTCGTCAATCGCACCTTCGACGAACCTGGCACAACCATCGCGGGTGTTCCCGCGCGGGTCATCTCACACAAGGGGTCGTTGGGGATGATTCTCGAAGTGGGCAAGGAACCATTCATTTGAACAATGCCCGACAAGTTATGCGGGACGGACCCAATGCTGTGATCCAATTTGGACCGCCTCATCGGGGTAGATCAGGGGGGGCGCGCTGATGTGCGGTATTGTAGGATATCTATCCCGCACTACGTCGGCCGAATCAGCGCTCGTCGGTGCTATGGCCGACCGCATTGCTCATCGCGGGCCTGACGACGCTGCAACCTGGGTTGATGTGGAGGCGGGTGTCGCGCTGGCCCATCGTAGGTTGTCCATCATCGATTTGACTGAAGCCGGGCGCCAGCCGATGGTCTCTGCTGATGGACGGCTGGTTCTTATCTTCAACGGTGAGATTTATAATCACCATGCGCTGCGTGGCGAAGTCGAAGCTGCCGGTTGGACCGCGCCATGGCGTGGCCATTCCGATACCGAGACTCTGCTGGCAGCGCTGCAATTGTGGGGCATGGAAGAGACGCTACCGCGTCTTAACGGCATGTTTGCCATTGCCCTTTGGGACCGCGGCCGAAGGGTCCTCAGTCTAGCCCGTGACCGGATGGGGGAAAAGCCGCTATATTATGGTCGCAGCAGCGACACCTTCTTGTTCGCTTCGGAACTCAAGGCCCTCACTGCGCATCCTGCTTGGCGTGGGGAAGTCGATCGTGATGTCCTGGGGCTTTATTTACGCCACGGCTATGTACCCGACCCTCATTGCATCTATCGCGGCATGGCGAAATTGCCCCCGGCGCACTGGATCGAACTCGATGCGGGATTTGTCGGTCAACCACGGCCTTATTGGGATCTCGCTAGTGCAGCAATGGCCCCGCGCCTGCATATTCCTGACAACGAGTTGATCGATGAACTGGAGGTTCGGCTGAGACGCGCTGTGGCGCTGCGGATGGAGGCTGATGTGCCGTTGGGAGCCTTTCTTTCCGGAGGGATCGATTCCTCGACCATAACCGCATTGATGCAGGCGCAAATGGCAACGCCGGTACAAAGCTTTACCATCGGCTTCGAAGTTCCGGGCTATAATGAGGCGGAAACGGCAAAAGCGGTGGCCCGGCATTTGGGTACGGATCACACAGAGCTCTACCTCACCGCAAGCGATGCGTTGGATATCGTACCCGATCTACCAGCCATCTGGGACGAGCCTTTCGCTGATTCCTCGCAGATCCCTACGCTGCTTCTAAGTCACCTCACGCGCCGCCATGTCACGGTGGCATTGTCGGGGGATGGCGGAGACGAATTGTTCTGCGGCTACAATCGCTATGATCAGGGATACCGGATGTATCGGATTCTTCATCATTTGCCGGGGCCTCTACGCCGGGCGGTGGCCGCTCTTCTCTCGGCTCTGCCCGCTGGCAAGATCGACCGAGCGCTGCATTACTTACCTGCACGACTACGCTATCCGGCGCTGGGTGACAGGATGCAAAAACTTAGCGGTATTCTGTCGCAATCGGAAGGCATTTCATATTATCGGGCGTTGGTCTCGCTGATAGCAGAACCGGCAGCGCTGATAAGGGAGGGACGAGAGGCGGAGACCTTGTTGTCGCGTCCACAAGTTTGGCCTGCGCTCGATGATTTTCGGGAGACGATGATGTATCTCGACACAATGACCTACTTGCCGGGAGATATATTGACCAAAGTAGATAGGGCCTCGATGGCTGTGGGCCTTGAGGCTCGAGTGCCCATGCTGGATCATGAATTGATCGAATTTGCTTGGCAGCTTCCCCTGGAGAAAAAACTGCGCGAGGGTAGAAGCAAATGGGCTTTGCGCCAGGTGCTTGAACGCCATGTGCCCCGCGCGTTGATCGATCGGCCAAAAATGGGGTTTAGTGTTCCGATCGAGCACTGGCTCGCCGGCCCGCTGCGGGACTGGGCAGAGGATTTGCTGTTGCCTGCGCGGCTGGAATCTGAGGGTTATTTCGACGTACGTTCGGTCCGACGTTTATGGGAGGAGCATCGGGACGGTCGCCGTCGCTGGCACCACCAGCTTTGGACGATTCTGATGTTTCAGGCATGGTTGGAGCATCAGAATTCTTGAGGTGTAAGAGACCAAAGTTCCATGATAATATGCCTACCTTGCTAGCAAATTGCATCCATGAGTTGATAACCTTCAGGATTTATCGTGCTGCCCTATTGGTTTCTGTTCGTCATTCCCGCTATCGGAGTATTTAACGAGAGAAATACATATCGCGGCAATGTAACGCATAAATCGTTCCTTAGCGTCATCCTACTTCTCTCTGTTGTAATTGGATTGCGTTTCGAGGTTGGCGGCGATTGGAAAGCCTACCTCGGCTATCTGAACAGATCCAGATATCTGACCTTTTTTGAGGTTTTCGCTCAAGGTGATCCCGGGTACTTATTAGTTAACTGGCTTGCCGCAAGAACTATTGACGAAATTTGGTTCGTAAATTTGATTTGCGGGTTGATCTTTTCCACCGGTCTCGTCACTTTTGCCAAAACCCAGCCTCGTCCGTGGTTGGCGTTGCTAGTTGCCATACCATATCTGGTCATTGTTGTTGCCATGGGCTACAGCCGACAAGCTGTGGCAATCGGATTTGCAATGCTGGGGCTAGCAGCACTGACGCGCGACCGCTCGAACATCAAATTTGTGATCTGGGTTGCACTAGCCGCTACATTTCACAAGACTGCCTTGCTTTTGGTGCCGATCGCGGCGTTGTCTACGTCACGGGGGCGTGTCTGGACGTTGTCCTGGATTGGAGCATCTACGGTCCTTCTCTACTACCTCTTTTTGGAAGATAGCATTGATGGCCTTGTCGATGGTTATATTGAAGCTGAGTATAATTCACAAGGCGCAGCTATCCGTGTAACCATGAACGCTTTGCCAGCGATCATTTTCCTTCTTGCACGGAGACGATTTTATCTGTCGCATAGCGAAAGCCGTCTGTGGACAAACATCGCTCTGTTAGCTCTCGCCTTTATCGGCTTCCTCATCGTGTCGCCCTCATCGACTGTCGTCGACCGCATGGCGCTATACTTGATACCACTTCAGATTTTCGTCCTCTCACGCCTGCCGAACGCGTTTCCCGAAAAAGGAGACAATATAGGTCTTATTGGTGTCGGCGTCATTTCGTACTCTGCTGCCGTACAATTCGTCTGGCTGAATTTTGCGGCAAATGCACAAGCTTGGTTGCCCTACCAGTTTTATCCGCTTCTGTAGTGTCTACCCTATGAGTGACAACAGATCGTCTTTCACTCCTCCAATAGAATTGAAGTCGATATGATCCCCAAGGGACGTTCGTTCACATCAAGCCAAGTTTCTTCTCCGCAGGCCGACACATCTGCCTTGCTCCTTCTTTCTATCAATACGTCCTGGAACATCGCCAATTTTCGAGCCGGCCTGGTGCGGGCAATGGTAGCGCATGGCTTCAAGGTTGCTGCAGCATCTCCCAGTGATGCCCATACGACAAGGCTGGGGGAAATCGGCTGCCGTCACATACCGCTTGCCATTGACAACAAGGGAACCAATCCACTGAAGGATGCCATCCTGTTTCTGCGTTATCTAGGCCTGATGCGTAGAGAGAAGCCCGGTGTCTATCTTAGCTGGACCATTAAGCCCAACATCTATGGCTCTCTGGCCGCGTACATTCTTCGCATTCCTGTAATCTGCAATGTCTCCGGCCTTGGAACCACCTTTCTGCACCAAGGTTGGCTGACGCGCTTCGTCAAGCTGCTCTACCGGATTGCGCTCAGCCGCTCAGCGGTCGTTTTTTTCCAGAACCGCGAAGATCTCGACCTATTCGTGAAATCCCGCTTGGTGCGGCCGGAGCAGGGGCAACTGCTCCCGGGTTCCGGCATCGACCTTGATCATTTTGCCCTTGCTCCATTTAGGCCGCGTGACGCCGATAGCGGCCCGGTCTTCATCCTCATCGCCCGCTTGCTGTGGGATAAGGGGATCTACGAATATGTGGAGGCGGCGCGGCGGATAAAAGCCCAGATGCCACGTGCTCGGTTTCGTTTGCTGGGATTCCTTGACGTCGAAAACCGCACAGCCGTGCCGCGTCAGACGGTGGAGCACTGGGAACAGGAGGGCATCATTGAGTATCTTGGCGAGACCAACGATGTGCGTCCTCACCTTGCGGATGCCGACTGTGTCGTACTTCCGTCTTATCGCGAGGGAACACCGCGCAGTTTGTTGGAGGCAGCGGCTATGGCGCGGCCGCTAATCGCAACCGATGTGCCCGGTTGCAGGGATGTGGTTGAAGATGGCGTGAATGGCTTGCTTTGCAGGGCAAAAGACATCGATGACCTTACCGACAAGATGCTCCTCTTCACCGCATCTTCCAACGAACAGAGACTGGAGATGGGACGGCAAAGCCGGCTGAAAGCAGAACGGCAATTTGACGAGCGCATTGTTGTGGATGCCTATCTCGCCGCCATTGAACAAATACTCGCCCGCAAAGGCTCTTCTTAGTGTCTGGCCCTTGATGTTTAGGGGGGCCTGATCTGGGTGTAATCTCTTTGATCTGCGAGGGGCTTTGGCGGATTGCGGACCGTGGAACATCGAGATCGTGCAGGACCGCCCGGTACGACGGGCTTCCGACTGCTACCGCGGCGCTGGGTTATCGAACGAATCTTCGCCTGGTTGGGACGCAACAGAAGACTGGCCAGCGACTATGAGGCGACCATCGCCAGCGTTCAGGCATAGCTGATGATCGCCTGCATAAAACTCATCGTCAGGTGTCTTAATCAGGCCGGATGTTGAATTATGGGCCGATTTCTTGGATTGGTCGGCCCCCATGAAGTGGTCCGGGTTGAATGTTAGTGCATGCTTGGTCTTGACGCTAC
>Ga0182738_1004948_pt1 | contig 14444 bp, 14 predicted proteins | sample eDN5th30CBELigMG_FD_128876 | JGI IMG/M metagenome (GOLD analysis project Ga0182738, IMG submission 128876) | Enriched Miracle-Growth compost microbial communities from Emeryville, California, USA - eDNA 5th pass 30_C BE-Lig MG (version 2)... ... | reverse complement strand
TTTATCTAGTATTGGCGAAGTGATACAAGGGTTATTAAGAATGACATGTAACAATCCGACATAGTATAGTGGTTAGTATATCTGCCTGTCACGCAGATGACCCGGGTTCAATTCCCGGTGTCGGAGTTTTTTTTATTTCATTAATTTAAATTCTTTCTTCAAATATTTCTTGGATCTGGATCTGGATCTGGATCTGGATCTTCAGCAATTCAGCTATAAAAAAGAAAATCATCTTCATCTTCCTCTTTATGCTCAAAGACCTTAGCGATACAGTAGAGTTGAAGAATAAAAAAAATTCAGAAAATCCAAGTGTTCCTAATCAGAATTGATGCAATATATTATTTAAGAAGTTTTCAAAATAAAAATTATATAATTACACAATCCTTTTCATACACTCATATTGTCCCTTCCAAATCACCCGTCATATGGAGATCAACACATCACAAAAAATTTTTGAATACGCTCACTACTTTGAAAATTTGCAGTTTATTCAAGAGATCGATCATATTGTCGATGAGTTCTTTGGCTTTTTGGTGGAAAATGTTCCCGACTATGACTTTTCTGGCATTGCAGTGATAGAAAATCGGATGGCCATCTCTTATGGATCCTTTGATATCCTATATCCTCCCTCCAAAAAAATTGTTCTCAAATCTCAAAATTATTCAGATGAAGAATTCATTGAAAAAATCGCAGAAATCAACTTGGCCTCAAGAATAGTGCTTTGTTTAAATGGAGAAATGTACTCGGCGGTAAATAGAAGAATAAGAATGCTACAACTCAATTTAATTAAAGATATCGAAGAAGAACTCCACTTTGTTGAACTCGTTTGTTTCAAGTTCAAAAAGGCAGGAATTATGTGGACTTACCGTCAAAAGCTTACCGATAAATATTTCGAACGAAAAGGAGTCTCCAAACAAGTCGTTGAAGCATTTATCAATAAAGAAGATCCAATTCTTGAAGAGTTTTTCAAGAAATACCCCAGAAATTATTATGGCTGGGGTTATAAAAAATACTTGATCGATGAATTTGTGGTGAAACACGGGTATATTGATGTCTTGTATACTGAGTATTTAAGACTGAGAGAATATTGTGAAAAGCATATTCATGATTATTGTGCTTTCCATTTACTTGGAGCTCTTGCTTCCAAACTTGAAGGAAAGGGAGGTCAGAAAAATAACAATGTAAAACAAGAAGAAATTCTTTGGGCTCAGAACCTTCTCAAGAAATATCAAGATTTATATCTCCTTGAAAGTTTAGAGACACATGATAAAGGAGTGAAATACTCAGAATTAGGAGCTATTAAAAAGTTCCTTCATAACCTTCAAAAATCTTAATCTTTTATTGTATTTTGTATATAATGAATTGAAGATGAAATGATAATCTTAAAAATGATTTTTCTTCTCTAAAGATAGTAGTGATCTTAATCTAACTCAAATTAATCCTCTTGATTTTTTGTTTTTAAATGAGTTACACAGGAATAAATTTTCTTTCTCAAACAATCATTTATCTCTAGAAAAAATATTTCTCAGCTCTTTCAGCCTCTTTATATCAGCAGCAACTCTCCTGTTCCTTCAGATAATCTACAAAATCCAAGTCAGATCCAATAATTGAGATATTGATGGTTTCTTATCAAAATCTCTCATAAATAATTTGGAAACAAAAAATTTTCCAGATTTAATTAATTCTAATTCCAAGGAATTTATTAGAAAAACCCCCAAATCACAGTTTCTTCGATGTCCAACCATCATTCAGAATCGGATACTACCCCTTCTAACTATTCCAGTCTGAACAGTGACTCGTACTCTCCTTACAGCAACAAACGGAAAGATCATAAAGAGGAAGAAAAATTTTTCTTGGAAGACTCCATCACTTTGGACCCTCATAAAAACAATATTTACAGAGAGCCAATTACGCACGTTAAAAACAGATCTCATTTCGAAAATATCCTTGGATCATGCTTCGGAGACTTTGATGCCAAATTGACTTACAACCAACTCCTTCCTTTTTACAAACTCAAAGAGGATGCCAATATTTTATTTGATGCCAAATGTAAGGATTACGACGACATATTCAGAGAGCTTTGGGCTGTATTTATGAATAATGAGACTCTTGAAAAGATCGAGAACGAAAAATGGAAAGATTTCGGCTTTCAGAATTCCAATCCACGTAGTGATCTCAGAGGAGGCGGACTTATTTCTTTGAAACAAATGGTCCATTATGCAAAAGAACGCCCTATAAAGGTCAAGGAAATGGTGGATCCTAAGCACGAGTTTTGCTATGCCATCTCTTCTGTCAACATCACATACTTCCTCTTTAGATACTACCACCTTTCTGACCTCTTGGTCTTTGAAAAAGATTGGAAAGATATTTGTTCCAGAATTGCTCTCAAAACTTTTTGTACTTTGCTTGAGAATGATAAAACTGTCTTTGACAGAATGCATTGTCTCTTACTTGAGGACTTATTTGAAGTCTGGCTTGAAGTTAGAAAAAATTTGCCAAATGTCACTCTTTTGGATTTCCACATCGCTACTGATACAATCAAAGCCAGATTTAGAAGAGCTACTGAGAAAAAAGTCTTTGAAGACTTTGATACTCTCAAATTGTATTATCACAAAAAGAAAGTCCTCATTCCCCCTATCTTGAAACCTACCATCAGCCATCGATAATCAACATAGGACTGTTTGTTTAAATAGTAGATCAAGAGTTTATATCCTACTTTTTTGTGCATGTGCGTTTTTTTAAGCCTTTTATCTCATAGAATTCATAGTTTAGCCTTCATTTACATGTAAACTTATCCCTCAAATTTTATTCATTCCCCAAGATGGTTTGTAAATCCATTTGAACTTGAAATTCATAGGAAATCATAACCCCCATTGGACAATTCAAATTACTGATTTCACTTGAATTCTTCTAGATTTTTCACTTCTTTTCCACAAATTCTGGTAAGTTTTGATTTCAGGCTTTCTTACACTTAGATCAGCAGATTTCTGTTTGGTTTGTTAAATATAAATTAAAAAATTTGCTGATTGAAAAATGGGTAAAAAAGACCGCAAGGAAAAAAAAGGAAAGTCCAAAGGCAAGAACCATTTTGATTTCAATGAAAAAAAGAGAAAGGGAAGAGGGAAAGGAAAAACCAAACAAGACAAAAACTGGGATAAACATTTCAAAGAATTCCAAGAATACCTCGAACCAAAAGGCATCTACATGAGAGACGTCGACGGAGACGGCAATTGTCTCTTCCGTTCAATTGCTGACCATGTTGATGGAGATGAAAGTATGCATAGACAATACAGAGATATGGCGGTTGAGTATATCACAAAACACAAAGATTATTTCGGAATGTTCTTACCTGAAGATGAAAATATTGACGAATATATCAAGGACATGAGTGATAATGGAACTTGGGGAGGTCATTTTGAATTGGTTGCTCTCAGCGCATTACTTAACGTGAAATTCTGCTTATATTTAAAGGATAACGATCCTGTCATTGTGAAATCTAGTGAAAAGGAGTTGAAGGGAGTTAAATATGTGCACTTGGCTTATCATGTTGATGAGCATTATAGCAGCGTTAGAAAGCTTGGAGATATCGATCAAGCACCAGCAGAGAGAATTTCTGTTGATTTTGATGATAGCGATAGTGATGAAGATTCAACAGATGGAAGTGATAGAGACATGTCTTCTGTTACGAAAGAAATGAATGATATGCATTTAAGCAAGAAGGAGAAAAAGAAATATCAGAAAGAAAATGAAAAGAAAAAAGCTCAAAAGGAAGAAGAGGAAGAGGATTCTCGAGGAAAGGGAAAGCATCAAAAGAATAAAAAAGAAGAAAAATCTCATAAAAAGAAAAAATGATTCTCTATTTAAATATTTTTTATATTCTAATCATGTCTGGTGCATCTTGTTGCATCTTTTCTACCTTATCAGCAACAAAAGTTTATATTTGTAATTACTGGTATATTTTTTCATAATTTGTATTCATTTTTCTTATGAAACTAAAAGAAGAATATACAAAAAGAATTTATCCATAGTGTTTGGAGTTTTCAGCATTGATCCTCAATATTTTCTTTGTATTGGCAGGCAATAGACTTTCTTCGTTGTGAAAAAATACAAAGAGAGAGAGAGAGAGACAAGACAACTCCTCAATTCTACAAACATTTGAATGAAACTTTAGATTTCCTGGAGTCCAGTTTTTTTTCATATTTCTACAAATCTCTAAAGAAAATTTTTTTCCATAATTGATCTAAAAATATTTGTATCCATTAATTTTTATGGAAAGTCAAGAGGAAAATCTTATTATTCCCAATGTCTGGGATACCATCAAAGCTGACAAGAATACTGATTGTGTCAGTTTTTGCAAGGTTCCTGGCTTCGAACATCTTCTTTTATGCGCAAACTATCAACTTGATCCTCAAACACAAATCCATAGTGGAGGATTCTTCTTAGTTGACACATCTAAAAAGTAACTTGCATCAAATCCTTGAAAGCAATAACATTCATTATCAACATAGCAAGATCGACATCATTCTTAAGAGAGAAACCGAAGCTATTTTTGATTTGATGTGGCTTCCATCTGTATTCAATGATAAATTATGTTTCTTGGTTGCTCCCATCTCCCCAAAAGTCCAATTGTACTCCTATTCTCCAGAAGATAACGAAGGTTTCGAAATACCTCACTCCCTCCTTTATTCATTTTCTTAGTCACCCTTTTATGGGAAAAATCTTTGACGCCAGAATCAAAATCTTTATACCTTGATTGCTTAATTCTCAAGTAATTTCTTTGGTCAGAGTTAAAGAGAATATAAACCACCAAATAGTGGAATTCTTACGATTCTTGTCACAGATAACAAGATGGTCATCACAAAAATCGAACTCAGTTCTTCTCTTGGTACGAATTATCAACAAAACTTTTACTGAAATCAAAACATATAGAGAATATCTCAAGCATTGAACTAAGTGATGATTATAAATTCACCATCTGGTGTGCAAACTTTATGGCTGACAACCCAAACACTATCTTACTTGGTGGTGATGATGCTATTATGGGAGTATATGATTTTAATGAATCATTTCAATCTTTCGTGCCAAGATTAAAAGATAAAAGGTAAATATTTTTCAACAATATAGATCCTCAACAAGCCCCTAGAACACATCAAGCAGGAATAACATGTTTCAATTTTAATGCAAACGATTCAAATTATTTTGTTTCTGGATCTTATGATGAAAACTTGAGATTATGGGATGTGAGAAAATTAGGACCTCGAAGTGGCCCTATCGATGAATTAGGCTTAGGAGGTGGAGTTTGGAGAGCTAAACATCATTATAATTCTCAACTTATTGCTTGTGCTTGCATGCATTATAAATATCAAGTCGTTGAAGTCGCAGACTTTTCCTCATTAAGTAAACACTTTTTTCTTCTTCAATTAATTTCAATAAAGAAAAAATATCTGAATATGGAGATGAAAAATCGTTGTGTTATGGAATCGATTGGAAAAAAGAATCGGATTCAAAGTTAACAATTGCATCTTGCTCTTTCTATGATAATCTTGTAAATCTTTGGGAAATCAAACAATAATTATGTCAATATCTAAAAACTCTTTATTTGATAAATATAATACATTATCACATAAATATAAAACTCTATAAACAAACAAACAATCCATTCTTTAATAGGGTGTAGAAACGGCTCTTAACCCAGCTGTCTTGGCATTAAGGTCAGTTTCAATACCAGTTATTCTTTCATTTATCAATCCTATTGTTGCCCATAAACTTGTCATCATTGGATCTATGAAAGCATGAAAACTTATTAAAAAGAACTTTGATTACCTGATCCGAAATTATATTTTGCTTTTTTATCACTTGTTGTTGTACTTTGTTCTTCAAACCCAAAAGGACATTTTTGAACGGAATTCTGTTGTTCCTCCTCTTCTTCATCTTTCTTCTTCAGGATATCTTCTGTCACTTTTTGGGCAACTTCCATTACGAAATTTCTCATGGTATTTTCATCTTGGAAAACTCTATCTCTTCCAAATGTCACCAAAAGGCTCTTTACTTCTTTCACAATTTCATTGATATTCTCAATCTTTTTATCAGTATCTTCTTCAAGTCTTTGCTCCATCTCTGCCACGGATTTTCCCAACTCTGAGGTTAAATATGCCTTGAGCTTTTCTTCAAGTCCCAGCAACTCATCGTCAAGAGATCGAATTGACTCTCTTTTACTGCAAATTAACGTTGAAGAATTCTCTCTTTCTTCTTCTGATAAAATCAATGTTCTCAATTTTTCTTCTTGCTCTCCAATGCTTTGTAAAATAGCCTGAGTATTTCTTTCACATTCTGTCACCTTGTCACTCACTTGAACGTTCTCCTTCTTCAAATCTTCAAAAGAAGTCTGATAGTTCTTCTTGATATCTTCAACTTCTTCTTTCAAACTGTCAATTTCGCTTTGATATGATTCGTATCGGCTCTTTAATCTTTCAAAATCTTCTTTGAACTGTGTTTCAGACTCTGCTGTCTCAGTCTTAGTTGATTCAGCAGCAATCTGATTCATACTTTCTTCATCAGATAATTTTCCATCATCAACAATTTCTTGTTGGGAACCTCTTGAGCTCTTCAATTGCTCCTCAACCATTGTTTTGAAATTTTGGAAACGATCTTCAAAATTCTGATTCAATGAATTGACTTCTTTATCGACAATGGTCTGAATGCAAGAGTTCATATTCTCAAGTTTCTTCAACATTATTTTGCATTTTTCATTCGTTTCAGTTTTGACATCATTAATATTTTCTTCATAAAGTGCAATATTATTCTCATTTCTCGTCTTCTCACTCTGTACATCGTTGTTCAATTCTCCAATTTGCTTCTCCAAACTATTCATTCTTATGAGATTTGCTTCATTGTCATCATTCACTTCTCGACCTTTAAACAGTATGAGAGAAAATTCATAATTTTCATTTTACGTAAAGAGCGGATTTGTTCAGACATTTCAGTCTTCACATTATTCACACTTTCAGAACTAATTTCTTCAGTTCTTTTCAAAAGCTGATTGATTTTCTCTTCAGAAACTAACGCCACTTCAATCTTCTGAACATCATGTCTAATTGCATCATCATTTTCTGACAACTCTTGCTTCAACTTATCTGCTATCAAGTTCATGTCTTCTTTCATCTTTAAAAATTCAGCTTCCATATTAGCTTGAATAGTTGATGCACTCTCTTCTAATTTCTTCATTCCAGACTCAATAAGATTATTAAACTCGATCTCCTTTTCTCGAGCATCGTCTTCAATCCTCTTGAACCCTCCAAACATATTGTTTTGAGTTCCCTTGACAACTTCAATTTCTTCTCTGATCTCCTCAATAGCTTTCTCCATTCCATTAGCTGCCTTCCATTCCGAGATATTACTCTCAGTCTCATTATATTTCTTGACTAATTCTTCCAATTTATCCTCTGAGGCATTGATTTGAGAAGTTACACTCTGAATAGATTCTTCCAAATTCCTTGATAATTTTTCCAAAGCTTCATTATTTTTCACTTCAACTCCTTCGACTCTTTCCTTCAATTGAGATACTTTTTCTTCAGATTTCTGATTGATCAAACCAAGCTGTTCCTCAAAGTTTACCGACTGAGCTTGCAAGGTCTTGACCAAATCTTGAAGCTTTCCAACTTCTGAGAACCTTGCCTCCATATCATTCAATTTTTCTTCAATATCAGCAATAGCTTTTTCTTGACTTTCAGACAACATTTTAACTTTGTCTTCAATGTCTCCAGAACAATTTTTTATTGCCTCCTCCATACTGTTCTTAATTTCCTCTTGAATCATCTCATTTCTTTGCTGAACATCTTCTAAACTAAGTTGAACACTATTCTTTATTTTGCTTTCTATTTCAATCAGAGCTTCTTTGGTTCGCTCAGCAACTAAATTTACTTTAAAAATGAGTATTTAAAAGCTAAGAGTTACCTTCTTCTTTTGATTTTTCCATTGTCGAGGTAAATTCATTTCGAATTTGGTTGATATCATTTTCAACTTCTCCTCTTTCAAGGAATCCTTCAAGATTATCCTCAAAAGTCTCCTTCAAATCCATCACTTCTTTTCTTATTGCTTCAATTCTCTCATTAAAAGCACCTTCGTAACTCTTCTCCTGAATCCAACATTCCAATTTTGCAAGTTGTTTAATATTTTCTTCAATTCTTGTCATTATTTCTTCGGTTTTCTGTGCACTTGTAGTTTGTTGATTTTCAAATCTTTTATTGCTTTCTTCAATTTGTTGCTTTAATTGCTTGATTTCCTCATCAAAACCAAAAGCTTCAATTTCTTTCATCATCATACTTTTTAAACTTGATTCATTGAAATTATTCTTCATATTCTCAATCATCTCTAAAAATTCATCTCTTTGTTTCTCGCCACCTTTTATTATTTATTAACAAAAATGGGTAATTTCTCTTACTCTTGTTAATTTCTTGTATTTCCTTTTGGGCATCTTCAATATTTTGACTCAACTTGGCCAAATCAGAAGTATTATTCTCTATCAAGCAAATTCTTTCATCTTGAATCTTCAAGAACTCTATTTTCCAACATCAGGTCTTCAATCCTCAAATTCTTATTCAATACCTTGATTATTTTGCTCAAATTTGATTTCCAAAGCCTCCAATCTCTTATTACTCTCTTCCAATGAACTCTGCAAATCTTCATTCTTTTGATTATTCTCAACATCTTCGACTCGTTTCTGTAATTCAGTCATCTGACATTTCAAACCTTCAAAACTAGATTCAAAGGCTTCCTTTATTCTCGATTCAAGGCCAGTTTTGACATTTTCAATCATCTTTTCAAAAGTTTGAGTGATCTTTTCATCCAACAACTTTTGCATTTCTGGGCTTACCACTTCTTCATTTGTTGAATTTTTGTTTTCCATTGACTTCAAGTGCTTGGCTAAGATCTGAATATCGTTTTTCGTAGAAGTACGTAATGCATCAATTTTTTTAGTCAGAGCATCTTGTTCTTTAAATACTTGCTATTATCGAAGGTCATTAAGAAAGGTGAGAGAATTTTATGGAGTGGTACATTGAGCTGATTTGTAGTAATTTGAACGATCTCTTGAATATCGGCAGACATCTTTTCTTATTTTTTAAAAAATAGCTTTTTGCGACAAAATTTAAATTCTATCTAAATTGTTCAATTTTAAGCGGAAAAACGTTCAGCCCAAAACGAATAAATTTTCGTTCAAATCAACACCAAAAAAAGATGGCTTGGTTAACTTTTTGATTAATTGCAAATTTTTATAAATACCCTTTCATCCCACTTTGCCTTTCTAAACGCTCTATTTCGATTTAATTTCATCCCAAAGAAAGTTTCTTAAATTATTGCAGTTTCACCAACGAATTTTAAAGCCAATTTTTTATTTTAGGTACGTTTCATTTTTTTGAACTTGCAATTTTTAGTTGAAAAAGGACCAAACTTGTGCAAAGTTATCATTCCAACGAAAATCCTCTTTTGATATCAGCTTTGAGGCTCATTATTTTCTATCCATCATCAATATCATACCACAGTCAAAACCCTTTTTCTTTGGTACTCCTTTTTTTTGTGATATTGTTTTCTCTAAAAATATCAATTTTTTCAAAGATTTATTTAGAAATATAAAGTGAGAAAAAGAAACTGCTGATTGTTGATCTCTTTATTATAAAGCATTTTGATAAAATTGCTATTTCTTATCCAATCCAAGAATGAGAATTTAAAACCACGAAGAACCACATCAATAGAATAATTAAGCCTGTTTCATCTGATTTCATAGAATTTTTTCAAAGGTCTACAGAAAATTTTTCATCACAAAAGACCTCATCAAATATGGTCTTAAAATGTTCAGAGTTATACTGAAGTTCGGTGATAATCATGAAAATAAATGTTATTGAGATTAATTTTCCCATTGTATTGCAATTAACAAATATAAATTATTCCAATGCTTGCAACCCAGAATCGAACCAAAGTCATCCCGAACAAGCTAGTGCTCAAACACGAAGAATTCATTGTCAATAAGAGTCTCGCTAGCAAAGTTCGTCAAGTTAAATCGACTATCAATGCTGAAAATAAACACTTTGAAAAAATTATTGTTACAAGACAGAAAAGAGAGTAAAACTAATTCTCCTTTCATCTGTTCTCTAATATTTTCCAAAAGTCTTCAGAACCACTCCAGTCAGTCTAAATCACGAACCACTATTGAACATCCTTCTCTTGAAAATCCCCTTAACAATCCATATGATCTCAGAACTCCACATTCCAAAGAATTTCGCGTCAAAACTACTGATCACCCATCTGGAAAACTTCTCAGAGAATTCATCATGAGTCCTGTGCAAAAAATAAGAAGCGAAACCAGTGGCGGTCCGCAATCTGGTCGTGGAACTCTTGGCCATATATTTACGTCTCCTCGAAATATGTTAGATAAACCCCCCTTGCATAAAGGATCCCTCCCTGGCGCATCTTATAAAAGTGCTATATTAGACAGATTGCCTGAAAAGACCCCCAAGGTATAGTTTTCTTGAGGATATCTCACAAACCAAGCAAACTAGGAGATACAAAGGACAGGATCATTGAAAGAACAATTAGTGGAGAAAGAAATGGAATTAAAATATTTGAAAGACGAGCTTAAAGACTGGTGGCATGATGATTTTAAGAATGGAAAAGTAGTTCAGTTCAAAGAAATTAGCATCGATTATGATCCACAATCAGCTGGTTTAATGCGAACTTCGCCTGAAAGAAGCGTTGAATACTCGGTAAAAGGCGCTAAATCAACAACCGGCAAATTATCAACCCTTAATCACAGACATAATAGCGACTCCAAAGTAAAGAAGGATCCCCAGATGGATCTTGCTAAACAGAGAGATCTTCACTTGAAATCAGTCCAATATACAGAGAGTTTGAGAATACTTGAAAAATTGCAAGAAAGAGATATGTCCAAAAAGAAATTAGAACCTCTTCGTAAAGATAAAGAGAATCCTAAAGAAGCTGAAAGAAGACCTGCATCTGAGGCCACGAGGAAAAAAGATGATCTGAAAATGAGATTCTCAAATAATTTCGAAAATGGAGGCATATTAAAACTCAACAAAAGGTAATGAGAATTTTCTTTAATTTTTTTCTAAATTATTAGATATCAATCTCAAGGAGTTGACGTAATTAATGAAACGAGCGATTATGAAAAAGAGGAGCCATCGAAAGAACAAAATGAAATTGAAGAAGATATTTGTGAAGGGAATAGTCATGATAGTTTTGAGGTGAAAAAACCCCAAAAAATCTCATTCACGGTCAAAAACATCAATCGCAGATATCAAACCCACGAATCTGACCATGAAGACGAGGATCATACAAGAAGCGAAAGTCCTCAGATCGTCACAACGTCCAAGACTTTAATGCTTCAATCCCGAGTTCACAACTCCAGAACATTAAATAAATTCAAGTAATTTGATCAATATTTTGAGAAAAAAATCTGATTTTTTTAGTTTGAAACATCCAAATGAAGATGATGACGAAAACTCATTTTAATCTCATTGTTTTATAAAAAAAACTCAGTTGCAGAAAACCGTAAAATAAAGTCTCCCGTCGGCCCTCCCACCTCTTTTATTTGAATAAAACGCAAGTTTGAAATAGAAACTTTGGTTGCTCGTTATACAATATATAAAATCAAGGTTTTCGGCTGAATTTTTTAAAAAGAGCTGAAACTTGTAATCGATAATAAGTTAAACTTTTTGAGCGTATGAAAAATCGAGTTTATGTGTTTGTTCTTGCTTTTGTAAAACCATCTATATTTATCGTGATGTATAGAAATATCCTTCTTTAATATTATACTATATAAATGTTCATAATTCCCTTTTTCAAATTTTACTTCTTCAAGTTTCTTTGCTTCTCATATCCCAAGGTTTATCTTCTCTTCTTTGATTTCTTTTGACTCCTCTTGTTGCTCCAGAACTCTTGAAAAAGAGGCAGAGCAATTTTTGAGGTTAATAAATCAAAAGAAAGAAATCTTTTATTTATTTAATGTGTGGTGGTTTCTTCAAATATTTTAAGCCCATTTTCATACCTTCTCGAAATCACACCTCATTTGAAACAAGATTTCAATCATCTCGAGACAAATCTCTAAGCAGTTGAACAGTTATTCACTGTGAGTCAACGAAAGAGCACTCTGAGGTCCGTATTTTACAAAACAGAAGCTAAAAAAATAAATTAAAGTTCGGGTTCATATATGTGAGCCTTTGATTTTTATAATTGGGTTAATAAAAAAAATTGCTTCGAAGTAAACATACAGCCTTCTGGGCTCATAATCACTTCGGGGAAAGTCCCCCTGAACACGGCAGAAAGTGTCGCTTTTGAATAAGAAAAACCTTGGGATGGCATGTCTATGATGAGGGTTTCCCTCTAGACTCAATGTCGTCTCGGGTTAGTTTTCAATAGCATAGTTATGCAATTATCGCCTTCTGGGTGACAACAGAAGGGGGCTTACTCTCTTATTAACCCCAACCTCCATCCCCAAACCACGGGGAAAAACCCTGGAGGAACCAAAAACTAAACCAACCTGGCTTAGTTCAAGAAAGATCTTTGAAGTCGCTAAAAAGGTAAATATTTTCTTTCGATTTTCAATGAAAAAAATCTAATGATGACAAACGATTCCCCTTCCAAAAAAGAATGAGGATACTCCATAACGCTTCTTCTGAAACTAGATTTTTCTTTTCTCTTGGTTTTGGCCTTTCAACTAAATTTTATTAGGTGGCTCAAGATTTATCAAACAAAAAAAAAGATTTGCTCGCTCGTTGGCTTGATCTTCATTATGGTAAGCTTTCAATTCTTTTTTCTAAGACCGCAAATTACACTCTGGACTACGTTCTTCGATAACGTAGCCCCTTTTTTCATTTGCGAGATTGACGTAGAATCAACAACCTTTCTGAGACTTTATTCTCAAAAAGATATCCAGTTCGACTACAATCCTTTCAATTCAATTGAGCCATTCAGATTATTAATGAATTCTTAGATAGATCTCCCTTGTCATACATGATTCAAACAAATCTCAAGGCGCCTCCCTCAACCCGAAATAAAAGGTAGATTTCTTTTTCCCATCTTTCCATTTGATGACAACTCATGCACCCCGCTGAGCAAGAATGCTGAGCCTTTTAAAACCCATATTTATCTGATCCCATTTTCAATTCTCTTTTGAATTTCATTTTATTAATTGTTCTTTAGGCTTGCAGAAGACTTTCTCACAACAAGTCACTTCAATTCAAGCTCCTTTTATAACCTCCTTTCTTGTATGATATGAAGTTTATCCCTCATATTCAACACACCCTTATTACTTCATATTTCTACCTTTAACAAAAATCATCTAAAAATATTGTCTCATAATCATCATTCACTATTTGGGATATCTCCCAACCCCTTGGTTTTAGGCAAATTAGGGTGAAAAGTCGCTAGATTTGATTTGAAAAAACAGGACAAGACAAAAGGCGAGATAATGCGATTTTCCATCTCAAAATTTGAATTTTTATAGAAAAAGAAAAAAATTAAGAAAAAACCGTTTAGCGATTAGTTTATTTTCTCAATCAATAATAAAGAGACAACTTTCTAAACAGAATGTCTATAAAGTCATTACTGTTTATGAATAGACTTTGTAAACATACAGACAGTGAAGTTGTTAAAAATAAACAGAGATGTAAATTTTTATAGATTTATAATTCAAATATAATATGATATATATAAATTAAAAGAGATCAATCCCAGTCAAACCCATCCACTCCATCATTCAAAACCCAGAAAAATTCTTCTTAAGATATTCTCAACCAATAAAACAATTCCATATTATTGTTATAAATTTCTGCCACTGGCACAGGGGACTTCTCTCAAACTGCTTCCGAGTTGAAACCCTTTATCATCTTGACCAATCATTCTTTTACTAATTGTTTCATCCGTCAAATTGGTTGACACCACTTTATGTTCAGCGTAAAGACATCCATTCACCACATATATATTTGCGCTATTTAACTTTCTCTCATATTTACTAAATGCTCTCTTCAACAAATCTACATTCATGGGATTAGTTTCTGTAAGTTAAATTATTTCTTACCTTTGCTGAGATAAACGATTGAACGTTTTTGCTTGATTTGTTTGCAAGCTTCCTCAAAGGAACAGCCCTGGTGGAAGTTTAAATAGGCTGCTACGACATGCGGTGCTCTCCAAACTCCTGCTGTACAATGCACATATACCTTCTGGTATTTGTTGACGAGCTCATTCAGGACGTTTGCGGCATCATAAGCTTTACAACGTATGTCTTCTACACACATATCTGTAATTGAAAAATTGATGACTTTAATCTTGGATTCTTTGTAGCATCTTCTCAACTCTTCCCAGTCGATTGAGCGGTGTTTCATATCGGACCTTGTTTGAAGATTGAGCACGGCTTTTATATCTTGTTTTGCCAA
>Ga0182738_1004946_pt1 | contig 14448 bp, 11 predicted proteins | sample eDN5th30CBELigMG_FD_128876 | JGI IMG/M metagenome (GOLD analysis project Ga0182738, IMG submission 128876) | Enriched Miracle-Growth compost microbial communities from Emeryville, California, USA - eDNA 5th pass 30_C BE-Lig MG (version 2)... ... | reverse complement strand
TTTTGAACTTGCAAATATTATACTTTGCTCAAGGGCCTTTCGAAACAAATTCATCAATTTGAGGGAAGCCACCTGAATCTGAACCTGAATCACTATATCAATATCATAGTACTTTTAGAGGTTGAAATTCAGCTTCTTTTTAAAAGTAATTTGACCACTATAAATTCGTCTAATCTAATCGTCGAGGAATTAATTTGGTTTCAAAATGTCAAACACAAAAATCTAATACCAAACCCAATTTTCTTTAGAAGAAGAACCATCACATTTAAAAATTCGATGACATTTTTTCTCTAAAGAACTATATTGATACACAAAAAAAAATTCTTCTGACATAATAAAATCACCATCACCATCACTCCCACTGCCATGCACCATACAGTTTTCTACTTATGTATTACTCTCGAGTATTTAAAATTCTTTTTTTTAATTGCCTAACCCAAATATATTTCCATGTCGATCAACATTCGCACTCAAGCTCCCACTCTCTATATCCCGGAGCTTAATCGCCTTATCGAAGAAATTCGTACCAAACCTCTTGAAGACAAAGAACTTGCGGCTTCCGAACTCAAAGTTGTCTACATGAAATACTCTGAATACTCTGAACAAGTATCCTCTTTCTATTCAAATATTCCCTGTTCTAACTCTTCCTTAAAGATCTTCCGAATTCTCCTTCGACTCATCAACAGCAACGACACCCAAAATGAAAAACTCGGTCCTCCCCAATAAACTCCTCGCTCTTCTCACCCTCATTAGGTGGTTTAATTGCTGTAGATCATCTCAGCTCCGTTATTCAAGAAACAGAAACAATTAAATTTGTCAACAAATTCCTTTCTGTCATCTTCCAGCAGTTCACTTTGAACAGTGAAATCCCTATCCTCAAAAAAACTGCCGAAGTCTTTGGAAAACTCGTTAGAATGGGAGGTTGGTTTAATATTACCTTGTGATTCTATAAGATTCTCCATAGGAACTAAAGTCGCACAGGTCGTCGAAGCTGATGTTGAAGAAGCATTCAAATGGTTGAAAGGTGAGAATGTCAGAGAAATTAGAAAATTCGCCTCGATTCTCGCACTCAAGCAACTTCTCATTGAAGCCCCTTACCTCTCCTTCAATAAAATCTTTATGAATAATGAATCTTTCATCCTCATCTGGAGTGTTGTCAGGGAAAAGAAGAGAGATCTCAGAGAAATTGCTTTGGATTTCCTCAATGTCTCCATCAAAAATATCTCTCAAAGAGAACGTACTTTTTATTTTCAAAGAACTCCCCAATAACCCCATAGTGAACATGCAGACGGATTGGATAAGCAGAATTTATGCAGAGATTAAAAAGACGAGAACATCGCCAGACGAAACCATAATTCATGGTAATATCATTGTCCTTCGCAGCATCCTCTCTTGCTCTCTTAAAGAGAATATTTTCCAAGACTTACAAGACATCAGTGAATATATCCTTAACCATAGAAATAACAAAAACGCCTTTATTCAAATCGCCGTTATTGAAAGTCTTCCTTATCTTGCTCGTTTTGACACTGGAATCTTCTGTGTTACTCACCTCAAAACTTGCTTGACATTCCTCCTTTCCTTTGGTCTCAACTCCAGAAACGCAGAGAAAAAAATTTGTTATGAAACTCTTGCTAATCTTTTCAACCTTATTGACAGCTCATTCCTTAAAGAAGACATGTCAAAAATCATGTCAAACATCACGGCAGAACTCTCCAAAGAAGCTAAACCTTTTTGTCCTGAAATCATCAAATGCGTTGATGTTCTTCGTATTAAATTCGGCAAAAAACTCGCTGACTACGTCAACATGAATAACCTCCTTGCTCTTGTCATTTTCAATGGACTGCACTCACAAACTCTTGAGTTTCTCAATGAAATCTGCGCTCTTGGTGAGCGTGATCCTTGGTGGCAAACCTATGGTCAAAGCCTCCAACTTAAAATGCTCATGACAATCAGTGCAATTCTGTCAGGAAGAGTATATAATTTTGCCATAAATTCTCCTTCTATCCAACAAGAAGACGTCGTAAAATTCACTGAAGCTGTCCAAGGGCAACTTACTGCCAGCCCAGACTTCCGCAAAATCGACTCTGTTGCTCTTGCTTTACAAGCCCTCGCCACCTTTGATTTCCATTATTACGCAGACTCCATGGCTTTATTTGTGAAAGATGTCGTTCTTGAATATCTCGAGAATGATTCTCCTGTTATTCGTAAAGCTGCTGCTAATGCTGGCTCCTTGTTATACATTCGTCAGACAAGTAAAGGCGATCTTGTGGCTACTAAACAATTCGTTGATGACATCTTGGAGAAATTCCTCAGTGTTTGTCTTGGCGATCCTGATAATTCCGTCAGAGAAACCATGTTGTTTTCTCTCAACGAAAACTTTGATGTTTTTCTCAATAATCAAAGATACCTCAAAATGCTCTTCACCTGCCTTCACGATCCTGTCTTCAAAGTCCAAGAAAACAGTCTTCGTATCATCTGTCGTTTAGTGAAATATGACCCATCAGAGATCGTACCATACATCAAAAAGAAAATCTTCCAGAGTCTTAACGCCTTAAACTACGAATTCATCCAAAAAGAAAAAGAAAAAATCGAGATCCTCAACCTCTTGACATGTATTATTGAAAACGCACCAAGCATTATCTCTCCCCATGTCGATACTATCTGTCTCACTACGATCTCCATGCTAAACGATCCCAGCACTTCCAACAATCTTATCCCTCATCTCCTCAACGTCCTTACTCAACTTTCCAACGCAGTTAAACAACAGCTCCTTTGCTATCTTAAAGATTTCTTCCCAATCATTATCCAATGCATGCAAGACATGTCCTACTCTACCAAAAGAGAAATCGCCATTAAAACTGTCACTCATCTCATCAAAAATACCGGCTATGTTATTCTTCCTTATTACAAATATCCCAATCTTCTTGATACCCTCCTCTATCTTCTCAAAAATGAAACCAATGTGGATATTAGAATGGGTCTCTTGAAACTTATGGGATCTCTTGGAGCTCTCGATGCTTATTATTACAAGAAAATCCAGCTCAGACTTGCTGATACAAGAAACGTTTCTTTTGATGAGATTATCGGCCAAGACTTCAAGTCTCCTTTCATCATCATTAAAAAGCTCAAGAAAGCCGAGAAACTCGCCAATCAGCCCAAAAAAGACCTTATAAAATTCTACAATGACTTGATCTTTGTTCAAAATATCGACAAGAAGAAGCCTGTTCAATCAGCAGAAACTTTCCAAACAAGAAGTCTCCTCAATGCTCAACTCAAATCCGAAGAACGTGCCAACAACGAGAAATCTGCTCAGAAAACTACAGTCCTTCCTGTTGACATTGAAGAGATTCTCAATGCCCACATCACAATCAACGTCAACAACCCTGAATACCTCACCACTGTCGTCATCAAAGCTTTACTTAAAGTTCTCTGTGATTCCACCCTCAACCAGTTCCATACCCTTGCTGTCGATGCTCTTAGCGTTATCTCCAGCACTCTCAAGCTTAGATTTGCCAATTTCTTACACATTGTGATCCCAGTCTTTGCCCACCTTGTCCACACAGATCTCAACCTCCGTGAACTCCTCATTCATCATCTTGAAAAGATTATCAAGCTCTGTGGCCCTAATTTCCAAGAACAATACGTCAATTCAGTCCTTGAGCTCGTCCTCGTTTACGTTGCTGATCCCAAAGGAAAACTCATGGGAAAATGCTTTGAAACTCTCACAACCCTCATCTTCACCAGCAAAAAGCACCTCCGCTACAAAATGGAGCTTATCACCACCAAGCTCAACCACATCATCTCTTCCTTTGACGACGCCAAAGAAATCGTCAAATCCATCGTCTTCATCTACTCCAACCTCTCAGATCTCCTCGATACCTACCTTGAACACATCATCTCCCTTCTTACCCGCATCATCACCACCTGCTCCCTCAGCGACCTCGACAGCCTTAGCACCATTATCACCTTCTTCAATATCTGCATCACTACCTGTCCTAGCACAATTCAATACTCTTCTAAAATCGTCCAAGCTCTCGCTTTCATCCTCGATCACTACCCTCCTCTTCACAATCTTGTTGTGAACAGCTACGTCAACATGATGATCCGCTTCAAAAACTCAGTTCTCATCCTGATTCCTCTCATGAACTCCTCCATCTCTCGTCATAAAATCAACCACAAAGTCTACAATTCCTGCATACAAATTCTCCTTAACCAAGGCGGCCTGCAAGATATCGAACTTTATCTCGATACTGAAATCGTCCAGGCTATCCAAAACCATGCTTCTGACTCTATCCAATCCCGTCTTCCCAAAAAATCCTTTGCGGCTGGTGCTAACGCTGATACTGCCGGCGCTTTCCCTGTCCGTCCCACTGATAATGATCTCCTTCTTGCTGAATTCAACACTTCTCATAAAAACCTCGAAGAAGATTGGACTGAATGGATGCGTAAATCTTCTCTTGAACTTCTCAAACAAAGCCCTTATCCTGTCATCTATGCTTGCCATTCTGTTGCTGAACTTTATCCTCCTATTGCAAGAGAACTCTACAATGTTGCCTTTGTTTCTTGCTGGAGTATTCTTAATGATAAACAAAAAGAAACAATGATCAAAATGCTCAACAATGCTATTCACCATCAAAACACTCCCATCAACATCCTCCAAACAATTCTCAATCTCGCTGAATTCATGCAGCATGATCGTGAGGTCATCCCTATTGACATTTCCGTGCTCGGAGACCTCGCTGAGAGGTGTCTTGCTTATGCAAAAGCCTTGTACTACAGAGAACTAGAATTTGAAGTCTCCCCAGAATCCACTATTGAGTCCCTTGTGGCCCTTTACACAAACTTGGGACACTCAGAAGCTGCTAACGGTCTCTTGGTTTATGCTAAGAACACCCTTAATATCGAGCTCAAGATGAGTTGGTATGAAAATCTTCAAAGATGGGATGAGGCTCTCCTTGCTTATAATGCAAAAGAAAAAGATTCAGGCCAAGATTTCTTCGTAGGAAAAATGAGATGCCTGAGTGCAATGAGTGATTGGGAAAGCTTGATCAATAATTGTGATCCTGTGATTAACGGAAGCACCTCAGATATGATTGAAAAGAGAAAGCAAGTGATTCAACTGGGAGCTAATGCTGCTCTTAATCTCAACCAATGGGATAAGCTCGAAAAGTACACAGAGAAAATGGATGATGACAAGAGCTTCTTCCAAGCAATCGTCAGTCTTCGACAAGACAGCCTTCCCCAAGCCAATGCTTTCATTAAAAAGACCAGAGAAGTGCTCGATTCAAAGGTCAGTGGCCTCTTATTAGAAAGTTATTCAAGAGCCTATGATAATGTGATTAAACTTCAACAATTATCCGAAATGGAAGAGATTATCGATTACCGTGAAGAACAATACCGTCTTGTTCTAGAGACCGATGAAATCAAACAATGCTCTCCAGAAAAGTTCCATGCAAAGATTGAGGCGATGTTTGCAAAGAATAAAGTCGCCAATATTCCTTCAGTGAAAGTCCTCAAGAGCCAGCTTATTGAAAAATGGAATGATAGACTTAACGGATGTCAGCCTTCCATCGACGTTTGGCAACAAGTCCTTTCAGTTCGTTCCGTTTTGCTCTCCCGCTATGAAAACCTGGAAGCCTGGATCAAATTCTGCAAGCTTTGCATGAAGCAAAATCAAATCCAAATCTGTAAAAGAACTCTTGAAATCATCAAAGAAGAAGTCTTTAAATTCATTCCTGATGAAGAACACATGCCACCAAAGCTCATGCTTGTCTCCATTGAATGTGAATACGCCAGCGGAACTAAAGATCCTCGGGCTCTTATCCACAAGGTCTGCAATTATCTCGACAAGCAAACTGGTATTGACGAAATCAAGAGCAAATACTATCTCAAGCTCGGCCATATTCTCAAGCGCGAACAAGAAGAAATGTCCACAGAATCTATCAAAGAGGTCATCACCTATTACGACAAAGCCGTCGAACATAATAAAAACAGCTACAAAGCTTGGCATTGTATCGGTCTTATGAACTTCGAGGCTGTCGAATACTACCAAAACATCAATGATCGTTCACAAAGACCTCTTCTTCTCCAACACGTTATTGCTTCTTTACAAGGCCTTATCAAAACAATTTCCCTTGGCACTGAAGATATGGGAATGAGCGTCAGCTTCCAGGACACACTTCGTCTTCTTACCCTCTGGTTCAATTATGGTGACGACCCTAGAGCTTGTGAACTTATTCGCGATGCTTTTTCAACACTAGATATCACCTCATGGATCGAAGTCGTCCCTCAACTTATCGCTAGATTTGATATTCCCAACAAAACTATTCAAAACTTGATCCATACTTTGCTCATGTTTATTGGAAGATCTCATCCTCAAGCCCTTATTTATCCACTGGCTGTGTCCTTAAAGGAAAAGATGAGCGCAAGAAAAACAGCAGCCATCAAAATCTTCGAAGATATGAAATTGAAATATCCTGAACTTATCGACCAAGCTTTGCTTATCTCTGAAGAATTATGTAGAGCTGCTATTCTCCTCAAAGAACAATGGGCTGATGGTATTGAAGAAGCTTGCAAACAATACTTCCAAGAGAAAAATCCTCAAGCAATGGTCAAAACTTTCCTCGAACTTCATGATCTCATGAAAAATAAACCACAGACCCTCAGTGAAATCACCTTCCACCAATCATTCAAAATGGAACTCAGTGAAGCTGAATCTTGGCTTAAGCGCTATATTCATACAGAGGATGAGCGTTATCTTCATCAAGCTTGGGATATCTATCATTCTTTCTTCAAGAAAATCTCTGAAAGAATCGAACAATTACGAACCGTCCACCTTGAAAATGTCTCTCCTAAACTTCTTGATATGAACAATACTGACGTTTCCATGCCAGGACTTTACAAGCCCAATAAACCACTGATTAAAATCGCAGGATTTGCTGCTACATTGCAAGTTTTAACTTCCAAACAACATCCAAGAAGAATGTTGATCTACGGATCTGATGGAAAAGAATACACTTTCTTGCTCAAAGGGCATGAAGATACCAGACAGGATGAAAGGGTTATGCAATTATTCTCTCTTGTCAACAGAATCATGTCTGCAGAAGCCAAAACCAAGAAGAAAGACCTCAATATCACCACCTATTCCGTCATTCCTTTATCTACAAGAGCTGGTTTGATTGGTTGGGTCCTCAATTCTGATCCTTTGCAGATCTTGATCAGAGAATACAGAGAGAACTTCAAGATTATCCCCAACACAGAAATGAAGCTTCTTCAGCAAATGTGCCAGAAATACGAGCTCCTTCCTCTTGCAAACAAAGTCGAAATCTTTAGATACATTCTTGACAACACCAAGGGAGAAGATCTCAAGAAAATCCTCTGGCTTAAATCCCCTACATCCGAAGTCTGGCTCGAGCGTCGTACAAACTACACTCGTTCTCTCGCTACCATGTCTATGGTCGGCTATATCCTCGGTCTTGGTGATAGACATCCAAGTAATATCATGCTCCAAAGATTTACAGGCAAAATTGTTCACATTGATTTCGGTGATTGTTTCGAAGTTGACATGAAAAGAGAAAAGTTCCCTGAAAAAGTCCCCTTCAGACTTACTCGTATGCTTATTAAAGTCATGGAAGCTTGCAGTATTGAAGGAACTTACCGAGCTACCTGTGAAGATGTCATGGCAGTCCTCAGAGGCAACAAAGATTCTCTTATGGCCGTTCTTCAAGCTTTCGTGTATGATCCTTTGGTGAATTGGAGACTTTTGACGCCATCAGATGCCAAGGTAGAATATGGAGAAGCAGGCGGAAAAGGAGGAAATACAATGGTTTCAAAGCCAATGGCGACTGTGGCAGGGGGAATGAATAGAAGTGCACAAAAGAGAAAGACATTAAAGGAAATCGAGGAAGTGAAAGAAGAACAACAATCTCCATGGAAGAGAAATGATAGTTGGATAAGGGATATTATTAGAAAGGAGTCAACTAATGCAAATGACGAATGGGAAAGAGAAATCCAAGCACAATTCCAAGAAGATGAAGCGAATAGACCCATTGAAATATTGAATCAAAGAGCTTTGGAAGTTGTTGATAGAATCAAAAAGAAGTTGACAGGCAGAGATTTCAAGGAACATGAAGTGTTGAATGTGGTCGATCAAGTCAACCAGCTCATTAGACAGGCTACTTCTCATGAAAATATATGCCAAGCCTTCTTAGGTTGGTGTCCTTTCTGGTAATGTCGGCTGGGTTTGGAGTTTTTAGGAAATTAGAATATTATTTATGAGTCTATTAAAGATTGTTAAAGAGTTAGAGTATGAAAAAGGAGTAAACTCTTTATGAATCGAAAATATTGATATTGAATAAAAGATCGTACGTTTATAAATATTAACTTTAATAACATTACATATCATATTATATCGTTAACAAAAAAATCACATCTAAACATAAGTACAAATAAATTTTCGATTACATTTTCTGTGAGTCTTTGATCATATTTCATGTCAAAAAGAATTTTTAGGAAAAAATTTTCAATGTTTTGTAAAGAAAATTCCAGAAAATTTTTGTCTGATTTTTTTTTTGGTTCATTTGAGGAAAGGGAAACTCTATCCTCAAAGAAAAACATGTCAACTGAATGCTAAAAGAAGACAAATTTCATTATGGAACACTCTGTACGGTCTCTAAAAATTAAATGTAGGCTCAATAAGACTTAGAAGAATTTCAGTATTTTATGTAACTTCTGAATCATAAGAAATAAGTTTTTACCATTCCAATCTAGAGCCTTTTTTTCTCTACACCAAATCTTAGCACACTTGAAAAGATATCATCAATTAAACAAAATTCTCTTCAAAGAAAAAATCAAACCTCATCATAATAGATTTCTTCATTAACGAAGAATTTTATTATTTTTAAAATAAAAAGCAAGTTATATTATTTGAAATACATCGAGACATGGATGATAATCAACAAGAAGATCAAGTAAACTCTCTCTTCTAACCTCCGTTATCCTCTTCTCTAGTTCTTATTCTCTGTAGAAGACGTTGAAAAGAAAGTCTTTGAGGTACTCTCTTTATCTTTATTCAAAATTACAGTCAAACTAATCATTCAAAAAAGCTTATTGAAAGCATGTTAAACGGAGTCAATTATGATGAAAACGAAGTGCCTCATTGGATCAACAGGATCTGTGAAAGAGTGACAGACTATTTGATAAAAACTGACAAGCCATACAAATATATCGGTAATCATTGAATATTTGAAAATAAAAGAGCTAAATTTGAATAGTAAATTGCACGATTATGCAAAAAACTGGAGCTGGCTTTGTCACTTCAACATCTTGCCATTGGGATACAATTGGAGATAGTAACGAAATTTTTGAAAAGGGAGAAAGTATAATGATTTTTTAGATACAGCATTTGTTAGTTGGCCAAAGGAGAAATCAAAGGATAACGTTAATAAAACTATGAATTGTATAGTCTGTGTGTTCGCTACATCTGTGTAAAAAACGATTTTTTTCATAATTACTTGCATCGCTTCACAGAAGTGCTTTCACAAAGCTGGCTCCTTTTATAACAATAAACTTTGGTCTCATTCTTGATTTTTTGAATTACTTTTGATCCCCAAGAAAAATTGAATTGATGCGTTATATCATGAACCATATGGTCTGGAATTTGCTTGGGGAATATCTGTCTTGTCTTGGTTCACCAGGAAAACAATGCTCTGGTTAAAAAGTCTTTTGAGTCAAGAAGAATTTTTCTTGAAGAATACATGAAGTGGAAATCAAAAAAAAAATTCTGACTGATCTCAATCCATTCAACCTTCATTCCTCGGATTTTTTCAAAGAGATTCTTAAATGAAATTTTCTTTCCAAATATTTTTTTCTTCAGGATACAAGACGTGAAGTTTCCAGCAAATTCAGAAATCAAAAAAGTTTTCTCATAAACATGAAAATTAATGAACAGCACAGAACCCAGAAATTTCACAATTGTCTCAGCACTTTTTGAAAGAGGAAAAAAAGAAATGAGAGTCATAAAATTTATTTTTTATTTATTATTTACTTTTTCTGAAAAAAAATTTTTCCAATACGAAAAATCAAGAATTCATGCATTAAGCAAAGGATTTCTTGTGAAAAAAACATAATAAATTATCCTATCGGTAACAAATAAATAACGCTTTTAATTCATACATACAGCTTTTTAAAGATATTCCTGATCCAAACAACACATCCTCCTGAATTATTGTGAGCTTTGAGTCAAAAGCTTAATTTGTCTATCAATACTTCTTGAAACTTCCTCAGGGTTAGCTTTCTTGTTATGAACCTTCACTTTTCTGAGAAGGCTTCTTTCTTGACCTTTCATAGTGGTGCCTGATCTCTTGAAGTGCTCGAGAAAAGTATCAGTATGGTCTGCTAATTTTCTATTTGTTGTCTTTGATTTTTCCAACAAGAAATTCATATTAAATCTTGCAGTTGTAGGTGCAGTTTCTACCATTGCTGATTTATTGTTTGGAGAAGAGCAAGTTGCCTAGAAACAATGAATAAACAAATTCAGGAGAAATTGACAAAAATCAGCAAAGAAAGTGTAGACTTAAAAATTCCCAATTTCATTAAAAAACTCAAAGTTTTCAAAGAAAATTAACGGAAAGAGTGTGAAAATTCCTTTTGCGCCAGAAATGGGCCAGAGATTTTCTTCTGGAGAACTTTCCAAAAGTCTCTCAGACACTCTCCCTTCCTTCACATTTCCAAAGAGAAAAATAAGATACACATAAAATAATTCAAAGAGAAGACAAAACTTACAGGTTGTAAAGAGAAAGCGCGAGCGTACTGAGGAGTAGTGGGCCTATGTCTTCCAGTAACAGAAGGAGATAGGTTTGAACTATCAATTCTCTTAACTGGAGAAGGCTCAGCATCAGTAATTGAAGAAGGGAAAATCAAAGGCTGATTATCTAAAGTCTTGGGAGTCGTTTCAATTTCTTGAATTTCAAACAAAGAGTTAGATTTCTCATATGGATGAATAGCTTTTGGCTTCGATCCTGGAGTCTTGACTGGAGTTTTCTCGAGAGAAAAGCTCGTGTCGATTGGTGCTAATTCTCTTTGTCTTGATGATTGTGAAGGTCTTGTATGTTGCACGACTGGCTGAACTGCTTGTGTTGGCTGGGCGGGCTGCTGGGAAGTCACTATTGAAGGTCAAAAAGGGTGATTTTTGAATGAGTTTTACATAGATTGGCTTGGACTTGGGCGATGTATGTGAAGATCTGGTCAAGATCAAGAGTATCTTTATTGAGAAGAGATTTGAAGTTTTGCCATTCTTTTTGGAAAAGGGAAAAGTTGGAGTCTGTGTGGAGGGTGTCACAGAAGAAACGATCGAAGGTTTCGATTAAGAAAGATTGGGGAAGAGGACTTTGAGAAGGCTGTTGCATCTTGAGGAGTGGAGATAGAATTTAACGAATAAATTTCTGTAACAAATTCCGGAAATTATTATTATGAAATAAGCAAGATATTCTATTGTAAGCATTATTAACTCCAAACTCTTGACAAATTTTGAAACAATATTAACTTTCTCCATTCAAATTGAGACGTCGAAGAGATGAATCAAAGAGAAAATTTTTCAAAAGGAAACAATGAAAAATCTTTTTAAAAAATAGTTTTCTCACTCTTCAAAAAAGCTCTTTTCATTAGCTCCAAATCAAGCAAGAACTCTTCATTCTAACCTTCTTCCATCGCACTTTCCTTTGAGAAATCCTCATTCTTACCGATATTCCTACCCTTACATTAATATCAATAACGTGAATAATCTAACAGCCAGAGATGACACTGACCATCAAAATTTAGAGTCTTCGCATTCAACTCCTTCGCATACAAAACTCTATCTCTTCAAGAGTCTTATCAAATTCCTTCTCAATCAATAAATCTGCCCAAACAATCAACTTGAATTGATTTCCAAGATTCCCAGTCTCAGATATCTCTACTTGTCAGATTTAATTTTATCATGCGGTGAAATTTATAAATTAAAATCTTCATTAATCCAACCCCAAAAGACAAATGTTCAAGTCTTTCACAGCCCTCATCACCAAACCCTCTCTTCGAAAATCCCCCTTCTTCAGCCGCGCACCAAAATGTTTCTTCACTGAAGGTGCTCCGAAAGTCGCCAAAAAGCTCACTTTTGTTCCATGTGCTGAAGATTACGACTTCGAAGCCGAATTACGCCTCAAAATGAAAACAAAGCAACTCCTCCAAGAAGATCCAAAACCCTCACAAAAGCCATCACAACCTTCCCTGTTAGAAGAAGAAATCGCTAAAAATAGCTCTGAATTTCTTAAATATAAACACCTTATTCAGAGCACAAAAGATGTTCCAGCTCAGCTCCTTTCAGAATTGATCTACATCTCGTATCTTTTCATCAATAATCCCACCAATTTCTCACGTTTATTCCAAATCCTTCCCAGTGAACCAATCCTCTCCAAGCCAATCAAAACATTCCCCAAAGAAAATCTCACCAAGTTATTCCTTGAAAAAGCTTCGTTTTTCGCAGAACATTTCAAGATAATTTCTGTCGAAGAACTTGTCACAATCGTAAAGTGTATAGATGCCACAAACCTTTACAACAATTGCAGTCATCTTCTTTTCACTATACAAAAAGGCCTCAAAAAAGAAAAAATTACCAAAGATCTCCATGAAAGAGACTTCCTTTATCTCCTCAAAGCAAGCACTTTTATCCTGAAAAATGCTCATAAATACAATCAAATGATCTTGTTATTTGTCCTCGATAACGTGAATGAAAAGAAGAATTACTTCACCAACTGCAACATAAAGCAACTAAAAGAAGCTCTGGAGTGCTACGAACAAATCCTCGGCAACTCAATCAGAACAAACGTGCAAAAATATCTTGCAAAAAGCTTGGATAATCTTCAAAAAGAAATCACAAAGCGATTGAAATTCACCTCGAAAACTCAAGTCTATGATGAAAATTCCCATTCAAATCCTCGCGTTGTTTTCTCTATTCTTAAAGTTTTCAGAAGCATGGGAAATAATGTCAAAGAGCTTTACGACCTCTGCGAGTTAACCCTCATTAAATCTTTCGATAGCTATAAAGTTTATCCATTAAAAAGCTTCATGATTGCTTTTAAAATTCTTTCTACCGTGAATTGTGGAGGAAAACTTCTTGATGCTTTTTGGGCTAGATTTGAAAAAGGCCACATTGATATAAATGATTTACGAGGCTATGATCAAGTGTACATGTTGGAATTCTTGCAATCGTTGCTGAGACTTGAAGTTGCCGATATCTACTCTCAGCTCAACTTGAAACAACATGAAGAATACACATACCTTGAAGCCAAACATCTGAATAAAATTATTGAAAACTCTCAAGCATTGAAAAAGAATATCGGGATTTACAGCTTAATTTTGAATGATATTCTGGACACAGAAGTCTTTGAAGAAATCTTACGAGGTGAAGATATTCCATTGAAGACACGAGTTTTCCAAACTTTATTCTGGCTTGATAAAACAGGAAGAAGCAGTGGAACTCTTTGTGAAAGAGATAAAGAGATTATGGGGGAGCTATTGGCCATTTTTGAGACAAATGGATCGTTCTTGAGATCGCATACTGAGAACCAAACCAATGAATTTATTGCTGACGTTAGTCATATTTTGATGAAGCATAATATTTCTTTTATTAGAGAGTATCCTTTAGTGATGAAGATTTGTGATTTTGGGTTGCCTGATAAGAAGATAATTATTGAGCTGGACGGTGCTTACCATTTTTATTTGGATGATTTGAAGACTTCTTTTGTGAATTTCCAATTTAGAAATTTGTTCATTATTTTGAATGGGTGGAGAATGTTGGAAATTAACTTTGTACAATGGGACTCCAATAGATTGTCCCAGAATATGGAAGAGAACCTCATGAAGCAATTAAAGATTCTTGAAGATAATCCTCATTATATGTTGGTTAAAAACTAAACTTGGATGAGTGTGTAAATAAATCAATAGATGAATGTATTTGGTATGTGATAGATTATATAGAATTTATCTTTAAATTTCTCTTTGTTTTGCTTATTGTATGCTGAGATTATAGTGTAGGAAACTTCAATCGATTTGATATGATTTATGTATGGAGGAAATGATAAGCAAATAAGAATAAGAAATAAAGAAATTTGCTCCCCTAAAAAGTTACCCTTTGAAGAAGAAGATGATTTGCCCAGAATTTTTGTCAGAGACATAGGAAAGAGTTTTTGAGAGAAGATTCCAATTTATCATTCAAAAGAAAAGGGATGAAAGCTATTCACATAAGACAGAATACTGCTTTATGAATATATACAAAAAAAAATCTGGAGATTCAGATGCTGAAATATTGACAATTTGAGACTAATTTATCTATTAAGGAGAAAAACTTTGAGTCATTCAGTTTGAATGATTTTTGAATTTTATTTTTGGTACTTTGATCATCAAATTAAAACGTTG
>Ga0182738_1004945_pt1 | contig 14456 bp, 13 predicted proteins | sample eDN5th30CBELigMG_FD_128876 | JGI IMG/M metagenome (GOLD analysis project Ga0182738, IMG submission 128876) | Enriched Miracle-Growth compost microbial communities from Emeryville, California, USA - eDNA 5th pass 30_C BE-Lig MG (version 2)... ... | reverse complement strand
TGAATAGATCTTTTGAGGTGAGAACAGTAGAAACTGAAGAGGATAAAAGAAACCATAACGTCTCAATGAGAGTGGAAAGGACAAGAGATTCAAGCAAAGAGCATGAGAATAAAAAATCCATGTACAAAGAAACGCGTCAAAAGGATTCAAACAAGTTTAAGCAAATGATTTCAGAGCTTGAAAATCACTTGAGCTTCTTAAATAGAAACCTGTTGAACCAGAAACTAATTAATAACAAGTTGTCTCACATCAAAGGACAATTATCCACTGATAAACGTTAACTTTCCATCATAGGTTTTAATAAAACTATGATCTGCTAAGCGATATGTATGTAAAAAAAATTCGTTCTTTTGTATTGTATACCAAAATTGATCATCAATAGAAACTCTTTTTCATTTTGAAAACTCAATAATAGTCCTTTCGAAGAAAAATAAAAAAACAAATTACATTCAATTCAAAAAAGGACAAATATCTTTATGCATTTTTCAGGATTTCAGGACAAAAAAACTCAATTTATTGTTGTTCTTTTTGGAAACTACAATATTTCAAGTATGCTTTTTTATCAACACCCATTCTGTCACCTTGTCCGGTAGCAAGGCTCATGAATATATCTTCAGCTTCTTTATCTGTTATACCTTGAACTTCAGGACTGATTTTCAATAATTGAGTAAATTCTAACAAAGAAACTCAGCTTTTAAATATTCCCTTTTCCTTACCTTCTTTATTCAAAAGACCATCCTTATCCTTATCATGTCTTTTAAAGATTTTTACGAGGAAAGCTTCAGAAGTTTCATCCGTTACGTTCTTTTCGACAGTGTCCTAAGCCGAAACTTCAGTAAAAGGTTTTCTCAAGAACTCGATACCAATAATTTGCAAAAATCTTCTTCATTTATTTCATCCTTGAAACTATATTTCTTAAAGATGTCTTCAATGGATTTCTTGAATTTGTCCTTTGCGTTTTTATCCAGGTCATTAGGATAAAACAAGTTGGCAACCACTTCAGTCAAGATTGAAGTTTTTATACCCAAAACACCCATCTGTCTGTATTGAAAAGCAAGAGTTCTGTAAATCTATTTCATTATTGAGACAAATTGTAACATTTTTGAGATTACCTCTTTGCTGGAAAGTTTATGGTATTGATCTCTTGGAGCCTTTTGCTGAGGTTGATGTTGGTCCTTGTTGTCAGCAGCTTTTTGATCCTACCTCATTAGAATAAAGTCAACAATGATTGTGAGTACCATTGTGTAATATGCAACGAATTTTGTAAGTTTTACGAAGTAATTACCGAAATTGTTTTAATTTAAAATACGAGCACTATACTCGAAATTAGTAAAAGAGTGTTGAAATTGCTGAATTGTTTAATTAAAACTATCATAATCTATCTTCTTCTATTTCACTTAATGCTCCTCAGTAATCCGGGTAAGGAGGTTACTAAAATACTACGATCCGCTTAATACCCTAAATTAGAGCCGAACACTTCTCTGATACAAAGTATCGAAAAAGGAATTTGTTGTCATTGAGTTTCTGATTCTCCTCTTTTCCTTTGAATTGAGAGTGCTTGAGATTCAACCATGAACTATTGAATGAAATTCTTTATTAAGCAAGATCATTTTTCAAAGTTTAGAACCTTGAGAATTCGCAGGTCCTGACCAGATCAAAATACCCCAAAAGTCTCGAAAAAGCAGGTATCAAACCTTCTTTTCAGTTTGATTCGTACAAATGACTGATGATTGTCAATTTTGTGACTGAGGTCAAGTTTCATTTGCAAGATTTACATCGCAAGAGAGATAATCCCAAATTAATGATAAAAGTTGAGGATTAAAAATATTGGTTTCTATAGATTTGTCAATTAATTTTTTGACACGTTTTTTCTCTTTAAAATGATACCGAACACTGCAAATAATCATTGAAGTCAAGTAGTATGAGAAGGCTGACTGAGATCTAAGCCTTTAGTTTGGTTCTCTTTTGCTCTTGAAGGAAATTTCTCCTCTCAATGCCTGAATTAATAACATTATTTTGGAAATTAATTTTGATAAAAAAATAATCATCAGAAAAAGTCCTCTCAAATGGATACCATCAATATATATTGAAACAGAATCGAAAAATAATTTATAATTATTTAAAAATTAAATATGCTCTTGAACAACAAAACAATTGTCATCACAGGCAGTAACAAAGGCATTGGCTATGCTATGATCGAGAGATTAGCCCAAGACCACCCGACCTATGATCTGATTATGGCAGTGAGAACTGTCTCAAATGGAGAAGAGGCTTTAAAGAAACTCGCTCAAACAAACCCAGAAGCCTCGAAAAGAGTGAGAGTTGAAGAACTTGACATTTCTAATTCTGCCAGTATTGACAAGTTTGTTTCAAGAATTGGAAATATTGACGTGCTTGTGAACAATGCTGCTATTGCTGCAAAAGGAGGCAATTTTGACGCACAAGTTGTCCAAGAGACTTTTCAAACCAACTTTTATGGGGCGATAGAACTCTCTGAAAAATTAATCCCAAATATAAACAGAAACGGTAAAATTATTACCGTTGGAAGCCTTACAGGAAATCCAAGCAGGCTTACCTCTGACCAACTAAGATCATCTTTCAATGACCCAAATCTTACTAAATCTCAGCTCTTTGATCTTGCAAAGCTCTTTTATGATTCCGTGGTTGATGGCACTTTTACAGAAAAGGGTTTTGTAAGACAAGATTATGTCATGTCAAAATTATTCCTCAATACCTATAACCGTGTCTTAAGTCAACAAATAGAAGTTCAAGATAAAAATATCCAAGTATACAGCTATTGTCCGGGTTGGTGCAGAACTGATATGGCTGGAGATAAAGCTACTTATAGTGCTGAAGAGGGAGCTGACACTTGTGCATATTTAGTCGATTTACCATTCGAAATCAATAAGGACTTCCAAGGGCAACTATTCCATCAAAGAGAGATATATTATCTTGATAAGTTAACTATAGTGTTTCGGGAAAATAAATTTGTCTGCCTTCCATTGAATGAGGGTGTTGAGTTTAAAAAATGTAATTGATAATATTTTGTGATTATTTGTGTTGTGTTTGTCAAAAAGTTTACTTTCTACAATTTATTTCGGGCACTTAGCCAATGACAAAGTTATCGCAATATAGAGAAGAAGTCATGAATACTCAATAGAATTTAGTCAATCTTGAATCTAATCAAAATTAATAGTATCAGAATCTATCTTTTTGTATTTCATTTAGTCCTCTTTACTTGATTACTCAAGTATCAAAATCTCTTTTAACATAATAAATTAGAAATGAATACTTCTGATACAAAACATAATCTACTAAAATGAACTGTTTTCATTCAATCTTGGGTTTACGAAAGACAGTCAAAACGATTCTTAGACATATTTGAGATCTTTGCTATGGCTGTAAATTCGGTCAATTCACAAAGATTTTATTTCGAATATGAGAAATTGTTCACCATCGTATGACACACCTGAAAAGAATTATGAAATCGATCTAGACGAATCTCGGGTTTAATTACTTTTAAAGCGAAAGGTTTTGAAACTAAAAAATGGATGAATCAATATTATCTTCATAAAATTAATTTTAAAACGTTCAATGAAAAAACCTCAGAAGGCTAAAGAGTTGCTTCCACAAAAACTTTTATAATTTTTATATAATATTAATAAACATGATTGCCGAAAAAACAATTGTTGTTACAGGTGGTAACAAAGGTATCGGTTATGCTATGATCGAGAGAATTGCTAAAGACCACCCAAACTATGAGCTTATTATGGCTGTCAGAACTGTTTCTAATGGAGAGGAGGCTGTCAAGAACCTCTCCCAAGCAAATCCAGGCCTTGAAAAGAGATGTCCTTGTGAACGATGCTGGCGTTGCTACAAAAGGAGACAGTTTTGACGCACAGATTGTCCAAGAGACTTTCCAAACCAACTTTTATGGCACTATTGAACTTTCTGAAAAAATGATCCCCAACATAAATAAAAATGGAAAAATTATTACTGTTGGAGGTCTTGTCAGAAATTCAAATAGGCTTACTTCTGATCAATTGAAATCATCATTTAAAGATCCAAATATCACTAAATCTCAACTTTTTGATTTCGCAAAACTGTTTTAGGACTCTGTAGTCGACTGTACCTTCCTTGAGAAATGCTTCCCTAAGCAAGGCTACGTCATGTCAAAGCTCTTTATCAACACTTATGCTCGTGTCCTTGGCCACCAGACCGAAATTCAGGAGAAAAATATTCAAGTTTATGGTTATTGCCCTGGCTGGTGCAAATAAATGTCGTATTTAAAGATGGTAAATTGGTTTGTGTCCCTATTTCTGAATAATCTGTGATGACAATTACTGGTTTCTTCAAAAAAATTATATTGTCTAGATTTTTCTGCCATTAATTTTTTTTGCTAAAAGGAAATTCGAAAAATTATAATTCAAGGAAAATCTAAAGGCAAATATCTTGGGCAAATACCAAATTAAATTAATTTCACCTCATTTAGTTTCAAGTTTCATTCACTCAGTAATTCTTAAGAAAGAGTGTTCAACACTGACTAGAACTCAAGAAATTTCCAAACTAATCGGAACTCTTAGACTCTAATTTCGATCTGGAATTAAAAGTAAAGGTTTCTAAAACTAGATTTAAGTTTTTGCCTTTATTTCCTTTTGAAAAGTGACTTCCTCAAAAACTACCTATCTGAAGTGAATCTCATCCTACTGCTAAATACTTGGATCCCTCCACACTTGAACACTTTCACCAGGATTGCCTAATTCCTTCTCCCCTAAACTAAGCTAAACTGAACTGAATCAAAACAAAACAGGCTAAAAATAACTTTGTATACATCGACTATAATTAAGAGTCAATTTGCAAAATATATAATTGAATAAATAACTCCTATACTTCTAATTTACCAAATGGACGGAAAAAAGACTGTTGTGGTTACAGGAAGTAATAAAGGCATTGGTTACGCAATTATTGAAAGAGTTGCTAAAGATCATCCAAACTATGAGTTTGTTATGGCTGTCAGAACTGTTTCTAATGGAGAAGAAGCTGTCAAGAAACTTATCCAATCCAGCCCTGATATTGAGAAAAGAATAAGAATCGAGAAACTGGATGTCTCTAATTCCGACAGTATCGACAAATTTGTCTCAAGGATTGGGAATATTGATATTCTTGTGAACAATGCTGGTACTGCCGCAAAAGGGGACAATTTTGATGGTAAAATTGTCCAGGACACTTTCCAAACCAACTTTTATGGTACAGTTGAACTTTCTGAAAAGATGATCCCTAACATAAACAACAATGGAAAAATTATTACTGTGGGAAGTACCTCAGGAAAGTCAGAAAGACTCAAGTCTGACAAGCTTAAAGAGTCTTTTAGAGACCCAAATATAACTAGGGCTAAACTCTTTGACCTTGCAAAACTGTTTTATGATTCTGTAGTTGATGATACTTTTGAAGAAAAGGGTTTCCCCAGACAAGGCTATGCTATGTCAAAATTATGCATTAACACTTATGCTCGTATCTTGGGTCGACAAAAAGAAGTCCTCGATAAAAATATTCAAGTTTATGTCTTTTGCCCTGGTTGGTGCAGAACTGATATGGCTGGAGATAAAGCTCCTAAAAGCGCAGAAGACGGAGCTGATACTTGTGCATATTTAGTTGATTTGCCATTCGAAATCAATAAGGATTTCCAAGGACATTTCTTCCATGATAGGAAAATTATATCCATTTAACTTTCTATAAAGACATATCTTTATGAGAAATATTTAAAATTGTGTTTTAAAAATCAAATTCCAATGATTTCTCAGTGTGAGGTTAGGATGAAAAGATACAAGATATGACAGGATAAAGCGGGAGCGGCAAAAAAAAATCTTCATGAGATTAAATCCAAATCCTTTGTTTTTTTTTTTGAAAGAATACCACTTACTCTCGCACTATTTATTTGCCTTTCATTGCCCGCATATTATTAATTTAATAAATAAATATTTAATTCAGATCCCTTCCCTCCATGTTTCTCAGAAATTTTTCAAGAACCTTTGCTCAAACTTCCAGAGTCAACCTTGCTCTCTATGAACAGACTTTCTACAATTTTAGCAAAATAAAGAAATTCGTCCTCCCCGATCTCGGAGAAAGTAAAATCCTTTCTTTATCTTACACTTTATCAAATTCCTAGAAATTAAGGAAGCTACTATCAAGAAATGGCACGTTAAGGAAGGTGATCTCGTTGAAGAAGTATCGTTTAAAAATATTCCCATTTCTTATCCGCTCCTTTTAGTATCAAACTTTGGTCGATGTTGCTACTGATAAACTTTTCACCCAAATCCCCAGTTCTGAAAAGGGTAAGATCCACAAGACATACTTCAAGGAAGAAGAAAACTGTGAAGTCGGTCAAGTCTTGCTTGAAATCGAAGTTGACGAAGCTGCTGCTGGTGAATCTTCTGCCCCTGCAACCAAAGCTACTTCTTCATCTGCCTCTACCTCTACTCAATCCCCTTCTCAGGCCTCTACTCCTTCCCAAACCATTCAAACTACCCCCAGTCACTCTGGATCTTCCCAAACTTTGGCCACCCCAGCAACTAGAGCATTAGCCAGACAACACAACATTGATTTAAGCAAAGTTAGAGCCACTGGAAAAGGCGGAAGAATCACTAAAGAAGATATTTTGAACTTTATTGAAAACCCCAAATCTGCTGCTACTCAACAAACTGCTGCCCCTGTTAGTGCTAAATCTAGCAGCATGTAAGAGAATTAACTTTTAGATATCGAAATGCTCAAAAATTTCAATTAGTTTGCAAGGTATATCAAAGAAGGTCGTCACTATGACCGATTTCCAAAAGGGTATGCAAAAGTCTATGACTGAAGCCGCTAGCATTCCTCACTTTAACTATAAAGACGAATTTGATGTTACTAAATTGGTATAATTTTCCTTGTAGGCTTGCCTTGCCTAATCCTAAATTAGAACGAATTCAGAGATAAGCTCAAAAAGAACATGAATATTAAAATCACCTTCATGCCTTTGATCATCAAGGCTGTCTCTTTGGCTTTGAACCAATACCCTATCATCAACGCTACCTATGATAAGGAAAAGCCTTTTGAATACACCCTTGTTGAAAACCACAACATCAGTTTCGCTATTGATTCCCCTAAAGGCCTCGTTGTCCCCAACATTAAAAACGTCCAAAATATGACCATCCTTGAAATCCACGAAGAGTTCAACAGAATTGTTGCTGCTGCTCAATCTGGTACTCTCGGATTCAAAGATTTGACTGATGGCACTTTCTCCATTTCTAACATCGGTATAAAAAATACTTTTGATTCAGAAAATTAACCTGTTGTTTTAGGAAATATCGGTGGTACTTATTTGGGACCTGTTCTTTTGGCTCCTCAAGTCTGTATTGTCGCTATCGGCAAAACTCAACTCTTGCCCAGATACATGCAAGATGAAAAGGGCGCCCTCAACTTACAACCAAGAAAAATCGTATAATATTAATTTATCAATAAAAATATTAAATTCTTTCAATTAGATGAACGTCAGCTTCGGTTGTGACCATAGAGTTTTGGATGGTGCCACTGTCGCCAGATTCTCCAATAAATGGAAGGAATATATGGAAAACCCCGAAAACATGTTGCTCAGCATGAGATAAAGTCATATCTAACTTTTATATCGTCCTGATCTTTGACATTTGACGCGTGTGTATTTAATTCTTTGAGTTATAACTCGACTTAAAAACTTATTATTTAAAGTGATACTTTATGAACAAAAAATCTCAATCATCCATGTTTATGATGATTTTTTCTATATATATGATGGAAAGAATTCAACCTCTTATTTAAATTCCCACTTCAAGAACATAAAAGAAGTTTCTTTTAGTTACAAACATTACTTTTCAAAAGTTTAAGTAATAAAATTAAATGCATTGAGAGTGACTTACTTACTTTCAAAGACTGGCAGAGAGATGGTTATAATAATGAGCAAAACACAAAGATCTATATAAACTTAGTTGCAAGACAAGGCTTCTATTCTTTAGTCTTTCTATGCTGTCAATATAAATTTAGTTTGTAGACAAGACTTTTTCAAACTCCCTATCTATTATTTTAAAATTAGTATCAAACACTTCATTATGACTCTCCTTTACTAAATTACGTTTTCACTTCATATCGAATGAACTGTTGAAATAAATCAGATATTTCTGAACTAACTCAGTTCTTCTCCCAATCCGAGTTCTTCTCAAGCTCTATTCCCTTCACTCCCCATAACCTCTCTAACCTAATATGACAAAAGTCCAGTTTAAAATTAATTTAACGTCTTAAAGTTCGGTATATTCAAATAAAAATACACATCAAATTCAAAAGTTTGAATCAAAAGCACACAAATATAAAAAGTTTAAAGTCTCATCATGGATCCCTTTCTCAATTTCCTTTCTCGCAATACCGCTCAAAATGATCCTCTCCTCAAAATGTTTCTCCAGGCAAAGGAATCCAAAGACAGTGCTTTAGACTATCTCGACCGAGAAGCTTCTATGGGAGACCTTGCAAGAGAATTTTCGACTTTCTACTCATATTCCCTTGATGCAGTTGACGACCTCTTCCTTGAAAATTTCAATCAAAAATGCAAAATCACCTCTTCAGGCACTTCCAAAAACCATTCCCCTGGTAAAATTGTTCTCTCTGAAACCTCAAATAACCATCTATTAGAAGCTAATAATTACCGGGAGAAACTGAATAATGATGATCTAGCACCAACATCTGGTATAAAGCGTCTCAAGCTTTCAGGAAACGAGTATATTGAAAAACTTTTGATTGGCTTTGGATATCAGGGAGATCTTGCTCCTTCAACTGCACCTCAAACTGAAAGAAAATCTTTGCCAATTTCTGATGAAAGAATCCTTATCAAACTTCAAAATCCTAAAGCAAAAGTTCATAGAAATTTCAGTCCCAGCACCTCAGGATCTCTGCAAGCCAACACCCAGATGGAGATTCTCAACGAAGGAGAACCTGAAAGCCAAGTTGGTTTCCTCACATCTACAACTCAAACTCAAAGTCAAGATACCAAAAAAATTGTTGATCTTAGCTTCTTACAAGGTGAAATCTCCGTCAAAAAGAATAGTAATTGGCCATTTTGAGATTCATAAGCCCTAATTTTTTAAAAAAGGAATTATACATACACAAGAAGAAGTCATTTTGAATTCAAATAAAAAGCAAAAGCCTATTGTGATAGCTCAATCGCATGAGAATACAAACAAAAAATCCAATAAAAAGTTGGATCTTTTGAAAGTGAAAACACCCCCAGCATCTCAGAAAAAGCCTTCCAAACTCCGTAGATCCCTGATCCCTGAATTTGATGAAATTGAAGTCGAACCCAAAGATTCTGCCCAACCCTCTGAAAACTGCAATAAAGCCTTAGAAGACCTGATTTCCAGTATTTCCTCCAGCAATCCTCTCCAGCTTAAAAAGCCAACTCCTCCTGCTGTTAAACTCCATCCTGCAACGACCAGCCAAAACCAAGGTCAACCTCCATCAATGCTTGCTAACCAAATCAAACAAATCTTATACTCAAAACCAATGGTTGATTTCGCTGATGCTGACTCTGAAGATGAAAAAGAAGAAGTTTCAAACAAGAAGAGCACCACTTATTATTCCTTCGAGCACCCTTCTTATCATAGTGATGGAGAAGATAAAGAAAACATCGATATTAATCTTCCAGAATTTGAACAATACGACCTCACAGATTACTCTGATAACTCCTCCTCCAATGAAAACTCTTATGTTTATCATGAAGAAGAAGAAAGCATTGATGGTGGACCTAACCAACAGCCTCCCTTGTTTAATTTCTTTGACACTGTCAACTTCACTTTCAAAGATGGTTTCTCACAACAACAGCAACCAAACATTGATTTGAATCAAGGAAGGATTGAAGGATTTTGCTCTCAAATTACAAACAGCTCCAATAATTTGTTTACATCAACTAATGGAGTCTTCGGCTCACAGGAAAGTAATCCTGAATTCATGTTTGATAATGAAGAAGGAGGCCCACAAAATACTATGCAAGCTGATTATTTCTATTTCTTGAAACAAAAAAATAACAAAAACTGGTTCGATGTGCCTAAAAACAATGATGACGATGACGGCATTAGAGAAAAACGTCTCTCTAAATTGGTGGAATCTCCAATAAAATCCAAGGCCAAAAGACTATATTGTAATGATAAGAGAATTCCACTATGGGCTACCAACCTTAAAGAAGTTGAAAAAACATCGAGAGATCAAAAGAAAATGTTTAATGCCAATCATATCTTTGGCTTCTTCAATGTAGATAATCTTGATCTCGTCGATGTCTTCCAAAGAAGAGATCCTCGCTTACTGAAACCAAGGTACTCTATAGATTTATATTCCCTTACTAACAAATTCCTTTAGAGGAAGTTCTGCTAATTGGAAGAATGAACCACAAACACCATCAACAATTAAGGCACCAAATACGAAATCTAAAGATCTCAAGATTTTGACCAAAACGAAAAAGAATCTCGATTTTAAAAGTTATTTTTAAAGTCGCAAGCTTTTCTTTAATGAAAAACCTTCACTCTCTTGCAGATTTTTTAAGTTTCAAGTGATTTTACTTGCAAACTTCTTTAATTATCCCCCTGTAATATTTATGAAATGAACACTGGTTCATTGATTAATAAACAAATAGCTGTTTATTCTTTTGTTTTAGAGTAGATATATATAAACCATATCTAGATATATTTTATATATCATGTTGTATTTGTTCTTTTACGAAGCCTTCTTGCTTCATCTAATTCATCCTTGAAATCAGAGAAACCCTCTAAACATCCATTCATCTCCTCAAATCAAATCATTAATTTCCAAAATTTAGTCCCATCTCTTAATTAAATTATAGCTATTTATGTGGGAATTCACAAGGCGGCTGTTTTTTCTAAAAAGGAAATTTCCACAGTTCTGATCCTCGATAGATCATCTAGCCTCAAAGAATCAGAAGGTTGAAAACTCAATGATCGAATTTTCAAGATTCTCCACTCAATACAACTCAAAGAGTTGAAGTTTATTATTTAACCCAAAAAAAACTAAAAGGTTTTAATTGAATTGTTTAATACAATATACTATTGACTTTCTTTAATTAATTTTTATTCTATCAATGACGGACAGAAGAGCCTGGACAGAGAGTGTAATCTCTTCTTTTCAATCATCTTTCCCATTCATTTTATTAGGAAGACAAAGCTATTCGAGAATTGGTCGATAAATACGGTATCCGCAAATGGACAGTTGTGGCACAGAAAATGGAAGAATTGTATAATCTGAAAGGTCGCTCAGGAAAACAATGTCGTGAAAGGTGGCACCATAAACTATGTTCATTGAGCTTATCAGAATAGGTGGCATAATCATCTTGATCCTGCAATCAACAAAAGACCATGGAGTGAGGTAGAGGAACAAATTATCTTTGAAGCACATAAAAAACATGGTAATAAATGGGCTGAGATCGCAAAATCCTTGCCCGGAAGGTCTTTCTTTGTGAATTCCTTGAAATATTATAACGTAACTAGGACTGATAATTCGATCAAAAATCATTTTTACTCGACTCTTAGAAGAAGCTTGAGAAGAATCAACAAGTCCCTTGGTGACAAAAATAGTAATCTGAGACTAATGCTTAATTTCAACTCTTTTTCAAGGTACCGCACAAGTTAAGGATATTAAACCTGGAGTCTTGTCAAAAATCATGAACATTACCGAAAAAGCATCTTCCAATCAGCCAATGGATGAAAATCTCAAGAGACTAATCACTGTAGCCAAAGGCTTGGAAGAAACTCTTTTTGAATATGCTCATTATAAACCTGTCAAAAAAGTGTTTGCAAATGCTAATGACGCCAGAGTCAAAGAAGAAGAAGATCCCACAAAATCCAATAAATTCAGAAATTTCATTGAGAATATCTTTGAATTCAAGTAATAAGAAGAATATTTGCTGTGAAAATAACTCATCTCTTTTAGTCAAATTTATAAACAGCAAAGAGAAGAAAAAAGCAGCAGTACTAAAAAGAAGAAGATGGGAAGCAAACTTCGAATCAAAATTGAAGACAGTTCTTCAGAAAATGGCAGTGACGATGAAGATGATGAAATGAGAAATAATAATGACGATGATCTCGAAAGAATTGTTGTCAATAAAATTGAAAGTGGAAGTGGAAATTTCTTCAAAATCATTCGTAAAGAAATCAATTCTAGTAAAAATGCCATTATAAATTTGCTTATTAATAATCTAGTGAACACTTCTAATTTGAAAAATACTCTCCAAAGTCTCAATAAATTCGTTGAAGACTCCAAAGTAACCAATCTTTGATAATGCAAGTGAATAATAACAAAATCTTAGAACAATATCCTCAAAAAGGGCAATTCCAAACCTCAAACTCCTACAGACAAAAGCAAATTTGATATTCAAGGCTACTATAAAAAACTCTCAAATATGATGTACCACTTGAGCTCTTTCTCCGTCTCTCATCACACATAGGAAACATGAAGAAATCCTTGATATCAATTCTCCACCACATGGTGAAAGTGCTGAAAAGAAGCCAAATACCAATCCACCTACTCCTCGTGATGGCAGCTTCAACATACCTTCTAGCTTAAAGGTAGCTCTTGATTTATTCTCTCAAAAGCCTAAACCCAAAACTTAGCCCAAGCTTGAGTTGGGAACTCCTTTGGGTGCAGACCAAAAAATGTTCCTTGGATTTACTCCATATGCTCAGTCTTTCTTGAAAAAAGATGGACTTGATCATAAATTAACTTTACAAGATGTCGGTAATTTTAATCTTTATGACCCAGTTTTCTTATAAAAATTTCCCAATAGAACCATCACCAAAGTTTGCTCGTGATACATTTGTTTTGAGTCCGTTATTCTCAACCAGAAATCAAGTTGGAAGCTTTTTCCATGGTTTTACCCCAAGAGGTTTCACACCTAAAGGTTTTCCTGCAAGAGGATTTTTCCCTACACCAACAAACGGAGGAGATGAGCTTTCCCGTGAAGATTCAATGTTGAGAGCAATGATGAAAGATGAGTATAATTTGCAAGTTGACAGTGGAATGGGAGGAATTGGAGGAATGGATCATGAAGAAATGAAAAATAAATATCCTTCGAATAATAACGAGAATAATTTCCAACAAAAAGGTTTGAATTTGGACATCGACCTCATTAATGACAGCTTTGATGTTCCTCCCATGACGAAATCGCCAAATTTGCAACTACCTATTAGTCAACCAAATAGTAAAGGATCTTTCAAAAAAGTCTCAGAATGGAATGTCAGCCCAAATGCTTCTTCTTTCCAAACTCGCAAAAAAATCGAAAATTAAGTGAAAATTTACTTTCACGCAATTTTGAACCTTCAGATAGATAAACACACATAATTCATTCAACTCATTTTTTTCTTTGGTTTTAAGAATTTAGAATTTTTTATTGTCTATAAAACTATTATTCATAAAAAAACAAATCTTTAATATCCGCATTTTTGTAAGTAACCTTTTCTCAAGGTTCTTGTATCTCTATATACATAATCTCATTGCGTCTATTTTTTGTCAGTATTTAAAAAAAAATAAAACTTACTCCAGAAAAAATTTCTTCGTTACAATTCAATTCAAAGTTCTTCATTTCAAAAAGACCGATAAACTTCTCCGAGCCAAATTACCAAAAAAATTCTACTTTTCGCACTTTCTTCCCGGTTAACCTATTTCCCATCATAAAGTCTTCCTGCTATCTCCATTTAACTGGAGAGTTTCATAATATTTTTCATGACGAAATTCAAATGCGATGTGGTTTAAAAAAAATTAAGAATAAATATTTATGGTTTAAATAATGTTCAAAACCAGCATTTTAAGCTTAGGCCGTTGCAGATAGCTTGAAACTATTGAATTCACTCAGAATAATGCTCATTCATCATTTTCTCTTCTTTTATTCACATTTTGAGTCCGCAATCAAGAAATGGGTGTTCTCATAACCCCATTAGATGTTAAAAAGTTTTTACCCGCTCATGAAAAACCAATCTTGGAAGTAAAAAAACTTTTTATTTTTTGAAAATCCAATCACTGGTTGATCCAGTACATTATTCTTTGATTATTTCAAGCACAATGAACAACAAACCTGAAAAGAATTTTCAGGTACTTTTATATTCCTCATCTGTTGTTGGAATAAATGCACAAGGAATTCAGCTAATTTAATCTTGGTTCCAATATCCACATTTATTGTCTCTTAAAAATTGAGACTAATTAAACTAAACTCCAAACCTCTTTGCATATATTAAAAATCCTCCCATCTCAAATCCATCCGAACTCCCAAACATAGAGATGTCTCTTCTAGCTAAGACAAATAAACATAATCCAGAAATCCTTGAACCACCTCAGAGTTTGGTTGTTTTTCAAAATCGTTTGCCATCACACATGTTTCAACTAAAAATTAATTAAATTTTAGTTGG
>Ga0182738_1004943_pt1 | contig 14459 bp, 11 predicted proteins | sample eDN5th30CBELigMG_FD_128876 | JGI IMG/M metagenome (GOLD analysis project Ga0182738, IMG submission 128876) | Enriched Miracle-Growth compost microbial communities from Emeryville, California, USA - eDNA 5th pass 30_C BE-Lig MG (version 2)... ... | reverse complement strand
GTTCGGCGGAGCGCTTGCCGCCAGTCGACTTCGTATTCATGTCCGTTCCTTCGTCTTCGACGAGAACCGAACACTCCTTAAATCACACCCTCAATTCTGTGCCATAGGCGCTGATCCCGGACACCAGGCACTGCTCGCCGCGACCCTGGGTCTTATGGACTGACCAGCCTCCAGGACGTGGAACTAGATGGTCGTCAACTGCTCCCACAATACGTTCGAGTAGCATCGTCCGGACGATCTGATCGGCGAGGGCTGCATTCTTGAAAACACAGTTCCGGCAGCGGATGGCAGGCGCTACGGAGGCGTGAGGCTTGCCTTGATTTCTGAAAAGAACGCATCCTCAGCGAACCCTGTCTTCGACGCGGAGTAAATCAGTCAGCAGGGATCCCGAGAACATCCATTGGCATCTCCGTTGGAGCCATCTGGCATCAGTATTCCGTACAGGTTCAAGACGCCCAGCAGTCCTGCAGTGTTGATTTCCGCTGAGAGCTGACCCGGGATTTTTGCCGAGAAGTGACCCGCCTTCCTGTATGGTTTGGGTCTCAGGACTTGGTCAAGCTGGGTGCTTTCTCCTTCTTTGTTGGTGTGGTCTGGGCGGAGCTGTTCTTGAAGCGGAAGCTGTCGATGGCGACGCGTTTAGCTGACCTGAACTCGATGGCAGCTATGCGCCCCCATCTCGGCCATTCAGCCTGACTCTGCCAGATCCTCAAACCTGCCGTTCGTTCGTCTAGCAATGAGCAGGCCGGAACGACTGCCACTGGGACTTTGCCGTCATTTCCGCAGAGCCGCCCGAATGGCTACCTATGACAAGACCGGACGTTCATCGGCGCGAATGGGAACGACCGGCTTTGGGCGTATGCCGCCGCCGTGCTTCCCGCCGGTCTTGACGGTGCGGCGCTGGTTCTACCAGTGGCGCGATAACGGCTTGTGGCTCTCGCTCAATCACACCCTGCTGCTGATCGGCCGCGAAGCGGCGGGCCGCGAGGCATCGCCCAGCGCCGGGGTGATCGGCAGCGAGAGCGTGAAAACTACGGAAAGCGGCGGGCCTCGCGGTTACGACGCAAGCAAGAAGATCAAGGGACGCAAGCGTCACATCCTCACCGACACCGAGGGCAATCTCGTTCATGCCGTGATCCACACTGCCGACATCCAAGATCGGGATGGCGCGCCGCGCGTGCTGGCCGGAATCATACAGCGGTCCGATGCGACGAAAGGCTCCGAGGTGCTCTGCCGAGACGCTGGGTCGTTGAACGCACGCTGGCATGGCTCAACCGAAACCGACGCCTCGCCAAGGACATCGAGCAGACCATCCTCGATCCAGCTCTGTACTCGCCGGATCGCAAATCACGAAATCAAATCGGATAGTTTCGAATCAGACTCTTAGGTTGGAAGTAGATGATCGTCTGGCTAAGATCATCGCGAAGCGACGGGCCCGGCTTCGGAGTTCAGCCGCGGACGAAATGAATAATAGGGAACCCTGACCTAGCAGTTGCTGCCAGGGACGGGTCGGTGGGGGCCGGGTTGAAGTATGTGAGAAATCCGCCCGACGCGTCGTCGCTGATGACCTCAGCTCGCAGTTTCGGCAATTATGACCTGTCTAGCGCGCTCGCCGATCTTCTCGATAACAGTATCAAGGCGCGGGCGCGCAACATCGATATCCGCTGCGTACGCAAGACCGACGGCCCGGAGGTCCGCATCCTCGATGACGGCACCGGCATGAGCGCTGACGAACTGCAACTCGCGATGCGGCCTGCAAGCACCAATCCCGATGACGAGCGCGCACCCGACGATCTGGGCCGGTTCGGCTGGGGGATGAAGTCCGCCTCGCTTTCTCAGTGCCGGCACTTGGTCGTGCTTACCCACCACCAAGGCGAGCTGGCGGGTGCGTCCTGGGACCTAGATGATCTCGCTGACTGGAAAATGGGCATCCTGGAGAATGCTGAGATCCGCACCCTCGCCAGTGACCAGTTGCTCGGGCGCGACGGCACCGAAATTATCTGGTCAAAATGCGATCGCCTGTCGGAATTCGGGCAGGTGGCGAACAAAGGCTTCAACGACCTCGTTGTCCATGCCAAGCGGCAGCTGTCGCTCATTTTCCACCGCTATCTCGGCGGCGAGGAAGGATTGAGGAAGCTCAAGGTCACATTCAACGGTGATCGGCTGAAGCCGGTCGATCCGTTTCTGAGAACACATGACGCAACCCAGGCGCAGCCGAAGGAGACGCTGACCCTCGATGGCCAGCCGGTCGAGGTCCAGGCTTTCATCCTTCCCCACTACTCAAAAGTCACAGCGGGAGAGCATGAACAGCTCGGCGGGGAGGAAGGCATTGTCCGTAATCAGGGCTTCTACGTCTATCGCCAGCACCGGCTGATCATGCACGGCACTTGGTTCCGTCTGGTCCGCCATGGCGAGCTATCCCAGCTCGTCCGGATTGCGGTCAACATTCCCAACTCGCTCGATGCGATGTGGAAAATCACGCTCGACAAGGCCGACGCACAGCTGCCGACGGGCCTCAAGGGCCGGCTGAAGGACATTGTCGATGGTCTGAAGCGCAAGTCGGGCCGGGTCTTCCAGTCACGGGGCGGTCGGATCAAGGATGAGGCTGGCAAGACGTCGGTTTGGGCCAAATATGTCCGCAACGGCGAAGTGCGTTACTATCTCAACCGCGAGCATCCGCTGATTGCCGGCATGCTCGAGGATAGGGATCAGGAGCGCTCGCGCGCCTTTGCCGCTGCGCTCGGTATCATCGAGGACTGCTTCCCGGTGGTCAGCATCGGCGAGGACTATTCTTTGCGCTCGCACATGATGAACCAGAGCGCGGTTGATCGCGACACTTTCATCGAAAAACTCGACGCTGCTCTTCCCGCCCTTCTGGTGCGGGCGGATGGCAGTTTCAGCACGCTGCGCGACATTCTCGCCTCAACGGAACCGTGGTCGGGCCAGACGGCCCTCGTGACGCAGCACCTCAAGGACAAAGGGTGGCAGTGAATGTTTGAAAGTGAGCTTGCGTATTTCCGCTCGACGATCACCCGCGATCATGGCGAAGCAATTACCCAGGGGCTGGGCCTTCCCGAAGGCGCCATCGACGAAATGGTCCGCGGCGGCCCGTTCCAGCACCTCGACGAGCCGGCGATCAACGCCATCATCCGTGAGCTTGAAACAAGCTTCACGGTGACCCAGCGTCGAGGCGCGGTGATCACCAAGGATTATCGGCCGTGGCTCGCTTCGAAGCGCGGCGGAATCGACTTCTATTACTGGAACCGGCTGCGCAAATATTACCTCGAGACGGGCATCCTACCGTCGCACGTGCTGGCGACCCTGGATTCCGATACGGACGAGGTGCTCGACCAGTGCGGCAACCCGAAGGACGAAAGCTACGGTGCGATCCGCGGCATGGTCATGGGCAATGTCCAGTCGGGCAAGACGACCAACTATTCCGCGCTGATCTGCAAGGCAGCGGACGCGGGCTACCGCGTCATCGTCCTGCTTGCCGGGATCACCAATTCGCTCAGAGCCCAGACCCAAGAACGGCTCGATGAAACGTTCATCGGCAAGGTCTCGATGTTCGGCGCGGCGGCCCAGCAGTCGCTTCCCATCCAGAACTTTGCCCAGACGCGCCGCATCCCGTCTTACGGGACGACCCGGGTGTCGGATTTCACGACCGGCAAAGACGGCATCTACTTCGGCCTGTCCGGTCACAAGGAGCCGATGATCTTCGTCACAAAAAAGAACAAGGCAATCCTCGAGCGGCTCGCGGACTGGATCAATAAGCAGGGCGAGACCGGCGGCTATGACCTGCCGCTTCTTCTCATCGACGACGAGGCGGACAACGCCTCAATCAATACCGCCAAGGACCCGAAGCGCACGACGGCCATCAACGGCATCATCCGCCAGATCCTGTCGCGTTTTCCGCGTTCGGCTTATGTCGGTTACACCGCCACGCCGTTCGCCAACATCTTCATCGATCCGGAAACGACCGACGAGATGGAAAATGATGACCTCTTCCCGGGCAACTTCATCAAAGCGCTCGATCCGCCGACCAACTATGCCGGCTCGCACCGCATTTTCAGGGAAGGCGGCAACCTTCGCGATGGCATGGTGCGGATCATCAGCGATTACCGCGCGCTGCTCCCCCTGAACCACAAAAGCAGCCACGTCCTCATCGAGCTTCCGCCTACCCTGCAACACGCCATCCGCGTGTTCTGCATCACGCGCGCGATTCGGGTGCTTCAGGGCAAGGGAAAGGCTCACTGCTCGATGATGATAAACGTCAGTCGCTTCAACGCGATCCAGGAGCAGGTGCTGGGCCTCGTCTACGAGTATCTCAACGAGATCAGGGATTCCGTGGACGTCCATGCTGGCCTGCCGCCCGAAGACGTCAACGACGGAAACATGTCCGACCTCCACGCGAGCTTCGACGAAGAGTTCGGCGACAGCGGCTTCGAATGGGCCGACCTCCTCAAGGTCTTGAATGAAGGCGTCCAGTCGATCCAGGTCCGGACGGTCAACATGAAAGGCGGGAAACTCGACTATTCCCTGCACAAGTCGGACGGACTGCACGTCATCGCCATCGGCGGCCTTGCCCTTTCGCGCGGCCTGACGCTGGAGGGCCTGACCATCTCTTATCTTCTGCGCAACGCTACCGCGAGTGACACGCTGATGCAGATGGCGCGCTGGTTCGGATACCGACCGGGCTATGAGGAGATTTGCCGGCTTTACCTGCCGCAGATGTCGTTTGACCATTACGAATTCGTCGACGACGCGACCGAGGAGCTGCGCAGCGAGATCAAACGCATGCAGGCTGCGCGGCGGACGCCGCGCGATTTCGGACTCAAGGTCCGCCAGAGCCCGCTCGCCATCCGTGTGACGGCCGCCAACAAGATGCGGACCGCCGAGAAGCTGCGCATCGCCCAAGACTATTCGGCGCGGCACATCGAAGGCTTCGCGCTGCCTAACGACGCCGAAACCGGCATCACGCACCGCGAGGCGGCGGAAGCCTTTCTCAAGGCTCTTGGTGCACCCGAGGAAACCAGCAAGAGCTACATCCGCTGGTCCGCGAGAGGCCGTGACGTTCTTGGGCTGCTGGACCAGTTCCGGTTTGTCGACCATGCGGATCTTTCCGTCATCTCCGACCACTCGCTGTTCCATGACTATGTCGAAGACCGCATTTCGGACGAGCTGTCTGAATGGGACGTTGTCCTTCCCATGCGCCAGAGTGGCGAGCCGGTCGCTTTTGCGGGCCAGCGCGTAAACCTGCGTTACCGGGAACAGGGTACGGTGCGTCACGGCGTCTACCGCGTCTACGGGACCAAGAACCGAGTCGCCGACCCGGGTGACGCGCAGATCGGACTGACCGACGAGCAGAAGAAACTGGCCGAGCAACGCTACGAAGACGGCGACTACAAGAAGGAACGTGCAGCCTGCTCGGTGCGCGAGCGGCCAATGATGCTCATTCACGCATTTAGCGCGGAATTGCGCGACGACCCGGGAGAAAGTGATGACAGCCTCAAACTTGAACCACTCGTCGTCACCCTGTCCTTTTGCATGCCCGAGACCGAGCGCCCGGCGAAGGAGCGGACCTACCAGGTGAACGCCGTCTACCGCCAGCAGCTCGAGTTCTATCTCGACGAGGAGGACGACGACGCTGAAGCGCTCGCGGAGGCCCAAGATGCTGAGTGAGTGGGAAGAGATCGTCGCGCCGGCGCAGATGGGCGCGCGCAACGTCCGGCTGGCCGACAGCCGTCATCCGCTCGACTTCCGGATTGGCAGGGATCACCGCGCCCGCTACGTCTTCCAGCTCGATGCCGACTGCGCGGCCCCGTGTGCTCTTGAGCTGCCGAGAATGGCGGCTCTGACCTGCGATCTTGACCAACTGGGCGACGGCCGCGCCAGGCTTTCGCTGGTGCTCGGGCATGCCGCTGATTTCCGCAACTTTTCCTTGATGTGCACCGGTCTAATGCTGGCCACCGAGAACCTGGCACCCGGCCAGTCCGCGCAGGGGCTCGTCAGAACGCTCGACGAAGTTCACCACTGGCAGGAAATGCTCCGCCGCCGCGCGGAGAAGAAGCTGTCAAAACCGGAACGCATTGGCCTCGTTGGCGAACTTCTTTTCCTTCGCGATGTTCTTGCCGAACGGTTCGACTGGAAAACTGCCATCAAGTGCTGGAACGGGCCTGGCGGCGACGAACAGGACTTTGTCGTCGGATCGAGCATCTTCGAGGTGAAGACGCAAGTGGTGACTGCCGACCGCCGCATCCATATCTCGTCCGAAGACCAGCTCGATCCGGTTCAGGGACGCATCCTCATCTGCAACCAAGGCATCGCGCCGCTTCCGGCCGGCGACCCGGCCGGCCGAACGCTGAACAGCCTTGTCAGCGAACTGCGCCAAGCAACGGGCGCAGCCGGGTCCGGTTCCGCCGAGCTGCTCGATATCGCGCTGCTCGAAGCCCGGTACGAGGAGCGCCCGGAGTATGAGGAGGAAATCTGGGTGCTGGTCGACCGGACCTATTACGAGGTCAGAGACGATTTTCCTCGCATCGAACGGGGCGAGCTCAGAGCCGGGGTCGATCAGGTGAAGTACAAGATCCGCGTCAGTGACTGTGTCCCCTATACCGTCGACGTGGACGAGGCGTTTGGGGGGATGGACAATGAGTGAACTGCAGGAAGCGTTCGAGGACCTGCGCGAGGACATCATGCTGGAAGCGGAAGCGCGCGGCGTCTTCCAGCAGGAAGCGTTCTTCGAACTCTATGCCGAGGCGGCATCCGAGAATGGGGACACGATCGACCTCGAATATGCGCACAGTCGGCGCGAGGGCGGCGGCCGGCCCTATCGTATCGACGGACATGCGTTCGATGCTGATCGCGGCACGCTGTATCTCGCCATCTGCGATTACCGTGACGCTCCGGAAATCGAGTCCCTTCAGAACGACCGCCTGAGCTCGGCACTGAAACAGGCAACGAACTTCTTCGAGAATGCCTGCTCGTCGACCTTTATCAATTCGATCGAGGAAACCAGCCCGGCGTTCACGGCCGCGTATCCCATCTACCTAGCGCGCGAGACGATCCGCCGTCTTCGCGTCATCCTTTTTTCCAACGCCCGGCTTGCGACGAAACGGCCGCCCCAAGTGGCCGAGGAAGTGTCCGGTCTGCCCGTCGTCTACAGCGTGCTGGATGCGACGCGCTATTTCGACATCCAGAAGAGTTTCAAATCGCCCGAACCAATCGAGGTTGACATTGCCTCAGTTGCCGGCGGCGCGCTGCCCTGCCTCAAGGCGTCGACCGACGCCACCGAGTACCAGAGCTATCTGCTCGCAATCCCTGGGACCGTACTTGCCGAGGTGTACGGTCTCTACGGTGCGCGCCTTCTTGAGCAGAATGTCCGGACGTATCTCCAGGCCCGGACCAAGGTGAACAAAGGTATTCTGGAGACCGTCAAGAAGACGCCGGAAATGTTCTTCGCGTACAACAACGGGTTGACCGCGACGGCGTCCGGCGTGGAGCTCGAAACGCTAAGCGACGGGCAGCTTGGCATCGCGGCAATCCACAATCTCCAGATCGTGAATGGAGGGCAGACCACAGCGTCCATTCTCTATGCTAAAGACGTCGGCAAGGCTGCGCTTGACCGTGTGCACGTCCAGATGAAGCTGTCGGTGGTTCCGCCGGACCTCATCGAGCAGGTGGTGCCGAAGATTTCGCGCTTTGCAAACACGCAGAACCGTATTTCCGAGGCGGACTTCTTCTCGAGCCACCCCTTCCATCTCCAGATGGAGCGTTATTCGCGTACTTTAGCCGCGCCGCCGCAGGATGGCGCGATGACAGGCCACAAATGGTTCTACGAGCGCGCCCGCGGCCAGTACCGCGACGGGATGGCCTACTCGACACCGGCCGAGAAGAAGAAATACCAGCTGCAGTTTCCGAAGGACAAACTGATCGAGAAGACTGATCTGGCGAAATATGTTCTAACGTTCGAGCGCAAGCCGCACATCGTTTCCCGGGCCGCCCAGAAGGCTTTCATGGCCTTCGCCGACGAGACGGCCAGGGCTTGGAAAGGTTCGCCCACCCAGTTTAACGAAACTTGGTACCGCAATGCCTGCGCCATGGCGCTGGTTTTCCGCTGGACTGACAAGTTCATCGCGGGGTCCGAGTGGTACAAAATCGACCGCGGTTACAAGTCGCAGACCGTCGCCTATACGCTCGCTTTGCTGGCGCAGCATGTCATCGATGAGGGCCATGCGACCCTGAACTGGGCGCAGATCTGGAACACGCAGGCGGTCCCCGAGGAACTCCAGCACTTCATTGTGGAATTGGCGCCGCAGATCGCAGCGGCCATCCGTCGCACGCCGTCCAACATCCGGAACGTCGGCGAGTACTGTAAATTCGAGATCTGCTGGGAGACGTTGAAGGCTGAAGAGTTTGCTGTCCCGTCATTGCCCGATTTCCTGATGCTCGATGCCGACGAGGCAAAGGAAGAAAAAAAGGACGCCCGGGCAACGGCCCGGATGGATGCCGAACTCGACATTGATGTTCAGCTCCCCTCTATCGCCCCCAAGGCCGAGATCATCCGGAGGACAGTAGAGCGGAAAGGCCTGCTTTCGCCGAAATCGGACGCCGGCCTTCGCAAGCTCGCGATGATGAACTTCAATCTCGGGCGACCGGAGAAGAACGCGCTCAAGCTTCTCCTCAATCGCATGGCGGAAGAGGGCATGCCCTGGCAGGAACTCTAGGTCCGGGCGATGCGTGGGCCGGTCGGCGTCACTCCCTCGGCAGCGCCGCCCCGATCTCCAGCGTTCGCTGGGCCGCCTGCAGCCACCCAAGGATTTTGTCTGCGGTCTGACTGAGCGCTTCAGGACCTTTGCCGCGGAGTGCACACTCCCAGACGGTCGCGACACGCCAGCCGGCGTCAAGGAGGGCCTGATTGTTGCGGGCGTCGCGCGCGACGTTCGCATCGAGCTTGTCGCGCCAGAACTCGGGCCGCGTGGCCGGAATCCGGCACAGGCCGCAGTCGTGCGCATGCCAGAAGCATCCGTGAACCAGGACAACAGCCTTCCGGCGTGGCAGCACGATATCAGGCCGTCCGGGCAGGCGCCGGTCATCTACGCGATAGCGAAGCCCCCGGGAGTGCAGCGCCTTGCGGACCGCGACCTCGATTTTGGTGTCGCGCCCCCGGATGCGCGACATCATCCGGCTCCGCGTCGCGGCATCGACGACGTCAGCCATAGGTCAGGCGACCATGAGTTCATACTGATCGAGCGGACCGTCCTTCAGCCTCAGGATGCCCGGCTTCATGGCATTGGCGACGGCCGCTATCAGCGGTACAATCACCGAATTACCGAACTGTTTGTAGGCACGGGTATCGCTCACCGGGATGCGGAAAGTGTCGGGAAAGCCCATGAGCCGGGCACACTCGCGCGGCGTGAGCTTTCTGGGGTTGCGTTTCTGTCCCTGCCCGATCAGCGCTTCTGACCCGTCTTTGTAATAGCGCGCCGAAAGTGTTCGGCTGATATCCTCTGGCCCGAATACGCTGCAGCCGAATCCATTACCGGCTGCGCGATGCTTGGCGGCATACTGCTGCAGATAGGCCCACAGGCCGTCCGAGAGGGTATAGCGATCATGGACGCGCCCATTTTCGTCCAGAAATCGGTCGCCATCGATGCCGCGTTTCTCGCCCTTTTCCCGGTGGAGGATCGAGCCCAGCCGCGGCCCGTCATCGACCTCCGGCATGTCCGCCAAGAGCCGCTGCCAGTCGAACCCGACGTCCTCGCGAAACCCAACCAGCAGGATGCGCTGGCGGTTCTGGGGCACGAACCGGCTTCCGTTGACCACCATGGGGTGGACCAAATAGCCGAGCTGGTTCTCCAAAACATCCATGATGGTCGCGTACGTCCGCCCCCCGTCATGGCCCACCAAGTTGCGGACATTCTCGAGTAGGAAGGCGGCGGGCTGTTTCGCAGCGATAATACGTTGGACGTCGAAGAACAGCGTGCCTTGAGTCGAACAGGCAAACCCGTGCGGTCGGCCAAGCGCCTTTTTCTTGACCACACCGGCTAAGCTGAAAGGCTGACAGGGAAACCCGGCCAGCAGCACATCGTGGTCGGGAATGCTGTCAGCCTCGACCTTGGTGATGTCCCCCGCGACAGGATGGCCGACCCCAAAGTTCGCAATGTATGTTTTCTGGGCGTAATCATCCCATTCGCTGGTGAAGACACAGCGACCGCCGGCCGCTTCGAATCCCAGTCTCAGGCCGCCAATACCAGCGAACAGGTCGACGAACGAAAACTCGCCTTCCCCGATCTTTGGCGGTGTCACCCGAGCTCGGATGGCTTCGCTGATGGCGGGGGCCACTGAGACAGGCATCGCCACAGTTCCATGCTCCCACCGAGCAATCTGCTTTTCACTGTAATCGAGCAATGCGGCCAGCTCGCGCTGCGTGAAAAGCTGACGGGCTTTAGAGAGGATGGCGAGCGCGTCGCCGTCGTAGTCGGACATGAGCACCTTCCGGCGGGAAACGATATGGACTTTATGTCCGGTCGTTGTCCCGCCGTCAAACGGCTTCCTCTACGAAATTGGAGGATGTTCCGCTGTCGACGCTCGGCACCGGGTGGACAGGTGCGGGTCTGGAAGTTCAGGTCAGGCGGCTCGATTTGAGGCGCGACCGTCCCTGATCGGAATGGTGGCAATTCGGTATTCGCCGCCCCAAGGCGGAGTCTGCTTCTGGGACGTGGCAAGCGGTCCCGACTGTGGAGGACGCGCTGCTTTTGGCCGAACGAACCGAGATCTGACGATGAGCGGCCGTCCGGACCTGACGCGGATGGCCGCTCACGGCATTCGTTTTGACAGGCCACTTTGGTCATCATGTGGCCGTTGGTCGAACGTCGGATTTCTCAGTGTTCCATTCAGAACCGGACCGTCCGGAATCGGCCCCAAACCAGCCCCTGGCAGCGGCCGGCCCAACGTCTGTTTTGACTGGACATAGCCCCGGAAGGAAGCACGTGTGCTGGGAGGCTGGCACGGAGCGGACGATGAGTGCAAGGAAGCGGAGCAGGCCTGAGGATGCAGCGCACACGCTGGATCCGCTGATGCAGATGGAGCCCGATCTGCGGCTGCTTCAGGGCCTGCTGGCATTGCTGCGGGGCTTGTCGGAGACGTCGGATGCGATCGAGCCGATCGCGCTGGCAGCACTGGCACGTCTGTGCGAGGGGCCGGTCGAGCGGATGGACCTGTGCTGGCGCGAAGCCGTCGATGGCATGCGCAGGCGTTAGTTCTCCGAAGGGACTGGACTTCTCGTACACAGCAAGCACTGGTCATGCAGACGGATGCCTGGCGCCAGGCGGCATAACGATGGTGGTTTCCGAGGCTCTCTGCCCGCCCTGAGCGGGCTCGTGTCAGTACAGCCAGCCGGATGGTCCGGCAGGCCTGTTGACGGAGAGCCCACATGGCAAAGATCACCAACATCACCTCAACGGCAATCGCAGAGGCTGCTGCCTCCGAGCTGGCATCATCTGCACCGCCGAAGCGCAGCACATCGCGCAAGGCCGCCGGAGTGAAGCCAGCTGCCCGCAAGATGCAGTCCCGGCAGCGGGCTGCAAAGCCTGAGCCCGCAGAGGTGGCTCCTTCCGCGGCGGACGGATCATCCCCATCCCGCACCACCAAGGCATCGATCGTCCTGGGGCTGCTGAGGCAAGCGGCCGGTGTGTCGGTCGCCGACCTGTCTGCCACAACCGGCTGGCAGGCCCATTCGGTGCGCGGCTTCCTGTCGGCGGTGGTGAGGAAGAAGAACGGTCTCACGGTAACATCAGACGTCGGCGAGGATGGCATCCGCCGCTATCGCATTCCTGGCGACGTCTGATCGACCGGGTTGATACGGCAATGACAAAGCTGGATCGCGAGCTTGCAGAGCTCAGAACCATGTCGCGGCAGGAACTGGTTGAACGGTGGCAGGCAGCCTATGGCTGCCCGCCACCAGCCGGTGCCCGCCGGGAGCTGCTGGTCTACGCAGCAGGCTGGCACATGCAGGCCAGGCGGCTGGGTGGATTCCCGGGAGAGGTGCGGCGCCTGTTGCGCCGCGAGGTAGAGCGTATCCGGAGGGAATGCGGTGTTGACGATGTCATGACCGACGGCGATGAGCCATCATCGGTTAGGCAGCCTTCTGCCGAGCGCCGCCGGCTTGTGCCTGGCGCTCGCCTGTTGCGGGACTGGAACGGCCGGACCCATGCGGTCGACGTGACGCAGGACGGCTATCTCTATGATGGCATCACCTACCGATCGCTCTCGGCAATCGCCCGCCGGATCACCGGCGCCCACTGGTCCGGGCCGAGGTTCTTCGGACTATGAGCGACAAACGCAGACTTCGTTGTGCCATCTATACTCGCAAGTCGACGGACGAGGGTCTGGAGCAGGAGTTCAACTCGCTCGACGCCCAGCGCGAAGCTTGTGCTGCTTACATTGCATCGCAGGTGGGGCTGGGCTGGAAGCTCGTTCCGGAGCGCTATGACGATGGCGGCATCTCCGGCGGCACGATGGAGCGGCCGGCGCTTCAGCGCCTGCTTGCCGATATCGGCGGAGGCAAAGTCGATGTGGTGGTCGTCTACAAGATCGACCGGCTGACGCGATCGCTGATGGACTTTGCCCGTATCGTAGAAGTCTTCGATCGTCACGGTGCCTCATTCGTCTCGGTGACGCAGCAGTTCAATACCACGACCTCAATGGGAAGGCTGACGCTGAACGTGCTTCTCTCCTTCGCCCAGTTTGAGCGTGAAGTGACGGCGGAGCGCATCCGCGACAAGATTGCAGCCTCGAAGAAGAAGGGCATGTGGATGGGCGGCACTGTCCCCTTCGGGTATCGCGTGGAGAACAGGAAGCTTGTCATCGACGATGCCGCGGCAGCAGAGGTCAGGACGCTGTTCAGGCGCTATCTGGAACTCGGCTCTGTTCCTGGGCTTGCACGGGAGTTGAATGATGCTGGCAGCTTGTCCCTGCTTCACTCCGACACGGGGCAAGGACGACGGCAGCGATTGACCACGATTGGCAGGGGCAAGCTCTATTATATGCTCTCCAATCCGATCTATACGGGCCGCATCCGCCACGGTGGCGAGATCTATACCGGTGAGCACGAGCCGATCATCGAAGATGGCATCTTCAAAGCCGTTCAGGACAGGATGGCTGAGCAGGCGCCGCGCGAACGGGGCGTGCCGGTTCAGCGCGACATCCATCTCCTCAATGGCCTTCTGTTCGATGAGACCGGTGACCGGCTCACCCCGATCCATGCCAGCAAGGTTGGCAAGCGCTATCGGTACTACATCTCCAGCCGTCTGAAGGCAGGCCGTTCGGAGAACGGGGATGGATGGCGCGTCCCTGCTCCAGAGATCGAAGCCGTCGTACTCAAGCAGCTCAAGGATCTCCTCCGTAACCAGGCTCAGCTATCCGCCTGGATGCAGGCGGCAGGTCACACTGCACGCATCGAGGTGGGATTACTAAAAGCAAAGCAGGCATCCGATGATATCGAGGCTGCAGCATCACCATCGCCAGACACCCGCGCCATCATCCACATGGCGGTCCGGCGCATTGACCTGACCGCCAACTGTCTCAGCCTGACGATCGACAGGCGGGCAGTCGCGAACTGGCTGGCGGGGGCGCCCACCACAACCGACGATGATGGGAGCGGCGATCTTCATATCGTTGAGCTGCCGCTCCTGATCCGCCAGCGCGGTGTCGAGCGACGGCTGGTGATTGATGGACAAAGCTCATCGCTCCCTCGTCGCGATCAATCGCTGATCGACATGGTCGCCCGCTCGCATGCCTACATCGAGGCGCTCACCGATGGCCAGCAGCCTGGCCGTAAGGACATCGCCATGCGCTTCGGCGTGCATCCAGAGGATGTCAGCCGCCTGCTGCCGCTTGCCTTTCTGTCGCCGCGGATTGTCGAGGCAATCCTGACAGGCCAACAGCCGGCCGATCTAACCGGACGCCATCTGGTCCGGGACATCGAGCTGCCGGTCAGCTGGGCAGAGCAGAGCGAGATGCTCGGTATCTGATCTATTCCTGATGGCTCTGTGGCGTGGCGCCAGACGAACACGCCTGCAGGTGAATCCGATGATCCGCAGCCCGACAAATCGGGCTTCGGATCGGTCAGCAGAGTCGCCTCCCCCAACAGCAATGATGCCGCCATCGCCAGCCTGACATAGTGGACACGGAAAAGCCGCCACTGAGACGGCGCGGGCAAAGGCCTCCCAAAGGGCTGGCCGAAGGCCAAAGCAGTCCACTATGGTGCGTCTCTGCGCTACTAACCGCCGGAAAACACAACGCTATCCGGAGCGCACCGGAAACTGACAGAAAATGAAGGACTGGATGGTGGGCGTGACAGGGATTGAACCTGTGACCCCTACGATGTCAACGTAGTGCTCTCCCGCTGAGCTACACGCCCATCCGACGTCGCGCATACACCATAGGCGCATGCGGGCGTC
>Ga0182738_1004942_pt1 | contig 14462 bp, 6 predicted proteins | sample eDN5th30CBELigMG_FD_128876 | JGI IMG/M metagenome (GOLD analysis project Ga0182738, IMG submission 128876) | Enriched Miracle-Growth compost microbial communities from Emeryville, California, USA - eDNA 5th pass 30_C BE-Lig MG (version 2)... ... | reverse complement strand
GAGATTACTTTGATCCCTCAGAAGCATTAAACAAAAAATCCTCACCAATCTCTTTGATTGATGTTGTTCACTTTTCTACTTGGCATCATTCTCAGTCAAGAAAATTTGGTTTAAAATTGCTTTGACTGTAGTCCGAAAAGTCATTATTTGAAGAGAACCGGACCAGCCCAAAATTTAATCAAAGAAATGGGGTTTTATTTTAAGGCGCGAGTTGGTCTTAATCTGGACTAAAACAACTTTTATAATTATTCAGCATTGAAGAGAGTGAAGTTCAATAGATTTTTAATAAACTCGACTAGATTATTGCTTTTCGGCAAAGAGAACTTCAAAATTTGAGAGAAGTTTTGAAAGAAGACTGCAAATTTATTTTGTTTGAATAGATAAAAAAGTGACTTTTCTTCACTTTCTCAGGTTTATCATAGTATGAAAAAGAGAATGCAAAAACTTTCAATATCTTTTGAAGAGAAAAAGAATAACCCCAAAAAGAAACAATGATTTTTAAAAAATTATTTTTGACAAAAAAATCTTTGGAATTCTTGAAATAATGAGATTGAAAATATTTTTGAGAAAAGTTTTTCAGAACTCATTTTGAAAATTGACAAAAACAATTTTACGCTGGCGATATAAAAATTATTCTAAAAAAAAAGACAACATCAATCTTCTTTAAAAAAAGAGCGAAATAAACGAGTCTCATTTGAAAGAGACTTGACATTTTTAAAGCATGAAGTATATAGTGATCATAATCACAACATAAAAGGCAGCATCCATAAAGAATTTCTCCATGACACCCTCTTCATCCAAATCAGTATTTCTATAGATAAGGATTTTAGCCGACGCACTGAGCATAATCAGATTGTAAAAGAATCCATAAAGGATCAGATTTCTCTTTTTAATCATTGTGGAATACTCTTTGACGACATATGTTTCCATGCTCGTGTCACCCTTTGAAGCTCCAAGCTCAACATGTTCTGAGCCCACAGTTTTATCGTGATATGAGAGGAACAATATTCCCAAAATAACGCTGCTCATGATGGCAATAGCGAAAAACAAAAGAGAGAACACGATATTAAAGTCTCTCAAGCCAACAAAAGCAGGAGCGAAAGAGTTGGGGAATCTTCTATCGGTGAAGTTGAGCATAAAGACTCCCATATATCCAATAAAGCCAATCACTAAGGGGTAAAGATAGTTCTTGAAAGACATCCTTTTGAAGATAAAGTTGGCGACTCTCATCATAGAGAGGATCATTCCAAAATAGATTATTCTTTTAGGATCTTGCAATAAAGCCATGAATAACACGAGATATGCTTGCATATTTCTCTTGACGATTTTACGGGGCATTTTAAGGGCAAGACTGGTGAGGAAACTTCCAAGAGAGAGGGCCCAGAAAGTTCTTGGAAGAGTGATTTGAGTAAATTCACTCTCGCGGTTGGGAGTGATATGATAGGCAGCCAGAACTCCGAAGCCAATGATATATTGATAACTCCAAAGTTTGCTGGCTTTGAGTTTCTTTTGAGCAAATTTAGCTTCATTCCAGAGCCAGTCAGCCATGAACACAAGGCCAAGGGTCAGTTTGACTTTCTGTGTCATGAAGGGAACAACATGAACAAAGTGTAATCCAACGCAGAGCACAGTAGCAGCTCCCATAATATATTTCCAAATATTTAAATATCTACCTGAGATACGAGCAGCTATCAACAGGACGATGATATATGGATAGATATAGCGGCGTTTATCAAGCTTTTCTTTGTCAAGGTTGAAAGCATGAACCAAGTAGAATAAATACCCAAAGATTCCAACAGCAGCTGCACTGATACGAGGACTTTGGAAGATGAATAAGGATTTAAAGGAGAAGTTTGGTGTGGAAGTTTTATCTTCTTCATTGGTTGATGGGGTTTGGTCCAAGTTTTCTTGAGGCTTGAAGAAGAAGTAAGCTATCGATGATCCAAAGACCCAGACTCCAAGAGCGAAAATTGAAATGGTAATAGGACGCATCATCCTGGCATTATAATAGAGAGTGAGAGTAAAGGCAATAGCTGAAATAACGATGATAGGAGCAAAGAACTTGATCACAGCTTTCCAATTCTTGGGGGCAGTACTTGTCAAAGTGACGTGTTCATAATCCTTGGTTTTGTAGATAAATTGGATGATCAATATATAGGAGATTGCAACAATAAGAAGTAATACCAAGCCTTGATAAAAGACAGCCATCTCGAAAGGAACTTTGGTACTGACAACTTTGTAAACTTCTGTTGATAATTCTTGGCTTTTTAATATGGCATTTGCAGCGGCCTTGTGGAAAGCATTTTGACATTGTTGGGAGTTGTCAATCATATGTTGGGCAACTTTATAAGCTTCTTCGACTTCTTTAGCTAACTTCTTTACGTGATGGATTTCTTTTTTAGAAGCAGCAAGGGTTGCTTTTTCATGCTTAAAGAAATAATTCAAGATCTGAAGAGTATTGAGATGATTATCATGCAACATCTGCATTTCAAAAGCAGAATCTGGGCAAGTTTCATTGACAGAATAGCTCTTTGTGACGGGGTAAAGATCATTCAGAACCTGGCCCATACTGCTAAAGGGGATTGGCAAGCCCATCAGCATCGAAAGAGTTGGAACGATATCAACTTGCCTAACCTGATTATCAGTGTCATTGATGGACCTCATGACCTTGTTAATTTCAGGATTACGCTTCTTATACTTCATAAAGCCTTTTTTGTGGTAAGCTACGATCGCAGTATTTGTTTCTGCAGCTGAAGAACCTCCGTGAGTTCCTTCTGCAGTCATACCGTGATCACCACCAAAGACAAGGATGGTATCGTCATCAATAGCGTTGATAACGTCAACAAGGAATTGATCAACATCGTCCATGGCGCCAGGAATTCTTTTATCGGAAAGACTGTGGATGTGTCCTTGATGATCAATAGCAAGAAGATGAGAAAGAAGGAATCCATAATCGTCATCTTTGATCTTTTCTCTGATGAATTTATGGGTAGGTATATCGATTGTATCATCTCTAATATTAAATCCTTTGATTTTTCCTCCTCCGTTTGTGAGATATTCTGGGAAGTATTCTTTAAGAACAGGGTCACCAGAGAAATATGTCCTCTTGCCGCTCTGGTCAACCTGACGAAGAATACTGTCTTCCATTGCAGATAAAGCCCCGAATGAGGTCATGATGTGAGCTTTAATGGGGACGTTTCCGGTCATCAGGCAAGGAACTCTCATAACAGTCATTGTGGGGATGTCGGCGCGGGCTCTAAGGACGACGAATTGTTCAGGGTTCTTGTAGAAAGCTTGGTTGAATTTCTTTAACTTATTCTCCTTCAGTTTTTCGTTATGGTCGACGTTTTCATAGTTAAGAAGGTAGTCAAATCTGAGACCGTCAACAATGAAGAAAATGACTTTTGCTTGAGGCTCAAACCAAGGTGAGTCGTCTTTGGTGAGGAAGTTGTAGTGGCTGGTGTCACCGAGTTTAACTTGAGTCATGAAGATGCCGTAGAACATGCTAAAGATGCTAAAGCAGGCAAAAAAAATAGTGCCCAAAACCAGGTTAGATGTTAGCATTTCGTTGTTTAATAAAAACTTTATTAACTCAGAACTGACACTTGAAAGTTATTAACTCAGATTTGCCCTATTTTTAGTTATAACTTTAATCTGTCCAATTAAGAGAGTTATGTGTTTTGATTCTGGTTTAAAAAAAATTAAACTGGGAAATTGGAGACAGTTGTTTGTCAGTTGTAATTTTTTTCAAATCAAAGAGAGAAATTTTGATATCCAAAAAGACACCTTGGGGTGGAATAGTTGGCAAACTGAGAACCCAAGGTTTTAACCAGGAAGATTTCAAAGAGGATCTCACTTCAAGCCAAAGCCTCTGCTTCTTTTCGGAAATTATTCACTATTGCGGGATCACCTCAGGGTATTGAGATAAAAACTCGAAGAGAAAACATTGTACGTCATATGAGGGAAGCTCTTGAAGGCCTGGAAGATTTCAAAAATGGTTTGAGAAAGAGAAGAGAGGAGGTGATTCGTTAAAGGATAAAATTTAATCTTGGTTGGGTGTGTTTTGAATTCCAGGCGAATCCGAACTATCCAAAGAGACTATAACTTTTGCAAACTTTAAAAGATATTCAACTTGACTATATGAAAGACTTATGGAAGCGTTTTTTACTTCGTGGGAAAAAGTTTTTTGCATTTTATTTATATTTATTAAACAAGGTGTTTTTTCGTTAGTCAAAGTGCAAAGAATTAGGGATCTGTGATTGATTAAATAATTTTAAGATTTATTCATGTCACAATTGGGCTCTTCTTAAATGAGGCTTCAGTTCTTTAAAGTACCTGGATTCAGAGGTTGGTAGATGAGGCCTTTTTCGAGATATGCAAAAATAAACCTGTCTTTCGAGAACATCTGAGAGAAAGAAGGGTTTGTTTAAGTAAAGGTTTGAAAAGGATTCGAAGAAATTGAATCAAATTTTAAATATTTTTAGTTTTCTTGAAAATTTAGCCACTCATTCAGTCCGCGGTTTTCGTTTCAAAAAATGATTTTTGAAGGAGACTGACCATCTTCACAGAGAGGATTCATCGAGAAAATTCTGGAAATGGAATCGTTTTTCATCTGGTTGTGATCTTTGAAGAGTGTCTCTTGAAAAAATTTTTGATGGTGTATTTGTTCTTTTCAATCTATTGATGAATTAACCAATGAAAAACTTTTTGTGAAAGGTAAAATTAAAACTTAAATCAAACAGATCTCACGAGATTTCTCTTGACAAGAGATCTCCCTGCTAGACTGTGGAGAGTTGAATGAACCAGAGAATATTTGTATATTCCTTGCTGGTCAAAGAGAAAACTCTTTCCTCAGAGCGTTTCAGAAAAATCCCTTTCGATTTGAGAAGAGATAAGGATGGGTTGAGAAGGTCGTCGTAAGGTTTTGGGGCTCTGTAACAATGCATTTTTAGGCATAAATATGAGGGAAGGGACGGAAGAAACTATGTTTAGAGGGAGAAAAATTGCTTTTTAGAAAAATGAGCTGTTGTTTCTTTACCAGCTGTTAAATAAAATTTAATTTGAGAACTTTTGAAAAAATGTTCTGGACAATTAAACCGATTTTTAATTGTCTCTAGCGATTTACGTTAAGAAGTTGAACTCATGATATCTTGAATGCTCTAAGCTTTTTCGATGAGAGAAAGGATTTGGAAAATGTTCTTTAGGCTTAGAACATTAAAATTAATGATGTCAAAAAACTTTTTTTAGCATTTAATAAAATGAAAGCACTTTTTCCAAATTTAGAAGAGATTTGAATAATTTTAAGCCATGATAAGTGTGCAAAACTGAGAAAAGTTAATCTGGAGAGCTAGGCTCTTTCTCTTTATGGAGATGATTGTTGTCAAAATAAAGGTATTTATTTGCGTCCTCGCTAAGGTTTTCAACATATTAAGAGGGCGGAAAGGGTCTCTTCCAATAGAAAATGGTTTGGTTTCAATTATCCAACGGAAACTTTCAATCACAACTTCTGCTTGTTAAGGAAGAACTTTTAATTTATAACTCCAGGAGATCTAGCTGGTTTCAAGGTCATGAAGCTGTAAAATCTTGAAAAGCCAAAGAATCTATTTATGATGGTTGAAAATTGATATTTCCAAGTTCTCTTTATTCTATTTTTTTCAATAAGAGAGAGAAATACGACACAACCAACAAATCCTTCTCGAACTCTTCTTGTTATGAAGAAAGGTTTAAATCTGAGGTCCTGAAGAAATTTAAATTTTGAAGTGAGTTGCCTTAATCTGGTTTTTTAAGATCTGAGGTCACAACCTTAAAATAATTCGTGGAGGGAGCAAGAAACAGGCAGATAATGCGTGTTTGAATGGTTTAATTTCTGCGTCACCAAACACTTTGATTGTTTCATCAGAATCCAGAATGAGACAAGTGAGTTTTTTTCTCTCACTAAAAATTCCATACTTGAAGACTTGAGGAGAATAGATGGTCCTTATTGATATTATTGAAGAATCTCTTCTCTTCGAGCCGAAAACTATGGTTTTCTTGGTTGAACAAAAACTTTGGAAAGTAAAAAAAAATTTCATTCTCTGCTTCACAGAATTTTTTCTATAATTAAAAATTCTTCTATTTTTAGTAATATTTTCGAATGAAAGCAATAATAAATAATTCTTGACTGAGTCTATTGGCCGCTCTTTCAATGAGGATCCCTAAAACCACTTTGTCCTGCTTTCCCTCCCTCCCATAATACTGTGTATTGATACAGGAAGAAGATTTTTCTTTGGTTCTAGCTAGAGTTTGTTCATTTTTTCTCATTAAAGCAAAAGCTTTGGAGTTAACAAATGTGATCGACAAGTTTATTGCTTGGACTAATTTTAGACAGAAAAAAGTTTTAAGAGATAGTTTTGAATTTGAAAGAGGAGAAAAATACATTATTTTGATCTTTGATATTTTTATTTCAATTCAAGACCATGTCTTTTTATTTTTGAAACAATTATAGAAGCTGAGGACTTTTCATTTAAATTGCAAAAAAGTTCATTGACTACCTGATCATTCTGTTCTTGGAAAAATATTCCTTGAGATATCCAGACAATAAGGGAGGAAAATTCAGGACTCAGCTCTTCGTAAAAGTGAAAAACACGATGCTGTTCTGATGATCCTTATATTCAGATTTGACACAGAATGACAGGGAAATTAAAATATAAAAGATCTCTTAATTTAGTTTTTCTGATGGTAATCATTGGACTTTTTCGAAGAAAATGACCTCAACATTTTCGTAAAGTATTGTTCATGGAGAAAAGAAGGCATTGGAATCCTCCTTTTTAAAGTTTTCTTCGATTATGAGAAAAATTTGAAGTTCAAAGTCAAATAAGTCTGACATCATAAAGAAATGTCATCGAACTTTGAGTTTTAAAATCGATTTGAAAACCGAAGAATTCAAGAAGCGATATTTTTTAGGACAACTCATGATGTAACTCTCAATCAAATACTCGCCAATCAATATTGTCAAACGAATAATAATTGGTTGGATTTTATTTTTTGAAACGTGCTCATCGAAATAAATAATCCCTGACAAGCTACCAATTCTTAGATAAAATTTTATTAAACAACAAAATGCTAACATCCAAAGCACTGATCTTAGGCACAATTTTCTTTGCCTGCTTCAGCATTTTTAGCATGTTTTACGGGATCTTTATGGCCCAGATCAAGCTACCAGACGCCAGTCACATTAATTTCCTGGCCAACGATGACTCTCCATGGTTTGAACGTAAAGTAAAAGTCGTCATGGTGATCATTGATGCCATGCGATTTGATTACTTACTTGAATATGAAAACATTGATCACCTTGAAAGACTGAAACAGAACAAGTTCAAAAAATTCAACCAAGCTTACTATGATGATCCCGAGAAATTTGTTGTCCTTCGCGCTCGCTCGGATTCACCTACGTTTACCTCCATGAGAGTCCCCTGCTTTATGACCGGGAATATCCCTGAAAAAGCCCATATTATGACGAATTTTGGAGGCTTGGCGATTTCAGAAGACAGTCTTTTACGTCAGATAAAACTCGCAGGGAAAAAGACATACTTTGCTGGTGACCCTGTTCTTCATCAGTATTTTCCAGAATATCTTACTGTTGGAACTCAAACCAGAGGTTTTGATATAAGGGATGATCAAGTGGATGATGCCACACACGATTTTATCAAGCAAAAGATTACTGATAATGATTTTGATATGCTGATTGCTCATCTATTAATGATTGATCATACCGCGCATTTCCATGATCTTTTTGATGAGAGGACCGCGAAAGCCATAGAAAACGTCGATCAGTTCATCATGGAGGTTATTCAGATGATAGATGATGATACCATGCTGATTTTTGCGGGAGATCATGGGATGACTAAAAGCGGTGATCATGGAGGCGGGGAGCCTCAAGAAGTCAACACTGCTATAGTTGCTTACCATAATAAAGGTTTCATGAAGTACAGGATAGGCAATGAATTGAAGAAAGTAATGAAGTCCTTGAATGACACTGAAGCTCAAATTAGACAAGTGGATATTGTACCAACTTTGGCAATGTTGATGGGAGTCCGAATTCCTTTTGGCAACATGGGTCAAATGTTGAATGACTTGTATCCGAATAGTGATGATTTGATGAGTCAGAGCTCCTTTGAGATGAAAATGTTGCATGATAATCATCTGAATACTCTTCAGATCTTGAACTATTTTGAAAAGTATCAGAAGCAAAACCACATTGCAAATAAAAAGGAACTCTTCAAGATCAAGCATATGGCTCAAGAAGTAGAAGATGCCTACAAGGCTGCTGCTGCTGCTCAGGAACTGACTAATGAGGTGACTGTCAATGCAATTTTTAAAAGTCAAGAATTGGCTTCTGAGATTTATGATTTAGTCAACACAAAGACTCCTTATGAAATGGCCATCTTTTACCAAGGTTTTGCTCTCCTCATTCTGGTTGCAATCTCTTATGTTATGATAATTCAATTTATCTCTCGAACTAAAGATTATGAGTACATAACTTGGAAGAGCACATTCAAAAATTGGAAGAGTGTTTTGAAATTGGTTGTTCCTGTGATTGTTATAATTGCCTTGATTTGGAGTATCATGCTCTCTCATCATGCAAAAATCATGCACCCAATCACTCTTTCAGTTTCTATTTTGGGACTTTCTCTCTTTGGCTCTTCAATATTCTTCTTTGTCTCCAAGCACCAAGACCATGATGATTCCACATCGCCTTCAGAAGAACAAAGAGAAAATTTGCCTAGCTTGCCTTCTTTTAAATCATTATTCGTATTCCAAAGTCCTCGCATAACAGCTGGAGCTATTGCCATTTTTGGATATTTATTCTACTTGGTTCATGCATTCAATCTTGACAAAGAAAAGCTAGATAAACGCCATTATCTCGATCCTTACGTTATTCTCTTGCTGATAGCTTCTCGTCTATGTGGCAGATACCTGAATCTTCACAAGCATATTGTGGTTATTACGATTGTGCTCTGCGTCGGATTACATTTTGTGAACTTCCTTCCTTACATGACTGACAAAGTAAACACCGTTATTGGCCTTTTATTCATGGCAGATTGGGTTTGGAACGAAGCTAAATTTGCTCAGAATAAACTCAAATGTAAGAAACCTTGGAGTTATCAATATTTTATTGGCTTTGGAGCTCTCACAGTTTATCATATGATTCCAAATAGAGAGGCTGAGTTTGTTCAGATAACCCTTCCTAGAGTGATTTGGATGATTAGCATTGGAAGTTGTTTAACAAGTTTTGGTCTAAAGATGCCAAGCAGGGTCATAAAAAGAAATATGCAAGCATATTTAGTGCTCTTTATGGCTTTACTACAAGCCCCAAAAAGAGTGCTCTATTTTGCAATGGTTCTTTCTGCCATGAGAGTTGCTAATTTTGTCTTCAAAAGATTGTCCTTCAAGAACTTTTTGTACCCTATTATCATCGGCTTTCTCGGTTATGTGGGTATTTTTATGCTCAACTACACTGACAGAACATTCCCTCGTAATTTTGCTCCTGCTTTTGTGGGCCTGAAAGATTTTAATATCGTGTTTTCTTTACTCTTTTTCACGATTGCTATGATGAGCAGTGTTATCCTTGGCACGCTATTCCTATCATACCATAACCAAAGCACAACAACTTTAGAAAATAATGTCAAGATTGGAGCCCCTAAAGATGATCCAAAGATTGAAGCGTGCGAATTAAAGGGCCATTCAACGATTCTGAAAAAGCGCAATATCATATTATATGGGTTCTTTTATAATCTCATTCTGGTCAGTGCTTCGATTAAAATTATCTTGTATAGAGAAACTCAACTCGATCATGAAGGTGTCATGGAGAAATTTTTTATCGATTCTGCTTTCTATATTGTCATTATGATCATTGTGTATTTCATGCTCTAGGGAGGCGAAAGAGAATTTTCATCGTGAATTGAATCTTTAAAAAAAAAGCTTTTGTAGAAATGATTGAAATATATGAAATATCTTTGAATTTTGGAAATAAAAATTATCCTTTCGATGAATTTGTTATCATGAGATTTGATGCTAGGCGAACAAAATTAAAATTGAAACAAATTCTTTCTGATGATAGTTGAGGGTAGCCCGGAGCTCTCTATGATTCTCCCTTCATCAATGATAAGTGAAGGGTTAAGCCGATTTCAGGTCATCTTTTTGAGAATGAGAAATTAATGGATAAAATTCTGAAAATAAAAAAAAAATTTACAAAAAAATTTGAGAAACAAAAACTTTTTATTTCATAGGATATTTCATTGAAATAAACGATTGCCTGAATTTTCTTTAAAGGAAATTCAATATAACTAATCTCAAACATTAAAAAAATCGAGAGCTGAGGAATTGAGCCAGGCGTTCATAGATTCCGACATACAGATTTTTTTTTATTGGAATTTTTTAATATCGATTTTCGCGTGAAATCAAGAAGATCTCGTCTTTAGCATGTCTCCCATGCAGATAGAGTCATTGCTAATCCAAAGGCGGAAAGTGGGAGAGAAAAAACAGGGAAAAAGCTTCACGTTTCAATTTCAAGATGCATTAATCAACAAATCATTTGAAGGCCGCAAACCAAAGATAAAATTATTTTAAATGTGATCAGGAGAATCAATCCGCTTCCCAAAAAGACTTTAATGTCATCAGCCAGATTGTTTCTCAGATCTTTTGCCTGGCTTCTGAAATCGGTAAAGTCTCATCAGATATCTCGGGATGTTGCCAAAATTCTAATATTAAAGTGATGGTGTGTTTTGGATGATGATAAGGAAGGAATTCATAAGAAAACAAAGACAAAAGAAGGAGATGTGAATATAGAGAGAGCCCTATTTAAAAATATTTCATAGAAGAATGAGAGGATATCAATGAGAAATTTATTGGTCAGATTAAAACTGCGATAATTTTTAATAATTTATAAAGCGTGTGAAGCTACAAAAAAATAAAATAAAATTCATTTTTATAAATGCTCAAATCCAAAGCACTGATCTTAGGCACTATTTTCTTTGCCTGCTTCGGCATTTTCGCCATGTTTTATGGGGTCTTTATGACCCAAATCAAGCTCGGAGACACCAGTCAATATAATTTCCTCTCGAAAGATAGCTCGCAATGGTTTAAGCCCAAAGCTAAAGTTGTTTTGGTGATCGTTGACGCTTTGCGATTTGACTATCTCCTTGAGCATGAGAATATTGACCATCTTGAGAAGCTCAAACTGAACAAATTCAAGAAATTTAACCAAGCTTTCTACACAAATCCAGAGCAATTTGTTGTCTTTCGGTCCAAGTCAGATGTTCCAACATTTACAGCCATGAGAGTGCCTTGCTTTATGACTGGAAATGTCCCTGAAAAAGCCCATATTATGACAAGTTTTGGGGCTTTGGCAACTGCAGAGGACAGCATTGCTTGCCAAGTGAAGCTTACAGGCAAGAAGGAGTATTTTGCTGGCGACCCTGTGCTTTCTCAATATTTCCCAGAATATCTAATTCCTGGCACCAAAACAAAAGGCTTTGATATCAGAGATGACCAGGTAGATGATGCTCCACATGAGTACATCTTGCAAAAAGTAATTGAAAATGACTTTGATTTTATGATTGCTCATCTTCTTATGATCGACCACACAGGACATTTACATGGCGTTTTGGGTCAAAAAATGCTTGATGCTATCGCTAATGTCGACCAGTTCATCATGGACCTGATCTACTCTATTGGAGATGATACAATCTTGATTTTCGCTGGAGATCATGGCATGACTGCAGATGGAAACCATGGAGGTGGAGAGCCTCAAGAAACCAACACTGCTATGGTTGCTTACCATAAAAAAGGCTTCATGAAGTACAGGAGTGATGTGAACCATGAACTGAAGAAAGTAATGAGATCTGTGAATGAAACTGAAGCTCAGATTAGACAAGTTGATTTGGTGCCAACTTTGGCCATGTTGATGGGAATACCCATTCCTTTCAGTAATATGGGCCAAGTTCTAAATGACTTGTACCCAAATAGTGATGATTTGACGAGCCAGAGCTCCTTTGAGATGCAAATGCTACATGATAATCATCTGAATACTCTTCAGATCTTGAATTATTTTTACAAGTACCAGAAGCAAAGTCATATCGCTGATCAGCAAGAAATGGCCAAGATTGAGAAATTAGCGCAAGAAGTTGAGAATGCTTACAAGGCTGCTGCTGCTCAGGAAATGACTAATGAGGTTGCTGTCAATGCAATTCTTAAAAGTCAAGAATTGGCTTCTGAGGTTTATGATTTAGTCAACACAAAGACTCCTTATGAAATGACCATCTTTACACAAGGGTTTATCCTCTTGATCTTGGTCATGTTCTCTTATATTTTCATCATTCAGTTTCTCTACAAAACCAATGATGATGATGAACATATCACTTGGTCTGGGCCAGGAAATATCAAGAGTTTAATCAAATTAATCGCTCCTGTGATCGTGTTGATTGCCCTGATATGCACTGTCATGCGAATCTCTGATGCGAAAATCATGCACCCCATCACTGTCTCAATTTTCATTCTGGGGCTCTGGATATTTGGATCCTCGATGCTATTTTTCTTTTTCAAAAGGAATGCCAGCGAGAGCTTTTCTTTGAAAGCTTTATTCTTATTCCAAACTCCTGGAATAACTGCAGCAGCTGTAGCCATCTTTGGTTATCTGATTTATTTGGTTCATGCTTTCAATATTGATCGAGAAAAGATAGATAAGCTTCATTATCTCAACCCCTATGTGATCTTTCTGTTGGCAGTTTACCGCTTATTTGGAAGATATGTCAATATTGCCCCTTACATTATGACCCTTGCTGGATTGTTTTGTGTAGGACTCCACTTCCTGATCAATATTCAGTCATTCTGGTCAGAGAAAGTAAACACTGCGATGGGCCTTTTGCTTTTAGCAGACTGGGTTTTCAGCGAAGTGTTTTTTGCTCAAAAGAAACTCAAAACAAGTAATAAAGCTTGGAACTATCAATATTTGGTTGGATTTGGAGTTCTTGCTGTTTACCATTTAATGAATAATAGAGAGAGTGATTTGGTGCAGATTTTCCTTCCTCGAATTATTTGGGCTATTAGCATTGGAAGTTGTTTGATGAGTCGTGCTTATAAAATGCCAAGAAATGTCATAAAGAGGAATATGCAAGTGTATCTGGTTTTGTTCATGGCTTTGCTGCAAGCTCCTAAAAGAGTTCTGTATTTTGCAATGGTTCTTTCTGCAATGCAGATCGTGAACTTCCAATTCAAAAGAGCCTCTTTCAAGAACTATTTGTACCCAATAATCATTTGTTTTATTGGCTACATCGGACTCTTTACGCTCAACTTTACTGACAGAAGGTTCCCGGGTTCTTTTGCTCCTGCCTTTGTAGGTCTCAGGGACTTTAATATCGTGTTCTCAATATTGTTTTATGCTCTTGCGATAATGAGCACGATTTTTCTTGGAATGCTATTCCTGTCATATCATAATCAAGATATAAATCTGAAAGAGGTAAAGCTTGGAGTTGTCGAAGAAGAAGAAGCAATTTTGGAAGCATGTCCTTTACAAGAGCGTTCAGAAGTAATTAAAATACGCAACATCATCTTATATGGCTTTTTTTATAACATTATAATGATCAGTGCTTCAATTAAAATTATTGTCTACAGAGAAACGAAACTTGATCATGAAGGCGTCATGGAGAAGTTTTTTGTTGATGCTGCTTTTTATATCGTGATCATGATCATTTTATACCTTATGCTATCAACTTTTTTTAGATAATTAAAGAATAAGACAAACTCCATAATAATTAATTAATTCATAAAAAGAATCAATTCATATTTTTATTTAGACATTAAAAAAAATTCATGTTCTCTTCTATCTTTGAGGAATCATATGAAATCAATCAACCTTTTCCGAGTTTCTTCAACGGAATTCTTTCTAAAAGTTCGAAGAGATGGCTCTTTCGAAAGGTTTTCTGATGAAAATTAAATTTCTTGTTTACTTTTTAATCTTGATCTCTTGATTTTAAACCTGACTTTTAAACCTTGAAAATAATTACTCGAGAACTGAAGCCATATGAATAAGATCTTTGTGCTCGGATTTCGAAGTGCACACTCTATTGGGATGAAAAGAGAATGAAAAATCAACTAAATGGAATTTTTTGAAAGAATTGCATTCATCACGATTTTATTTCAGGTGAAATATTATATAATCATTTTTTGCTAGTTTGACTCAGTGGAGCAATTCAAAGAGGTTACTTAACTCATTTTTCTGACAATCCAGAAGAAAAGGGGTACATTTGGCGGATTTTCAAACTGAGATCATGGGGAGAAATTGATGTGCTCTGTTACTGTATGTGTGGTAAATACGGTCAAGTTGATAATTTCTATGCTTCTCAAAAAAATTGCCAAAATTCTCCTTCAGAATACAGTATTCTTTTATAATAATTCATGAAATGAATTAAGAAACACAAGAAGCT
>Ga0182738_1004941_pt1 | contig 14471 bp, 4 predicted proteins | sample eDN5th30CBELigMG_FD_128876 | JGI IMG/M metagenome (GOLD analysis project Ga0182738, IMG submission 128876) | Enriched Miracle-Growth compost microbial communities from Emeryville, California, USA - eDNA 5th pass 30_C BE-Lig MG (version 2)... ... | reverse complement strand
TTAAAAAGATGCATTCTCTTTAATTAATGAAAATCAACGATTTCGAGCCTCAGATTTCAAGAACACTAGGGAATTTTCTTCTCAACAGAGTTTTATCTCAACTCATGGAATTTATTTCTGTACCAAAACTGAAGTCTGGTGGAATTTCATCAATCTCATACATAGTCCGTAAGAAATTCTACTTATTCACATCTTCCTTCAGGCAGACCTCAAGAGATCAGAAGATCGAAAAGTCTTGAGTTAAATTTTTATTGCCTTTTGCAAGGAATTCATTAATCCAGTGTGAGAGAAGGAACAAATCAATAGAGCATTTGTGGCCGTAGGATTTTACATCCAGCCAATATAGGGTGCCATCATACTCCATTCTCCTCTGCTTGTTTATTTCTCCAAATTTTTGCTGTCAGTTACGGAGGAAAATGGAAGAGAAAGATATTCTCCATTTTCCAACTTCTCTCCCAAAAATGAAAATTTTCAGCTTTATTTCACGTTTCCAACTTTGGATTCATTCAATCATTTTGATCCGAAATTTCCTTTTCGAAGGGGGCTTTTCCCTTTTTTTTGTGGTCAATTCTTCATTGGGAAGAACAGACTGGTTGAAGCCGAAAATTGAATTCAAGAACTTTTCAAAGCAATAAAGTAATTTATAAACATTGAATGGTTCAAAAAAAATCAAGTTGCATGATTTCAAACCTTTTGTTTTGAAGCTTTGCCTTTAAAAATCAAGCAATTTAAACATTCATTTTTAGATATAATGCATATTTTCAAATGAGAAAATGGTGTTTGGCCGATAATTGACATCCTTCTTCATTCTCACTTTGCAATTTCTTTTTACTCAAAAATCGCAGCCTGTCACAATTTGAGAAATTAAACTATTTTAAGGAATAAATGATTCTGGCTGGTGGAAAAAGATCTCAAAAATTAAAAAAGGATGCAACATTATCTCAAATCAAGGTTCAAGCTTTTCCTGTAAAAATTACATGGAGAAAAACTTTATCATGGATTTGACTGACTGACTCAATTTCTCTCAGAATCCTTGATTTTTTCACATATTCCAACTAGATTTGAGTTTTTTTGAATGTGATTTGATTCACAAAGAGATGAGAATTTGGGCTTGTCATGGATTAATTATTCACCAATAAAATTCTGGACCATAGTGATGATGGCAATAGAATGGTTGATTGATCCACCAGAGGTTTTCTTAGATGAATTTTCAGCTTGAAATAATTTAGTGAATTAAATCACAATTTTACAATCAAAGAGTTGAGATTGCAGATTAATTTACCCGAAATACAGTCCAAATGACCCAAATAGAAAAGGTTCTTTTTCATAAAACTTTTGAAACGAAGTTTCTTTCATCAAACAAAGGTTTTACAATAAAAATACGAAAAATTCTCAATTACAAAAACCCATTCTTGACTAAATGATTTTTGCCAAAACTTTCGAGAAGGCTTCAGCAGAAGTAGGTTTGACGAGGTGATCCTTCATTCCACATTCATGGCATCTTTGAATATCTTCCTGAGTGTTGTTAGCTGTCCATGCAATTACTGGGATTTCGGGGATCTCTTTATTTTCCATCATTCGCATCAAGATTTTGGTTGTTTCAAATCCATCCATGACTGGCATTTGACAGTCCATCAATATCGCTTGAATATCCTTGCTTTGATTGAATAATTTCTTGATATCTTTAATTAATTCATTTCCTCCAATAAAAGGGCAAATTGAGAATCCGAGATTTCTCACAAGACTCTCGGCGATTAGCAAATTGAACGGATTATCATCAACAACAACAATGTATTTTTCACGGAAAGTGGATCGATTACTATCGCTAATCCTTTGAAGAATCAAACTTTCTTTGCTTTCGCCACCAAACTTTGGGATGCTAAAAGCCGAAGCCATCATAATATTTTGAGGCTTCTTGAGGTCCTGGGTCGTTGGGAGTCGAGGAGAATCGAGTGATCTATAAGTTTGCTTATTTTGAGAAGAATATTCAAGAATTTTGAGATTGATGTCATCTGTCACAAGCAACTCATCCAAACCCTCCTCTATTAACAATGGTTCTGATTTTAAATCATCGGTATCTCTTGATTCACTCTCCACTTTTTCAACAGAGAAGCCCCAACGCTTCCTGTTTTTATTCTCTTCTTCTCTCTTTGGAATGACTTCAACAGATTGATTTTCTTTCAAGTTCTTCAAAATTTTGAAAGAAAATCGACTTCCTTTTTTATATTCACTGAGAATCCTAATATTTCTTCCTTTTTCATCGTTTCCGTTTAAAATGCTGACAAGAGTGTTTGAAATCGTCAACCCAAGTCCAACTCCATTTTTATTGAGAGCTTCCCCGTCTTTAAGCCTTCCATACATCTGAAACAGTTTCGCTTGGTCTACCTCTTGGATTCCAATTCCTGTGTCAACAACAGCCACTTGCAGATATTCGCCCTCTTTCTCGGTTTGAGATATCTCAATTGTCACTCCTCCTTGAGAGGTGAATTTTATGGCGTTTCCAATCAAGTTAATCAAGATCTGCCTTAACCTGCTTTCATCTGTCTCAATGAATTCTGGAACAGGTTTGAAGATGTCAAACTTTAAAAGAAGTTTTTTTTGCTTAGCTTGAAATTGGAATAATTTAACGACATCTTTCAACATATTCTCCAAGTGAACTTGAACAATATTCAGCTTGATTTTTCCAGTGCTAAGTTGGTGGAGATCAAGCAGGGAGTTCACCAAGTCCAATAGCAGGAGGGCATTGCTTTTGCAGAGCGAAAGGTACTCTTTGCCTGATTCGTCTGGCATTTTAGGGTCAGCAAGCTCAACTAATCCAATGATTCCATGCAAGGGAGTTCGAAGTTCATGAGAAACTGTAGCAATAATTTGGTCCTTATTTCTGTTTGCGACTTTTAAAGCAATGAGATTTTCCTGATAGGTGATATCGTTCAGAATGAGAGCCAGGGCATCTGCTCTGTCCCAGACAATCTTCTTCAAAATGATCTCAAAAGACTTTTTCTGAGCCTGTGATGTTGAAAAGGCGATCAGAGAAACGGCTTTTTCTTTGAAAAGATCGCTTTTGATCAGATTATTTATCACCTCTTTCAGATGGAGGCCACCTGAGATCTTTAAAGGCATTTCTTCCCCTCCAGATTCTCTGATTGTGCCTCCCTCAACTCGGAGAAGATTAAAGTTGATTTTTTCTGCTCCTTCATTGCGAGGAGATGTTTTGACCATGAAGTCGTCTGTGAAGCACTTCTCTTGCTCAGTGAAGGAGTTTTGAAAAGTAGCGTTGCGGAACAACAATTTCAAAGTGCTGCAATCCAAGACAGTGACACTTTGTGGTAATGATTCGGCCAAAAGCTCTTTGAACTTCAGGAGCTCTTGTTTATTTTCATAAAAATTTTTGAAAACTCTCCTTTCAGTTTGCTGACTGGTATAATGAATGTAAACCAGAAAGAAATCTCCAACAATTCCTCGTGCCATGGTGTAATAGGAGAAAGATTGATGGTCTGCAACTCCCATAATTAATCCGAATCTGATGACATATGCAATAATACTTCCATAGATTTTATGTCGAATCTTTTGGATCCGAAAAATCAGAATGCTCTGAGTGACAGCGATAGCATAGCCTGCAAAAAAGAGACTTCCTCTCACATATTTCTTGTACTCGAATGTGATGGTGTAAAACCTGCTCACGTGATAGATGACGAGTATCAGAAGAGTCAGGAGCTGAATATAGTTCGACAAATATCTTTGCATCCCAAAAACGATGAAAACAACCACTGTAGTCACAACAAGCGTCAGAAAAGCTTCCTGATTCCAAGTAACTGTAGTTTGAACCATACTAATAACATTCAAAGTTAAAACCAAGGCTAGAAACATCTACGAGAAGATGATATTAGGATAAATTTAAGAAAAACAGTACTTTGAATTCTTTTTGAATATTGTGAGTTTTCATTTCAGTATATTCTTTCTCCATTTCAGAGTCTTTAGACTTCATATGAAACGACTTGAGCCACTCCATTAAAGAATAGGTGAATTTGGCAAGACTTTTCTTCTTTTATCTGGAGTTTTAAATTGATTATTCCTATTGAATTGTTCGAGCAAAACTCATTTTAACTGAAGGTAAATTCTGATTCTGACAAAGTATTATTTTGTTGAATTCGAGGTTGAAAAGAGGTCAAGTATTTCAGACTGGACAAGCTAGATAAAGAAATTTACCTTCGAGGCTCGCCTGATTAGATTTCTGACAATAAACTTGTATATTTTGGTGAAATAGTTCATTAAAACTTCCTTTGGGCTGGATTAATAATCCGGAGAAATTCTATATTATTTTTTGCAGCGCTACATAGCTCGTTTTAATCAGTTTAAAGCTATGAGCAAATGATGAATTCTCGAATTGTGTCAAACTCTTTTGCTTTGATAGTGAGATGATTCTACTCATCAAGTTTTGAGTTGTTTCAGTTCTTGATTTTATTTGATGAAAAAAAACATCGAATTGAGGTTTTCGCCTATCCAAAAAAAAAAAAAATAAATCAATAACTAGGTCTGAAAATTTCAAGATAATTGAGGCTTCTTGTTTCTTTTTTTCTTTTTTTTTCAAAATTATGCTAAAAAGATAGAAACGAAAGACAAACATGCAGGAGATCAGACAAGAATTCAAATTTTCAAGACTTTTCCTTGAATTTTCAATCCATTAACATTTTATGGGAAAGAAATTGGTTCGATTTCTGAACCGCAATGTGGTTTTTGTGATTCTCAAGGAAAAAGCCTTGAATTTTGTCTTTCAAGCCAAGTGAAAATCTGGAAGGAGAAATTTCAATAAAATAAGCTGTTTAACTGAATGTCAAATAAAGCTTCTTATATCACTTCTAAAACGTGTTTATTTTTGGAGTTTAAACTGAATTTAATGTTTCAAAAGTTAAAAAAATAAAAACGATCGAAACTGTGCTTAGTTTTTGCTATCCAAATACATTTGGTGATGATGATTTATTTGAACAATTCAGAACAAGCAAAGGAAAAACTTGACTTGATCAAATACAAAACGAGTTTTTTTTTTGCAACTTTTATTCAGAAGAAAACACATGATTTGAGAAGGTCAATTTGAAACAATCTGAACCACATTTCCTAAATGATCTTTTCTTGATGTATAAATGCCGTTATTTTCACTTTTACAAATAAAGTAATGAATCTTTCTGGAAATAGCATTCAAAAAGAAGGTGCTAAATTGAGTTCAAAAAAACTTTTTTCGTCTTTTTATTCAATTTTTGCCAAAAAAATCATGATGGTTTCCACAAAATCAATTATTTTTTTCAGAAAGAAATGAGGCTTCGAAACTTTGATGCGAATATCTCAAATATGGTATTTTTCTTTGAAAAGAAAAAGATAAAAATTAGAGAAAGGCAAAATCATATTATGTCAAGAATACAATGCAATAAACTCCAAAACCGCTTATTTATGGGGTTAGGAATGCAATTTTTGCATCAGATTGTCTTTCTCGCTTCATCCTGGCTCGTTTTGAGATAGATCAATTGAACCTCCTCACAATGTCCGGACTGTCGACTTTTAAAAAACAGAACCAGTCAAAAAACCTTGAAAATCTTCTCTGAACAAAAAGAATTTTGAGAAAAAATTCAATAAAAAATTTTTTTGTTCAAAGAAACGTCAAGAATTGTTTTTTTTTTTAAATCTCAAAGGAGCTAGTTAATTCAAAGGGAAGAAAGAGATATTTTTCAACTTCTTATCAGAGAACCAACGAAATATTGACTCAGGATGCCCTTCAGTCCAATGGTTGATGAAAGAAAGATATCACCAGTCAAAATGTTCACTCTTTTTTTGTGAAAAAGGCTCCTGTTTTGAGAATAAAATGACTTTTATTGAATTGATTTCATATTAAACCAATTTATTCAATAAAAAGTTTTCAGATCATACTTTTTTTCATGCAGAATTAGATAAAGTAAAGTAAATTCATAAGAGAAAGCCATTTGATTTTCCTAAATACTTTTCTTCCATCTACCAAGTCCCTATTTATTGAGGTCCTTTTTGATTTCTTCCTGTTTTTCTTCGGCTGCTTTTGTTTTTTCAATATCACCTAATTCTCCTCTTTCTGCTCTCCATTCTTCAGATCCGCTGATTCTTCCAATTTTTTCCTCTTCCTTGATTCTTCGGGCCTCTTCTTCTCTATCCAACTCTCTATTAACTCTGAATTCTTCTTCATCAACTTTTCTTCTTTGATGCAACTTTGTCTGGAGCTCAGGAGTTAATCGGCTGCACTTGACCGAATGAGCTTGAGCAATAACTTCTGCCAACCAATCTTCTGGAACGACATTTCTCCTGGTTTGAACTTCAGTATACTTTTTGGTATACCTCTGGGTGACATCAAAAACTTCATAAAGTGAAAATGCGATAATATAATTCAATTTTTTGCCCCAACCAGCTTCATAGAGCAAAGGAGTGTCCATTGCGTTCTCACAAGAGTCGCAGTGGAGCCACTTTTGTTGAGATTCAGAATAAACCTCAGTCCATACGTGATCAGTCCAATCATAGACAATTCTCACGTCATATCCTAATGTTCGTGCACACAAAGTAAAGCATTGAGCCCACTCTCCACAACGTCCTTTTCTCGTCTCAAGCAGCTTTTTCACATTGTTGTATCTTGGGAAGCGGGTTGTTTCGGAGCATACAGTGCACTTGTACAATTCAACTCTGCTGCATTTAAAAGGGGCTTCAGTTGGATCACCTGGTGTTTCTCCTGTTTTTTCGGTCGGGGATTTGCAAATGTAACATTCAGGTTTGTTCACCCATGTATAAAACTCATGCTTAAACCAAGCAAGAAGCTGTTTAAGCAACTCATCCTTGTAAGAGAGTGATTTCGAATCATTTGATACTTCAGCGAGAGTCTTGTTTGCCCTTTCAACCAATTTATCAATTGGAATAACTGCTTTTGCAGCTTCTTGCCAATCAGCATATTCATACTCTTCTATATTTGCAGAATAAGCTTCAATTCTCTTTTGGAACTTATTCATATCTTCTTGCGTTTTATCTGGCTTCTCTTCGAGGTTTTGGCTTTCCATTGGGAAAATTATTTTGAGATTTGCAGAATTATGCAATAATTCAGTTATTATTTTGGGGATCAAAAGGATGTTGATTGATTGATAATTTTCTTATGAATGAAAAATGAAGAAGACCTCAATAGATAAAAGAGATGAAAAAAATATATATCAAAAATTGAGAGACAATGGACAAAATAACAAAATACAAAATGAATTGAGAAACATCTTCGAAAATTTAATTGGACTGTACAATAAATGAAAAATTACTTAATTAACATTATGATCTGATTTGCTGGCATATTCGGTAGCTTCTTCAGCTTGATTGCCTTCGCTGATCCACTTCATTCTTTTTCCTTCATTCCATTCTCCAATTCTTTTTTCTCCGTTTGCAGCGATATACACTCCTCTTCCGTGCTGTTTGCCCTTTTTCCACTGCCCAATGTATTTTCTTCCATCAGTCCACGTGAAGGTGCCCTCGCCGTGCTTTTTGTCGTCCAAATACTGTCCTTCATAGCTTCTGCCATCTGACCAGTCCATTCTTCCTGTTCCTTCCATGTTGTTTCTGACCCAATCACCTTTGTAAACTCTTTGGTCTGGCCATTTATACTCTCCAAAGCCATGAATGTCATTGTGGTCAAACTCTCCTTCGTACTGAGATCCATCAGCAAAATGTAACTTTCCTCGACCATGTTTTTTACCGTCAACATAGTAGCCTTCATATCTTGCGCCGTCTGGCCAAGTCTCAGTGCCTTGACCATGCTGTTTATCTTCGAGCCAATCTCCGACGTACTTTGCTCCATTTGTATGGACATAGGTGCCGTGACCGTTAGCTTTATCTTGGTTCCATTCGCCTTCGTAGACATCACCATCTCCATGATAGAGCTTGCCCTTGCCATGAGCTTTGTCTTCGATCCATTGGCCTTCATATTTGGAACCATCTGGCCAATGTTGAACTCCGTATCCATCACGGAGGCCATTTCTCCATCCCCCTTGATATTTGGCACCATTTTCCAAAACCACGAGTGGAAGCTCTTTGCGCTCCATGACGCCAATGGTTGCTTGAATGAGTTTGATGGATTCGCTGGCAGTGATCTGCTCGTTGGTGATGGTTCTTTCGAGGGTTTCAACCTCAGAGTTTTTGACAGATTTTGACGTATCCTGCTTTGCAGTTGCGGCAGCCATATCTTTTCTGGCTTTGATTCCTCTGAGTTTGGCTTGCGTTTTGATGATCTGTTGTTCAATTTCCTTGCTTTGATAATAATCCATATCGATTGGTTCTTCAGGGGCGGTGGTGTGAGGGGGGAATTTGGACTTATCCCGTGCAAGTGCGTCTTCAACTGAGTGGGTGATCTTTTCAATAGCCTTTGGGTCAGAGACGCTGGGGCTTGGGCAGCAAACAGTTGAGCAATTTGATCCCATGGTTGGTTAGACTGGTAGTTATTTAATTTGTAAGTTAATGGAGAGTTTTAGGATTTATTTCTTTATTCGTTGTTAATTTTTAATTGTCAAATTTTTCAATCAAATGCAATTTTGACAAAGAAGAAAAAAATCCCTGTTAAAGATGAAACACAGAAAGATACGTTTAGATATGAGAGGATTCCTTACCTTAATTCAGAAATCACTCGAAGTGTGTGAGTAAGTCTCCATTTTCAAGATTGAAGTCCAAAATCTCAAAGAGATCCAATTTATGAAAAATTTTTTTGGCAATTTTGCCAGTTATAAGAATATTTTATTTCATTTCCTCATTAAATTCATCAAATCTGAATAAGAATCATGATGAAATTAATCTTGATTTTCATGATCCATCTCTGTATGCAAATCTCAGAAAATTCTCAAATTTAAAGCTAATGAAAAATTCACAAAACCCACACATAGAAGATGTACTGTTTTAATGCATGGAAAAATATCTCCATATGATTGAGCTTATTCGGACTTGATAGGATAAAAGGACTGGTTAAAAATGTCAGAATTAACTTGAAATATTAAAAAAGTCTCCTATTATTTGGTTCAATTATTGAGAATCCTCTCGAGCAATTTTCAATATAAAATAATAATAATTCAGAAATCGTCTCTCAAAAAATTCACTCCCTTGCAAAAAATAGAAATATGCAAAATGTGAAATAGTTTTAAAACGATGAGTATTTTCGGATTCGACATTATAACTAGTTATTTCTAAAATATTTATTATTGTTTTAAAGATTTCCTCCAGGCCTCAGTTCGAAATATTGAGGAAACAAGAGGTGATTTTACATTTCTCTGATTTCATTTTTCCTTTCCAAAAAGCTATTTTAGTTGCCTTTCTTGGAGATGATCACAAAATTTAGAATTTTGTTCGTCAAAAGGGTCACTTTCAGGCGAAAGCAGTCTGAATCCAAGAATGAGTAGAAAACTCAGGTAAACTTTGACAAACTTCCATTTATAGGATTGATAGAGAGAGAAAGAGTTTTTTTTTAGTGTTGAACTTCAAATAAGCCATTGGTGATGCAATATGTTTACCATACAACTTAGATATATGCTCTTTATATCGATACAAACGAGAAAGATACATTGTATGAAGCCAAAGCACACAATGGATATGAAAGTGGAAACCTCAATCAAATATTTAGAGCATGTGGATCTATTTCATGCATGAGTACTCTTTGGAGGCCAAAGAAGTACTTTAAGTTAGTAGACAAAAAAGATGCGGTCTCTAAATATGAAGCATTCGTCAGGCCAAACTTACATTTCCTTGGAGTTGGTGGCAGCATTGATAATTTGGAAGATAGCTAGGCAGTTAAGGAGAAAGTCAGTGTAGATTTTATGTACCTGATCCGACAACAACGAAAAGGAAGACACCGAGGATGACGGGGCCAACTTCGAGCTTATCTTCTTTTTTCTGGAAAAAATGAGGGAAAGCTTTAAAAGAAATTGAGCTTACAGCGAGGGATTTCTTGACGTGACCTCTTTTGTTGATGTTGGAGCTGTGGATTTGACTCTTGATTCTAGCAGCTTGATCGTTTGCCTAAGAGAAAGATTAGGATGGGGCCAGGACAGAGGGCTTTACCATTTGAGGTAAGTGTTATTAACGTGTGTGCGCTAAATGAAATTAATTTTATTTTTATTAAGTTTATTGAAATGATTTGTATATATAATAACTGTGTACAATTAAACCTTTGACGGTATTTTAAAAGAAAAATGGTTAATTCGCAATCGAAGTTTCTTCTTTTCCATTTGATGTGGTTTCAGTTTTCAAATACAGTTATGAACTACTGTATATCTCAATTAAACGCTTATTCATTTCTCCAATAATTTTCTTAGAGATCATTCCAGAAACAATGTTTTTGGCGAGTAAGCACAGTTTTTCAAGAAAAGAAGGCGCGGACGGTAAATTGAGATATAACTTTTTGCGGTATTTCTGTAGATTGTGTGATCTAATCTATTGGTTGAAAAACAAGAGTTGGCCTCATCAAAAGGAGAGAGTTATTTTCCATATTTGGACACGTGGGAAGGTCATTGAAAAGAGCATATCTGAAAAATGCGAAATATAGATTTTTATTCAGGTTCAAATAAAGTGACAAGTGAAAAATCACTATTAAGTTCAACAAATATTGCACAATACAATTTTAGTAATATCTTTGAGTGATGTGTCAAGATTTCAAAATAAAAATTTGATATATATAAAGTTTTATCTGTTGCAATAAAATTTATTGTTATTCCGCGCATATCTTCAAAGTAGATAAAATTAAAATGCACGTAATCGAATTTTATAAATTCCAATCAGTTGTTATAAGACTGTATATGTAGGTTACGAACAAAATGATGCTTTCTCTTGATTCTTTGAAATCTAAAGAGATGAAACTAAGCAATTTATCTCTGCAATAGAGTGATAGAATCATAGAATCAGATATTGAGAAAAATCGTAGCGATTCCCTTTGATGAATTATCAAACAATAGTGATTTCTCGGAAAGCAAAAAAGAAGACAAATGATTCGAAAGAGCTGAGCAAAGGTGACAGTTGATATGAGTGTTTTCAGCTCAAAAAGATGCTGGGGGATCCAAAAATAGCAGGAAAAAAGGTGATAATTACAAGTTTAAAACGAAATTTTAGCTTATCCCAGCATTTTTGAAGTCTCGTAAGGTAAATGATCCGTGGTCGGCTTGAAACATTCCACCGAACTGATTTTCCCAACTCTAAATATCAAATTCTGTTCAATTTTCCAGTTTCATCTCTTCAAAAATCACTTCTCCTGAATTTTACAGTTCGAAGTGATAAAAATTCGCAACATAGAAGATTTAAAGAGAAGAGAATAGACCTCAGAAAGGTGATTGACATAATTTTTAGAAAAAAGCAATTTTCGTACACAGTTTCAAGTGCATTGAAGAAAAAATACTTTGATCTTCAACAAAAAGTTTCCAAATTATATCAGGAGCAGAGGAACTTTTTCAGGAATTTTTTTTTCTTTAAGACCCAAAGTCCAATCAAAATAGCACCAAAATAAGAGCTTGTAAAAATTTTTATTTTAATTTAATTTCTTGTTTTCTGAAGATTTCATTTTCCTGCTTTGTTGCAATTCTCTCCAAGAAAATTACTCTTCAATTTTATTTCTCAAAGTTTTAATGATTCTGAATTCTCAATTTCGCGTTTACCACTCCTCCTCTCTCTTTTTGTTCAGAACCCCTCGCCGCAGCCAGCTCTTTGGAAAGCTTAAATCCTTCGATTTCGAAATCTACTCTTCCATAGAGAGAATTTTACTTTTTGAGGAAACAGAATTCTAAATTTATTTCAACGGTATTCTTCGTCAAAATTTCGTTTACTTTCAAATTTTGTTTTCTCCGACCGATGAATATACAGATTACAAATCGAATTCTAGAGGAATCCGAACATGATTCCAGCTCCCTTCAAGACTCTCGAGCTTCTTTATTGCCAGCTCACAACAAATTGGGGCACAATCGGTTCAAGATGTCTGTTTTCGTGCGATTCTTCTTTTACTTTTTGCTGAATGCTTTCATTGGCCCGTTCACTTATTTCCTTGTGCTTAAACATGTTCGCCATGGATCTATTATTGCTCAAAATCTCCATATTTACGGTGGTGCAAAGCAAGCATCGAGAACTCTACTGTGGTTAGCCAAGCTATTTTGCTACATCTCAACCTTTTTAATTTACACTGACACAAGCACATATGAATACGACAGTATCAGCCAGTTCTGGCTTCTGATCTACACTGATATTTCTCTGGCGGTCCTTTATGGAGCCTACTATGCAAGTTTCACGCCAGTTGAAATCAAAAGACTCAAGACCGAAGTTTATGATGAAGGAGATAACATTTTTGATAAACTTATAGATTTGCTGAAAACAAGTAAATCAAAGATCCTCGACAAAGGTTTCCTTGCCAGCAAGTTTCCCGAAATCGATGTCAAGAACTTTTACTTTATCTACCCAAGGAGCGAAGAAGAATCGATCCCAACTGAACTGGAGCCGACTCCTCTCGTACTCGCTGCACCACAACTTTTGAAGACTGGAATAGTTGATGGCCTTGTTGTTGAAGGTCAGAAACTTGCTGCACATATCTTGGAAATCGTCGGTTATCCACACTTTGATGTTCAGGTTCTTGTAATCAAGATAATTTCGAGAGCTTTGGTGATTTTAAGAGTCATTTTGCCAGTTGTCAATAATATTTACCAAATAATGACGGGCAAAGATCCACTTCCAGGCTTTTGGCGTTTTCTTATTTATATTTTTCAGCAAGGATTTTACAGTTTTCTGATTTTCAGATTCGTGTATGTGTATGATTTGCTGTTTTTAGGATTGCTGCTGTACAAGAAGAAATACAACGTGCTCAGCCCATTATGGGAGATTGTGTCTTTGAAGCCACCATTCAGGGAGAAGAAACTACCAAAGGTCTGTGGCTCAGTGCCCCAGAATGCCCTTGCCTGGCTGAATGTAAGAAGAATATTGTCTGCGATAAATGAGCAGGTTTTCGTGGTGGTTGATACGAATATGTCATTTGTGCTCTCATATACATTCCTCTTTATTTTGGGCTATTTTCTTCAGAAAATAAAAGTGATTGCAGCACTTTTGGATCCTGCCCTTGCGTTCCTTCAAGCAAATCCTTCCCTGTTTATTGTGCTCGCTTTGACAATCATTGTCGTGGTCGTTGTTGTTCTTGCTGACTTGGTTATTGGGCTCTTTATCAATTATTTGTTTGAGCTGGAAAGAGGTCAGTGGATGCTGCATAAACAGGTTGCAGGAAATTTGAGCGTGAAATACGAATTATATGTCGATGAAATACATCGTCCCTCTGACAGGCCCAACACTTGTCATTGGAAGAAGCTGGCAGAAATTCAAGAATTGCTCGGACCAAACTACAAGAAAGATTTTGACATCTATCTGAGAAGATTAAAGAATGCCATCGAGCTCACGATTGACGGAATCACAGCAGAAGAAAATTATAATCCTCATACAGTGCTTGGCCTCCCAATAAATGGGTACTTCCTATTGTTAGCAAGCACACTAATATCTGCTATCGGTATTACATCTCTGGCTCAAATCTTAAAAGGCATCACAAGCGGTGTTGTGACTCCAAATGGGACCGATGGATCGTGAGACAGCATTCGTTCAGAATGAATGTTTTTATGAAAAAAAAAAAGAATTCACAAGAAATTTGTTGAATAAAAAATATTGTTTATATCGATTTGTAAAATGATCTCTTGATTTTTATACGATGGGAATTGTCGAACAAGCGAGAGTTGAATTTTAAAAAAATAGACGACAGAAAATTTCACAACAAAAAAATCAATAAATCTTGTTGGGGGAGTTTAAAATCAATAATATTTCATTCAGGAGAGAAGATGCTTCTTTCCAAGAATCCTTTTGGAATATCTGCTTCGAAAATGACCAAGATTCAATAATTTTCAACTTAAAAAAAAAAAAATGGTCATTTCAATGATTTGCCAAATTCACTTCATCCCCAAAAGGCTTTCTTCTCTCAAGCCAAAAATTTCAAATTCTTTGCCAATTTTTTTCACAAAAAAATTCTCAAAAAAAGGAGCATTCAATTTTCTTTTTGCTCTGAAAGAATTGATTTGCAGTTTCTTTGAAAAAAATTAAAATATTCTAGATTTGTGAGGAAAATTGAGCCTTCTACTTTGTGAGGGGAATACTTTTAACAGAAAAGGTTTTTTTTTCTCAGTTAAAAAAAGGTGAGCCTCTCGTTTCACTTGAAAAAACGAATTTTATTTCAATTGAAATGAGAAAGAAAACCTCTTGAAATTTTGTTTCTGATTTTTTGTCATCGTAAGAATGGTGAATTTTCTGTCCAAAATTCCTCAAAAGAAAACCAAAACAAAAATAAACAACTTCAAAGAATTTACTTTGTTCATAAATTAACTATTTAATGTATATAATCGACTTAATGCATAGGAATTCACTTATCTGTACTACCCATATTCCCACTA
>Ga0182738_1004938_pt1 | contig 14483 bp, 16 predicted proteins | sample eDN5th30CBELigMG_FD_128876 | JGI IMG/M metagenome (GOLD analysis project Ga0182738, IMG submission 128876) | Enriched Miracle-Growth compost microbial communities from Emeryville, California, USA - eDNA 5th pass 30_C BE-Lig MG (version 2)... ... | reverse complement strand
TGGTCGACCATATCGAGGCGACGGTTTCGGCCGCCAAGGCCTGATCCCCGCTTTCCGCATTGCGCCGGCTGGCCGGCTGTTCTATCCCTTCGCCAGACCGAAGGAGGATTTTCCATGCGCGATCTCAAGGATTGGAAGGGCTGCCCGCCGCCGGCGCCCGTGACGCTCGAAGGGCGCACCGTGCGCCTCGAGCCCTATGATCGCGCGCGCCATCTCGAAGCCCTCTGGGAGGCCTTCGGCGGCATGGGGATCAATCCGCTGCTCCTCTATTTCACGCAGGCCGATTTCGCCGGCATCGAGGATTTCGACGCCTGGTCCGAAAAGGCCATCAAGGGCGGCTGGGTGCGCGAGGTCATTATCGACAAGGCGAGCGGCAAGCCGGTCGGCATGGCGCATTACATGCGCCCCGACCCGGCGAATGGCGTGGTCGAGATCGGCGGCGTCGCCCATGGCGCCGGCATGGCCCGCTCGCCGATGTCCACCGAGGCGCACTATCTTCTCGCAAAGCACGCCTTCGAGGACCTCGGCTACCGCCGCTACGAGTGGAAGTGTCACAACGACAACGAGGCGAGCAAGCGCACCGCCGCCCGGCTCGGCTTTACCTTCGAGGGCGTCTTCCGCCAGCACATGCTGTCCAAGGGCGAGAACCGCGACACCGCCTGGTTCTCCATCATCGACGGCGAATGGCCGGTGCTGGCGAAAGCCTTCGACGCCTGGCTGTCGCCGGAGAATTTCGGTGCGGACGGCCGGCAGAAGCGGAAGCTGGAGGATATCCGCGCCGAGATCGCCAAGGCGGGCGTGGCGTGAGCGGGGCACCGGAGCGCAAGGCGCAGGCGCTGGCCGCGCTGCTCATCCTCTTCGGCACGGGGCTCGCGTTCTATTTCCTGCCGAAGATCATGATCGCGCTCGGCGCCGTCTCGCCCTGGCTGGCAGGCGCGTTCGGCGCGCTCCTCGTCGCCGGCTTCTTCCTCATCTTCTGGCTGCGGGCGCGCTACCAGCGGCGGCGCGGAAACTAGGCCTGAAGCGAAGCGCCGAGCAGCAGCAGGCCCATCACCATCACCAGGAGCGCACCGCCGATCTCGATGGCGGTGCCGATGCGCGCGCCAAGCGTGCCGTTGCCGGCAAAGCGCATGGCCGCGCCCTTGGCCGTGACGGCGAGGGTGGCGAGAATCGAGACGGTGATGGCCGTGCCGATCGACATGGCGAGCACCGCGATGACCCCGCCGAGATAGAGGCCGTTGAGCAGGGCGAAGCTGAGGACGATCAGCGCGCCCGAGCAGGGCCGAAGCCCCACGGCGATAATGGCCGACCATGCCTCGCGCAGCGCGAAGCGCTCGCCCTTCAGGAGCGACGGGTCCGGCGCATGGGCGTGGCCGCAGGTCGAGCAGACCTCTCCGGCATGATGGTGGTGGTGATGCCCGTGGTCGTGCGTGCCGTGGACCTCGACCGCCTGCGCGCCGATTGCCGAGACGCGGCGGGCGGGCGCGAGCTTGCGGATGAGCAGCCAGGCGCCGAAGAGGGCGATGAGGGCGTAGCTTCCCGTTTCGAGCGCGCGGGTCGCGTCGGTCATGGAGACGGTCGTGCCGCGCAGGAACAGATAGGCCGCGCCGACGAGGAGGATTGCGACGATGCCCTGCAGGATCGCCGAGAGGAAGGAGAGGAGGACGCCGCGCTTCAGCTCCACCTCGTTCGCCAGCATGTAGGAGGAGATGACCGCCTTGCCGTGGCCGGGGCCGGCGGCATGGAAGATGCCGTAGGCGAAGGAAAGGCCGACGAGCGTTCCTGCCGCCCACGGCGTTTCCCGCATCTCCTTCAATGCGCCCGTCATCAGCCGGTAGAAGCCGACTTGCTGCGCGTTGATCCAGGCGAAGAGGCCGCCGAACATGCCCGTCGTGTTGAAGCCCGGCTCGGCCGAGCCGATGCCGAGCGGGGATGCGGCGTGGGCGAGGGGGGCGGCGAGGGTGAGGGCGAAAAGGAGGAGGAGGGCGAGGTGGCGGGTGTGATTCACCCCCCTCTGCCCTACCGGGCATCTCCCCCTCAAGGGGGGAGATTGGATGGAGCGGCGTTTCGCCCATCGTTGACGTAGCAGTTTGAGCAAAGGGCATGCGTCTTGCCGATCTCCCCCCTTGAGGGGGAGATGCCCGGCAGGGCAGAGGGGGGTAGAGCTACGCCCGCCGCTCAGCATGTGACCTCCAGCCGGGTGGCGAAGAGTTTCGACATGTCGGTGCCGGTGGGGTCGTTGAAGAAGGCGTCGGTGAGGCTCGACTGGTTTTCCGAAAGCACCTCGTCCGGGTCCGGCCGCACGACGGCGCTCTTGCAGGCGGCGAACTTGTCGCCGACGGTCACGAGGTCGCCGTCCGAGGGGAAATCCATCGAGGCGTACATGGTGGGGTCGTAGACGCCGAAGGTGAGCTTGCCCTTGAGCGGCATGACCTCGTCCGGCTTGACGGCGAAGAACATCAGGAGCTGGCCGTCCTTGTAGTCGACGTTGATGACGTCGGGTTTCCTGACCTTCACCGTCCGGCCGTCCTCGGTGATGGTCGTGTAGTAGCTGAACTCCTCCAGCGAATCGAGGACGGTCTTGCCGACCTCGGCAAGCTCGTCCGGGTCGAGCTCGGCATTGCTGTTCTTGTCGAAATCCATGACGACGCTGGCCGAGAACATCTCGTCGAAGCGCCAGACGTTGCGCAGCTCCGTAATTGTCCCGTCCTCGCCCGCCACCACCTCCAGCCGCGCCTCGGCGAAGATGTGCGGATGGGCGAGCGCCGCGGCGGGCGCGGCAAGGGCCGCACCGGCGATGAGAAAGGGGAGGAATCGCATCGGGTCTCGGGCCTCTCGCGCATGCTTTGCGAAATGGAGAATCGTCCGGTTCATTGAAGCGGAAATGGGTCGGAATTGGGACCCCTAGGATTCGATGCCCGGATTGCGGCGGAACCAGCCGTGCAGGAAATCCACGAAGGTGCGCACCTTCGCCGGCAGGTAGCGGCGGTGCGGGTAGATCGCGTAGATGCCGCGGTCGGTCGGAAGATAGTCTTCGAGGACGGAGACGATGCGGCCCGATTCGAGGCAGGAGCGGGCGATGAAGGCCGGCACCTGCGCGACGCCGAGGCCGCTTGCCGCCGCGCGCACGGCGGCCGTCGGGCTGTTCACCTCGATATGGCCGCTTACCGGAACGGAAAAGCCGGCGCCCTTCTCATCGACGAAGCGCCAGTTGCTGTGCGACTTGCCGTTCGTGTCGATGATGCAGGGCAGGCGGGCAAGGTCGCCCGGATGCTCGATGGGACCGACCCGCTCCAGGAATTCCTCGCTGACGCAGATCTTCAGGTAGAAATCGCCGAGCTTGCGGGCGATGAGGGCCGAATCCTCCAGCCGCGTGATGCGGATGGCGACGTCGAAACCCTCTTCCACCAGGTCGACGAAGCGGTCGTCGGAGACGATCTCCAGCGAAAGCTCGGGATGCTCCCGGCCGAAATCGATCAGCGACTGGCCGATATCGGCATCGACGAAGGTGCGGGGCGCCGAGACCTTCAGCTTGCCGCGCAGGTCCGTGTTCTTCTCGCGCACGAGATCGGCGAGGTTGTCGATCTCCTTCAGGATGTCGGAGGCGGTGCGGTAATAGGTGTGGCCGGCCTCGGTCATCGAGAACTGGCGGGTGGTGCGGTTGAGCAGCAGCGTGCCGAGCTCGTCCTCCAGCTCGCGCACATATTTGGAAAGCAGCGCCTTGGAGCGGCCGGTCTTGCGCGAGGCGGCGGAAAAGCCCTCGGCGTCGACCACGTCGATGAAGGCCCGGATCCGGGTCAATGTATCCATGTGTCCCCACTTGAATGGTGCGCCGGGTGTCTTGCGTTCCGGCCTGCGTCAGGCACGGCCCCGGTGCATAAGAAATGTGTCAAAAAACCAGTTTCGCGAATGTCGTGGCTCGGGGAATATTTTCAATAGGCAAGTTCAAAAAACCTCTTGATTACGACAGCGATTCTCCTTATCTCCGCGCTTGCCCAAAGTCGCACGTGCCTGTGGGTGTCCGCCGACCCTCGATTTGGTGAGGATCATCGGTAAGGTACCTGGACCTAACCGCTCCAGTCGCACTTCCGGCCAACCGGACATGCGAGGACATCTTGAAGCAACGACGGTGCGGGCCTTTCTGGTGTCTGCCGGCTTTCCATCAGCCGGGGTTACTGAAGAGGCACACCTTCATTGCCGGACGTGCGGTCGGGTTCTCCCACCAATCCATGGCAGACAAAGCGAATTGAAGCCTAGGCGGGCTTCGGTTCACCGTTCGCGCATATGCGCATGCTTGGTTCCGGGGTCTCCACCGGCTGGTTCCAACGCGTTGCCGCATCTGCCCTTTGTCCTCCGGGTTTTCCCGGAGAAAGCTGGATATGGGGAATACCGAGATGGCTTCTGCACGTATTATCGACTTCCTGAACACCCGACGTCCCGACGGTCCCTGCCTCGTGGTCGACCTCGATGTCGTGCGCGACAACTTCAAGGCCTTCCGCCACGCGCTGCCGGACAGCGCGATCTACTATGCCGTGAAGGCCAACCCGGCACCGGAAATCCTGCGCCTTCTCGCCAGCATGGGCTCCAACTTCGATTGTGCCTCCGTCGCCGAGATCGAAATGGCGCTCGACGCCGGCGCGACCGCGTCTCGTATCTCCTTCGGCAACACGATCAAGAAGGAACGCGACGTCGCCAAGGCCCATGCGCTCGGCGTCTCGCTCTTTGCCGTCGACAGCCATGAGGAAGTCGAGAAGATCGCGCGTGCCGCCCCCGGCGCCCGCGTGTTCTGCCGCGTGCTGACGGACGGCGAGGGCGCCGAATGGCCGCTCTCGCGCAAGTTCGGCTGCGTGCCGCAGATGGCCGTCGACGTGCTCGTCTACGCCCACCAGCTCGGCCTTGCCTCCTACGGCGTCTCGTTCCATGTCGGCTCGCAGATGACGAAGCTCGACGCCTGGGATTCGGCGCTCGCCGATGCCAAGCGCGTCTTCGTGCAGCTTGCCAAGCAGGGCATCGAACTGAAGATGGTCAACATGGGCGGCGGCTTCCCGACGAAGTACCTGCGCGACGTGCCGTCGGCGGAAGCCTACGGTCAGGCGATCTTCGGCGCGCTGAAGAAGCACTTCGGCAACCAGATCCCGGAAACCATCATCGAGCCGGGCCGCGGCATGGTCGGCAATGCGGGCGTGATCAAGGCGGAAGTCGTCCTCGTCTCGAAGAAGTCGGACAACGACAACCACCGCTGGGTCTTCCTCGACATCGGCAAGTTCGGCGGCCTCGCCGAGACGATGGACGAGGCGATCCGCTACCCGATCCGCACGCAGCGCGACCGGGACGCGATGGAGCCCTGCGTGCTCGCCGGCCCGACCTGCGATTCGGCCGACGTGATGTACGAGAAGAACATGTACCCGCTGCCGGTCTCCCTGACGATCGGCGACGAGGTGCTGATCGAGGGCACCGGCGCCTATACGACGACCTATTCGGCCGTCGCCTTCAACGGCTTCGAGCCGCTGAAAGCCTACGTCATCTGACCACCCGGCGCTCCCGTCCCTGCGGGAGCGCCGGTCCTTCACAATCAGTCCCAGATACCGTTTGAATCGGTTTTGAGTGCGGGAGGCCCGGAGATGGCCGCTGTTCTTGATTCTGTCCGCGCGTTCTTCGCGCATGCCGCCTTCAGCATCGACCGGGAAAACGCCGGCGACGTCGTCGCGCGCGAGCGTCTGCTCGACCGCGTGATGGGCGAGGCGCGCTTCCGCAAATCCTCGGAAAAGCTGCGCCGCGGCCGCCTGCCGGCCGAAGGCCTTGCCCTCGTCGCGCGCGATGCGGACGGCCATGTCATCGGCACGGTGCGGCTGTGGAATGTCGAGGCGGGCGTCGACGCGGACGGCAATCCCGTTCCGGCGCTGCTGCTCGGGCCCCTCGCCGTCGATTGCGCGCACGAGGGCAAGGGCATCGGCGGGGCGCTGATGCGCGCGGCGATCACCGAGGCGCGGGGCCGCGGCCATGGCGCGGTGCTGCTCGTCGGCGATCCGGAATATTACGAGCGCTTCGGCTTTTTCGCCGGCAAGGCGCGGCATCTCGTCATGCCCGGCCCCTTCGAGCGCCGCCGCTTCCTGGCGCTGGAGCTGAAGGACGGCTGGCTCGACGGCGCGGCGGGCATTCTCGTGGCAAGCGGCACCCGGCTGGCGGGCGAGCAGCGCAGGGCGGCGTGACGGTTTGACTTGCCGGCGCGCTTGCGCTATCAGGCCGGCAGGGTGAGAGCCCCTGCCGTCCGCAAGCCCCTGGCTTTGGTGAAGTCTCTCTTCGATACGATCGGTCTTCCAGCATCCAGCATGCGAACCGGCGGCAATGCGGGCCCCCTCCGAAACGACGCATGCCCCGACTGGAGAACCGCCATGCGTCCATCCTCGACGCCACTACCATCCCTCGACGCCCTGAAAGACCAGGCAAAGCGGCTGCGCGCGCGCTTTTCCGGCGAAGGACAGGGCATTTCCCATTCCCGTGCGCTGGAGCTCATCGCCGCGCAATACGGCTATCGCGACTGGAACACGCTGCACGCGGCGGTCGGCAACCGGCCGCCGTTCAATCCGTGGATGCTCGGCGCGCGCGTGCGCGGGCACTATCTCGGCCAGCCCTTCGATGCCGAGGTGCTCGGCGTGCAGGCGATGTCGAGCCAGCCCGGCCGCTACCGCATGACGCTGCATTTCGACGCCCCGGTGAACGTGTCGACCTTCGACAGCTTCTCCGTCTTCCGCCAGCGCGTGAGCTGCACCGTGGACGAGACGGGGCGGACGGTGGAGAAGACCTCCAACGGCCGGCCGCATCTGGAGCTGGAGTGGTGAGCCTCAGAACGTGCCGGAAAGCCGGGCCGCAAGGCCGTCGACCGTGAAGTCGGCGGCCGGGTCGGTCTCGTGGCGCAGGAGGCGGCTGTATTCCAGCGTCACTGCGGTGCTTTTGGCGAAGGTATAGGTGAGGGCCGCCTTCGCCGAGCGCGTGCGGGTGCGGTAGTCGTAATAGAGCCAGTCGCTGCGGGCCTCCTCGTAGCCGAGGGCGAGCTTCAGCTTCTCCGTCAGCGCCGTTTCCAGCGAAAGGCCGATGGTGCGCACGTCCTCGCCGAGCGGGTCGTCGATATCGGCAAGCTGGATATCGCGCAGGAAGGTAGCCTTCAGCACGGTCTCCTGCGGGAGCCGGACGGCAAGTTCCGCCTTCAGGTAGGGGCGGGTGGGATCGACGGATGTTCCGAGCGCGTCGCTTGCAACGCGCGTGAGGCCGGCTTCCGCCATCAGCGTGACGGGGCCGAAGGCGTGGCCATAGGCGAGCGAGCCGCGCAGCGTCGTTGCCGGGAAGCGTTCGAAGACCTGCTGCTCGTTCGAGGGGATGTTATTGGTGCGGGCTTCCACCGTGGCGCCCAGTTCGCCGCCGAAGAGAGGCAGGATATGGCCGGCCGTGAGCGTAGCGAGGCGATAGCCCGCTTCGAGCTGCGTGCGGGGCAGGCCCGGAAGCGTGAATTCCGCAAGGCCCCGGTTGAGGTTGGAGAGGGCGGCGGTGACGTGGCTCTTGCCGCCCGCGTGGTCGACCGTCAGGTCGGCGCTTGCGGAAGCGGCGACATCGGCCTTGCGGTAGCCGATGAGGAGGCCGGGGAGCGCGAGGAAGATGTCGCCGTCGCGCCGCTGCTCGATGCCGCCTTTCAGCGTGAGCCGGACGCCTTCGGCAAGCTCATGGGTAAAGCCGGTTTCGAGCCCGACCGTCCGCTCGTCGGCGAAACGGTAGCGGGCAAGACGCCGCACGCTCGCCGTGAACGCGTAGGCGAACTCGTTGTCCTCGAGGTCGAAGCTGCCGCGCAGCGTGACCTTTCCCTCGCCGAAGGAGGCCGGCAGGGCTGTGGTGTCCTTGAAGACGTTCGATGTCCGGCCGCCACCGAAGCTGTAATTCACGGTTGAATCGGCCATTGCCGGGTTGCATTGGCCCCATGCCAGCGCCGCGAAAAGCAGGCCATGAAGAGAGCGCATCGGATTCTGCCCCTGTCCGGTTTCGAAACGGAATCCTAGGGTTGCATGGTTAAAAATTCTTCCATAGGTTGATTTTCAATCTAGATAGGCAATTTTTAATATTAAAAGTTGTATCCGGTAGGGAATCGTTAAACTTGTAACTGTTATGGTTAACTGTTTGCTATGACTGGGAAATCCGGTTGAGTAAAGCAGGTCTTATATTACCTTTGATTGCGTACCGATGAGGTGCACAACCAAAGGAGAGAGACCATGAACAAGACCCGCATCATCGCCCTCGCAACCGTCATCGCCTTTGCCGGCGCCAGCCAGGCGTCGGCCGGCGGCCTGCTCGGGATCGGCATCCTCGGCAACAAGACCCGCACGGGCAGCATCGTCGTCGCCCCGAGCGTCGGCCTCGGTGTCGGCAACATCCTCAGCGACAACAACGGCAACAAGGTGCTGAACGGCGTGCTCGCGAACAATCTCAACGGCACGCTGTCGGGCGTCCTCAACGGCTCGGTGCTGGGTATCCTCGGCGGTGCCGGCGGCAGCGATTGCGGCTGCAAGCATCGCCGTCACTGATCGCGCCTTCCCCGCCCCGCGCGGTCAGTGGCCCGGGAGAGCTCGGCTCTCCCGGGTTTTTCGCATGATGGAGGGATTATCCGGTGAGGTCGACCACGCCGCAATCGCCCGCCTCGCTGGCGAAGGCGAGGAGCTTGCCGTTGCGGCTCCAGGCCATGGAGGTGACGGCGCCCTTGCCGGGGCGGCGCAGCAGCACCTCGCGGCTGTCGGAGAAGCGCGCGGCAAGCACCATGCCGTCCGAATAGCCGATGGCGACGACGTCCTCGGCCGGATGGCAGGCGACGGCCGTCACCATGACGTCGGCGCGCGTGCCGAGCTCCAGCGGCGGCTTGCCCATCGGGCCGTCCTTGGCCGCGAAGGGCCAGACGATGGCGGCCGGCGCGCCGGAGGAGGCGAGCCACTTGCCCTTGGCCGACCAGGAGAGCGACTTCACCTTGGCCGGATAGCCGGTCATGCGCATGTGGCGCGTGTCCGCGCCGGGCTTGCTGTCGAGCTTCCAGCCGTGCAGGGCGTTCTCCTGCATGCTGGTGACGACGAAGCGGCCGTCCGGCGAGAAGGTGACGCCGGTATGGGCGCCCTTCCATTCGAGATCGACGGGCTGGCCGGCCATCGCCACCCAGTGCAGCGAAACGCCGTTGTAGCGGGCGACGCCGATGCGAAGGCCCTTCGGCGCGAAGGCGATGCCCTCCACCGAGCGGCTTTCCGCAAACTCCCTGATCGTGCCGTCGGCAAGGCGCACGCGCGCCGTGCGGCCCTCGGCGAAGCCGACCGCACCCTGCGGGCCGGCGGCGACGACGGAAATCCACTTGCGCGGCACCTCGGCAAGCAGCGTCGCGGTGCCGTCGGCGGAAATCCGCATCACCTTGCCGTCCTCGCCGCCGGTGACCAGCGTGTCGTTCGCCTCGTCGCGCACGCAGGCGAGCAGCCCGTCATGCGCCTCGGTGACCTTCTGGCCGTGATCGAGGCGGTGGACGGCGCCGGAGGCGGTGGCGAAGAAGGGCACGTCGCCGAGGAAGGCGGCCGCGACGACGTGGCCGTCGAGATCGAGAGGGGCGACTGTCGGCATCAGTTTTCGTCTTTCATGCGCAGAGTGTCGTCCGGCCTCATGCCTTCTGTGCCTCGCAGGCCTTGAAGGTGCGTTCGATCTTCTCGCGGTCGAGGTCGCGGCCGATGAAGACGAGGCGGCTTTCGCGCTTCTCGCCGTCCTTCCAGGCGCGCTGGTGGTCGCCTTCGACGATCATGTGGACGCCCTGCACGACATAGCGCTCGTCGTCGCCGGCAAAGGCGATGATGCCCTTGAGGCGCAGGATGTTCGGGCCGTCCGTCTGGGTGATCTTCTGGATCCACGGGAAGAAGCGGTCGGGATTCATCTCGCCGCCGCGCAGCGAGATCGACTGCACCGTCACGTCATGGATCGGCGAGGCGTCGTGGTGATGATGATCGTGGTCGTGGTGATGGTCGTGATCATGATCATGGTGGTGATGGTGGTCATGATCGTGGTGATGGTGGTCGTGGCCGCAATCGGGGCCGCAGACATGGTCCTCGTGATCGTGGTCGAGGAAATGCGGATCGTTTTCCAGCGCCCGTTCCAGGTTGAAGGCGCCCTGGTCGAGGACCTTGGTGAGGTCGATGTCCGACCGGGTCGTGCGGTGGATGCGTGCGGAAGGGTTGATCGCGCGAACTGTCGCCTCGACCTTGGCCAGTTCCTCGGGGGTGACGAGGTCGGTCTTGTTGACGAGCACGACGTCGGCGAAGGCGATCTGGTCCTCGGCCTCGCGGCTGTCCTTCAGGCGCAGCGGCAGGTGCTTGGCATCGACGAGCGCGACGACGGCGTCGAGCTCGGTCTTCTGGCGCACGTCGTCGTCCATGAAGAAGGTCTGGGCGACCGGCACCGGATCGGCAAGGCCGGTGGTCTCCACGACGATGGCGTCGAAGCGGCCGGGGCGGCGCATCAGGCCCTCCACCACGCGGATGAGGTCGCCGCGCACGGTGCAGCAGATGCAGCCGTTGTTCATCTCGTAGATTTCCTCGTCCGACTCGACGATGAGGTCGTTGTCGATGCCGATCTCGCCGAACTCGTTGACGATGACGGCGTATTTCTTGCCGTGGTTGCCGGTGAGGATGCGGTTGAGCAGCGTCGTCTTGCCGGCGCCGAGATAGCCGGTGAGCACGGTGACGGGAATGGGCTTGGGAAGGGCTGTTTCGGTCATGGGAACCTCGAGCGGATAACAGGGACGGTAAAGGCGTCCGGTTGGCGACTGATATAGGAGATCGGACGGGCCAGCGCAAATGCCGTCAGCAAAGCGTTTCGACGTCGAAGGCTGCGACATCTTCCAGCAGGGCGACGAGGCCGCGCAGGGCATGGGCGATCAGTTGCTCGCCCTTTTCGGCCGTCGCCGCGCTTGCATCGCCCGCAACGCCCTTCGGGTTGAGGTCCGCCATCTTCCAGCCGAAGGCGTGCGGGCCGTAGGCGCGCAGATAAGCGAAGCGCGCCGCGAATTCCGCCTGCCGCGAGCCGAAGCGCTCGGCCTTGTCCATCCGCACAAGATCGGGATGGAGGGCAAGCATCACCGAAGTCTCTATATCGCCGCCGTGGATGTCGATGGCCTTGTCTTCCGGCGCGATCCAGCCATCGGGCTGGCCGAAGCGGGTCCAGGCGGTGGCGACGACGAGCATGTCCAGCCGCACCCGTGCCTCGGTGGCGAGGATGGCCATTAGCGGCGAATTGCCGCCATGGGCGTTGAGCAGCACGAGCTTGCGGATGCCGAAGCGACGGAGGTCTTCGGCGATGGCAAGCCAGCGCTCGATCGCCTCCGCATAGCCGAGCGAGCGCGTGCCGGGCACGTCGAGATGCTCCGGCGAATAGCCGACCGGCTCGGCCGGAAGAATGGTGACGGGAAGGTGCGGCGGCAGCACGGCCAGCAGCCGGGCGGCGATGCCTTCGGCGATCAGCGTGTCCGTCTCCAGCGGCAGGTGGGGCCCGTGGCCCTCATGCGCGCCGAGCGGCAGGACGGCGATCCAGTCGGCCCGTTCGGCCGTCGGCAGGGTGAGGTCGTTTTCGGTCCATCGCAGCTTGGGATGTGCCATGCTCTCTCCGATCCCGACTTGCCGCCCGCCTTGGTCCTCTGTCATACAGGGCCGGGCCCGTGATGCAAGGGCAGTGCGTTCTAGCGAGGCGATCGATGGGAAAGAAGCACAAGGACGGCAAGGACGGGAAGAAGGCCAAGAAGAAAAAGGCGCACGAGGCCGTCTCGGGCGCGGGCCTTGCCGCCGCCGTCGTCAACGCGGCGCGCTCCATGCGCACGGTGCTCTCGCGCAACCTCATCGCCACCGGCCTCTATGCCGGCCAGGACGGTGTCATCCTCACGCTTGCCGAGGAAGGCGGGATGACCGCAGGGGCGCTCGCCGCCCGCCTCGGCGTCAAGGCGCCGACCATGACGCGCACCATCGGTCGGCTGGAGGCGCAGGGCTTCGTCGAGCGCCGGCCGGACGAGACCGACGGCCGGCTGACGGTCGTGCACCTCACCGAGGCGGGGCGTGCCTCCATCGACCGCATCGCCGAAGCCGGACGCCTCAGCGAGCGGCAGGCCGCCGAAGGCCTCAGCGAGAAGGAGGTGCGCAACCTCCTCAAGCTGCTGCGCGCCATGGACGAGAACCTGCACGGCGCCACGCCCGAAACCGGCGAAAAGGCGGTTGCCGACGGAATTTAAACTGTTTAAATAAACGGTTTTAAAGGCTGCGCGTTCACCGGGAGGAATCGTGGCACAGAAGGTAAAGTTATCCACCATCGCGGAAACGCTCGGCGTTTCCACGGCGACGGTGTCGCTCGCGCTCAGGGACAGCCCGCTGGTGGCCGCCTTCACGCGCGAGCGGATCAAGGAACAGGCGCGCGCGCTCGGTTATATCTACAATCGCCGCGCTGCGAGCCTTCGCACCTCGCGCTCGGGCATCATCGGCGTCGTCGTGCACGACATCATGAACCCGTTCTACGCGGAAATCCTGAAAGCCATCGAGAGCGAGCTCGACCGCGACCGGCAGACCTTCATCCTCTCCAATCACTACGATTCGGTGGAGAAGCAGCGCAACTTCGTCGAGACGCTGCTGCAGCTCGGCGGCGACGGCGTGATCATGTCGCCGGCCATCGGCACGCCGCCGGAGGATATCCGCCTTGCCGAGGACAACGGCATGCCGGCGATCCTGATCGCCCGTTCCATCGACGGGCTCGACGTGCCCATCTTCCGCGGCGACGACAGCTACGGCATCTCGCTCGCCACCAACCACCTGATCGGCCTCGGCCACCGGACGATCGCCATGGTGGGCGGCACGGACCAGACCTCGACCGGCCGCGACCGCTACCAAGGCTATGTCAACGCGCTGCGCAAGGCCAATATCGAGGTCGATCCCGGCTTGCGCATCCCCGGGCCCCGCACCAAGCAGGGCGGCTTCGAGGCTGCGGTGCATTTCCTCTCGCTGCCGCAGAAGCCGACGGCCGCCGTCTGCTGGAACGACCTCGTCGCCATCGGCCTGATGAACGGCATCGCCCGCGCCGGGCTCGTGCCGGGCCGCGACGTCTCCGTCACCGGCTACGACGACCTGGAGGAGGCGGCGATCGCCACGCCCGCCCTTACCACCGTCTGGAACGGCCAGTCCGAGGTCGGCCGCAGCGCCGCAAGGGCATTGCTCGACAAGCTCTCGGGCAGCCATGAGCCGGACGGCATCCATCTCATCAAGCCGGAAATGCGCATCCGGCAATCCACCGGACCGCTGAAGCCGCATTCCGACGGCTGAGGCATTCAGGCAGGGAACGTTTCATCATGCCAGACAAGACCCGCATCCTCGTGCCCGGCACGATCCGCGAACGGGTGCTCGAGCGCCTGCGCGAGACCTTCGAGGTGGTGCGTATCGAGCGGCCGGATCCGGCGCTTCTCGCCCGCTCGGAAGCCGCCAGCATCGCCGGCGCCGCCGTCTCCGGCGGCTTCGGGGCAGCGCTGATCGAGCATCTGCCGGCGCTGGAGATCATCGCAAGCTTCGGGGTCGGCTATGACGGGGTGGACGTCGGCGCGGCCGCGGCGCGCGGAATTGCCGTCACCAACACGCCGGACGTGCTGAATGACGAGGTGGCCGACACGACCATCGGCCTTCTCCTCAACACGCTGCGGCTGCTGCCGCAGGCCGAGGCCTGGCTGCGGTCCGGGCGCTGGAAGCGCGACGGCGCGTTTCCGTTGACGCCGCTCACCCTGCGCGGCCGCAGCGTCGGCATCTACGGGCTCGGGCGCATCGGCCTTGCCATTGCCGAGCGGCTGAAGGGTTTCGGCGTGTCCATCGCCTACCACACCCGCCGCCCGCGCGCGGACGCGCCCTATGCCTATTATCCCTCCCTGGAGGCGCTCGCCGGGGCGGTCGATACGCTGATCGCCATCGTGCCGAAGACGGCGGAGACGCACAAGACGATCGACGCCGGCGTGCTGAAAGCGCTCGGGCCGAACGGCGTGCTGATCAATGTCGGGCGCGGCTGGACGGTGGACGAGGATGCGCTGGTTTCGGCGCTCCGCGAGGGCGTGATCGCCGGGGCGGGGCTCGATGTCTTCTACGACGAGCCGAACGTGCCCGATGGGCTGCTCGACCTGCCGAACGTCTCGCTGCTGCCGCATGTGGCCTCCGCCTCGGTCGCAACGCGCAACGCCATGGCCGACCTGGTGGCGGACAACCTTGTCGCCTGGTTCGGGCACGGCGCTGCGTTGACGCCGGTGCCGGAGACACCTTTTACGCGAAAAACAGGGTAGGGGCTGGAAAGCCTTCGTTAACCATTCCGCAATCTTGCGGGCGCATCCTTCGCGCATCGAGCAGCGGATGAAGGAGCGCCCCATGAAGACCTTGACGATCGCCGTCCTTGCGGGCGCCGCGGCGCTGGGCGGC
>Ga0182738_1004936_pt1 | contig 14490 bp, 7 predicted proteins | sample eDN5th30CBELigMG_FD_128876 | JGI IMG/M metagenome (GOLD analysis project Ga0182738, IMG submission 128876) | Enriched Miracle-Growth compost microbial communities from Emeryville, California, USA - eDNA 5th pass 30_C BE-Lig MG (version 2)... ... | reverse complement strand
TGGTCGGTAACTCACTGACCACTACGCGATGGCCCACCCCAACACCGGCAACGACACACCCCGAACGTGTCCGCCCAGCTCAACCCCGGTCCCGAAACCCCACCACGCCAGGGGACTTACCCGAGATCTATGCCGACTGCGCCAAAGCGGAGAGCTACGCGACCAGCGACCCGCGTTCGGCGTGTTTCTACGCCCGGCGCACCGCCGAACAACTGGTCGAATTTCTTTACGACATCATGAACCTTTCCGTCCCCTACAAGGATGACCTCTCGGCCCGGATAAACGACAGTGCATTTCGCGCGAAAGCCGGCCAGGGAATCACGCAGAAACTCAACTTGATTCGTAGGCTCGGCAACACCGCGGTGCACGACCCGCGCCCGATTCCACCGCGCGCCGCCCTCGACGCGCTCAAAGAACTGCATCACGTGATGGTGTGGGCGGCATTCCACTACTCCACCAACCCAAAGGCCGTGCCGCTCAAGGCAGTCTTTGACCCGGCGCTGGCGGCCAGATCAGCTCCGCTGACCCGTGAGGATGTCGCCCGGCTCGCCGCCAAGTTCAAAGCCCAGGACGACGCACACGCCAAGGCGCTGGCCGAAAGAGACGAGTTAGCCGCGGCCAAGGACGCCGAGATCGCTGCCCTACGTGCGCAGATCGAGCAAGTCCAGGCTGCGAACGCTCAAGTCGATGACCGCGACTACGCCGAGGATGAAACCCGCGACCGGTTCATCGACGTGCTGCTCCGGGAGGCAGGCTGGCCGCTGACCGACGCACGAGACCGCGAGTACGAAGTCACCGGGATGCCCAACAACAACGGCATCGGGTACGCCGACTACGTGTTGTGGGGCGCCGATGGACTACCGCTGGCCGTGGTCGAGGCCAAGCGCACCAGCAAGAGTCCCGAGATCGGGCAGCAACAGGCGAAGCTATACGCCGACTGCCTGGAGAAGATGACCGGACGTCGCCCAATCATCTTCTACACCAACGGCTATGAACACTGGATCTGGGATGACGCGGTCGGCTACCCGCCCCGGCAAGTCCAGGGCTTCTACACCCGTGACGAACTGGAACTGGCGATTCATCGCCGCCATGCCCGGCAGCCCCTGGCTGACGCGACGATCGACACCGAGATCGTCGAACGCCATTACCAGCATCGCGCAATCCGGGCAGTGGACAAGGACTTCGCCGATAAGCGGCGAGAGGCCCTGTTGGTGATGGCGACTGGGTCCGGAAAGACCCGCACGGTGATCGCGCTGGTCGACCAGCTGATGAAGGCCGGCTGGGTCAAGCGAGTGCTGTTCTTGGCCGACCGCACGGCGCTGGTCACCCAGGCCGCCAACGCGTTCAAGAAGCACCTTCCAGCGGCGACCACCGTCAACCTGGTCACGGAAAAAATCACCGATGGAAGGGTTTACGTCTCGACATACCCGACGATGATGAACCTGATCAACGACACCGAAGGGGAGCTGCGAACCTTCGGTCCTGGATATTTCGACCTGGTTGTCATCGACGAGGCGCACCGTTCGGTGTATCAGAAGTACCGGGCGATCTTCGATTGGTTCGACTCCCTGCTGGTAGGTCTGACCGCGACACCCAAGGATGAGGTCGACCACAACACTTACCGGCTCTTTCACCTTGAAGACGGCGTTCCTACCGACGCCTACAGCCTCGAAGACGCTGTTTCCGAAGGCTTCCTGGTGCCGCCGGTGGGGGTGTCGGTCGGCACCCGATTCCTGCAGCAGGGCATCCGCTACGCCGACTTGAGTGAAGAAGAGAAAGATGAGTGGGATGCCCTTGACTGGGGTGATGATGGCGTTGTCCCCGATGCTGTGACCTCCGAGGAACTCAACAAGTTCTTGTTCAACGAGGACACCGTCGACAAGGTGCTTGCCGAACTGATGGACAAGGGCGGCAAGGTCGCCGGGGGAGACCGGCTGGGCAAGACCATCGTCTTCGCCAAGAACCAGGATCACGCTGAGTTCATCGAGAAGCGGTTCAATGTCCAATACCCGGAATACGCGGGTCACTTCGCGCGGGTCATCACCCACAGCACGGTCTATGCGCAAACCCTGATCGATGACTTCTCGGTTCCGAACAAGGCGCCGCACATCGCGATCTCGGTGGACATGCTCGACACCGGCATCGACGTCCCTGACGTGGTCAACCTGGTGTTCTTCAAGCTGGTGCGGTCCAAAACGAAGTTCTGGCAGATGATCGGCCGCGGCACCCGGCTGCGCCCCGACCTGTTCGGTCCGGGACAAGACAAGCAGAACTTCTACGTCTTCGACTTCTGCGGCAACCTCGAATACTTCAGCCAGGATCTGCCCGGATCGCAAGGGTCAATTCAGAAGTCGCTGAACCAGCGACTTTTCGAAACTCGGCTGGGCCTGATCACCACATTGGATGCGGCAGTACCGCCGGACGGGACCGAGCCGGCCGAGGGAGCCGGCACCACATCCGAGCGAGGCCTGCGAGTCGACGCCGCCTGGTCGCTGCATCGGATCGTCGTCGGGATGAACCTGGAGAACTTCCTGGTCCGTCCACATCGCAAATGGGTTGAGCGCTACGGCGACTGGGCGGCATGGACGGCGCTGACCGCCGAGGCCGCGGGGGACATCGCCGAACACCTGGCCGGCCTGCCCTCAGGCGCCACCGAGACCGACGAGGACGCAAAGCGATTCGACCTGCTCATCCTGCGCCGCCAGCTCGCGCAACTGGAGGGCGACACCCTGGCCGCCGAACGACTGCGGGAACAGGTGCAGAACATCGCATCCGGCCTGCTCAATCAGACCGCGATTCCGTCGGTGGCAGCGCAGCAGGAGCTGCTCGACGAGGTCGCCGGCGATCAGTGGTGGGTCGACGTCACGTTGCCGATGCTCGAACTTGCCCGCCGCCGGCTGCGCAGCCTGCTGAAGTTCCTGGAGAAGACCAAAAAGGTGCGGGTCTACACCGACTTCGAGGATGCGCTGACCGCGTCGACGGTGATCGATCTGCCCGGCATCACCCCTGGAACAAACTGGGACCGCTTCCGTGCGAAGGCAGCGGCCTACCTCAAAGCGCACCACGACCACGTCGCACTGCAGCGGCTCCGGCGGAACAAACAGCTCACGGCCTCCGATCTGGAAGCGTTGGAGCAGATGCTCCTTGACAGCGGCGCAGGCGGCGCCGAGGACATCGCGCACGCCGGCGAACAGGCGCGCGGGTTGGGGTTGTTCATCCGGTCGCTGGTGGGGCTGGACCGGCAGGCGGCAGCCGAGGCCTTTGGCACCTACCTGAATGGCACGAAGTTCAGCGTCGACCAGATCCGCTTCGTAAACCTGATCGTCGATGAGCTGACCGACAACGGGGTGATGGAGCCGGCCCGCCTCTACGAGTCGCCCTACACCGACCACGCGCCGCGCGGTCCGGAAGGGATGTTCGGTGAGACCGACGTGGACGGCATCGTAGCCATCCTGCGCGCAGTCAAAGATCACGCCGTGCCGCACCCGGGAATCGTCAGGGGCGTTCGGTAGGGTCCGTCGGCGTGACCGCGAACGTGACCCTCAAACCGGTGAATGCCCGCCTTGCCGACGAACTGGAAGTAGCCGAACGACAGGTCGCGGCCGCCGTCGCGCTGCTCGACGAGGGGGCGACGGTTCCGTTCATCGCCCGCTACCGCAAAGAGGTCACCGGCAGCCTCGACGACGGGCAGCTGCGCACCCTGGAAGAGCGGCTGCGCTACCTGCGTGAGCTCGACGACCGTCGGGCCGCCGTGCTGTCCTCGATCGAGGAGCAGGGCAAGCTCACCGATGAGCTGCGAAACGCGCTGCTGTCGGCCGACACCAAAGCCCGCGTGGAGGACATCTACCTGCCCTACAAGCCCAAGCGCCGCACCAAGGCGCAGATCGCGCGGGAGGCGGGCCTGGAGCCGCTGGCCGACCGGCTGCTCGCCGACCCCGCGTTGGATCCCCAGCAGCTCGCGTCGGAGTACACCGGCGAGGAGGTCGCCGACGCCGCGGCCGCACTGGAGGGTGCCCGCGCGATTCTGGTCGAACGTGCCGCCGAGGATGCCGAGCTGGTGGGTGCGGTCCGGGAGAAGTTCTGGTCGGCGGGCTCACTGCGGACGATGCCGCGCTCCGAAGACACAGCGAAAAGTGCTGCGGCACAGAAATTCCGAGACTACTTCGAATTCAATGAAGCGCTGGAGACCATGCCGTCGCACCGCGTGCTGGCCGTGTTGCGCGGGGAGAAGGAAGATGCCTTGGCACTGGCCTTCGACGGCGGCGACAACGAGCCCTACCAGGCGATGGTCGCCAAGTCGCTGGGCGTGAACATGACCGCATCCGGCGCGGCCACGCCCTGGCTGGCCGACACCGTGCGGTGGGCCTGGGACACCCGGCTGGCGTTCTCGGCGGCGGTCGATGCCCGGATGCGGTTGCGCCAACGTGCCGAGCAGGACGCGGTGGCGGTGTTCGCCAAGAACCTCAAAGACCTGTTGCTGGCCGCGCCGGCGGGCAACCGCACCACACTCGGCCTCGACCCGGGCTTTCGCACCGGGGTGAAGGTCGCCGTCGTCGACGGCACCGGCAAGGTCGTCGACACCTGCGCGATCTTCCCGCACCAGCCGCAGAAGCAGTGGGACCAGGCCAAGGCGACGCTGGCCGCACTGGTGGCCCGCCATGGTGTGGACCTGATCGCGGTCGGCAACGGTACCGCGTCGCGCGAGACCGACGCCCTGGCCGCCGAGTTGATCGCCGACCTCACGAGCGCCGGCGCCCCGGCACCGGTCAAGGCGATGGTCAGCGAGGCCGGCGCGTCGGTGTACTCGGCGTCGGCCTACGCCGCCCATGAGCTTCCCGATCTGGACGTCACGCTGCGTGGGGCCGTGTCGATCGCGCGGCGGCTGCAGGATCCGCTGGCCGAACTGGTCAAGATCGAACCGAAGTCGATCGGTGTCGGGCAGTACCAGCACGATGTGACGCCGGGAACCCTGGCGCGCAGCCTCGATGCGGTGGTCGAAGACGCGGTGAACGCCGTGGGCGTCGACCTCAACACCGCCTCGGCCCCGCTACTGGCCAAGGTGTCGGGCGTATCGGAGTCACTGGCCGAAGCGATCGTGGCGCACCGCGACCAGACCGGGCCCTTCCGCAATCGGGCGGCCCTGCTCGACGTGCCACGGCTGGGGCCCAAGGCATTCGAGCAGTGCGCCGGGTTCCTGCGCATCCGCGACGGCGACGACCCGCTGGATTCCTCGGGGGTGCACCCCGAGGCCTACCCGGTGGTCCGGCGCATCCTCGACCGCTCGGGTGTTTCCCTGGCCGAGATCATCGGCGACGAGCGTGTGCTGCGGTCGCTGAAACCCGGCGACTTCGCCGACGACCGGTTCGGGGTCCCGACCGTGACCGACATCCTCGCCGAGCTGGAGAAGCCGGGACGCGACCCGCGGCCGGCGTTCTCCACGGCGACATTCGCCGCGGGAGTGGAGAAGGTGGGCGACCTCAAGGTGGGCATGGTCTTGGAAGGGGTGGTCACCAATGTCGCCGCCTTCGGAGCCTTCGTCGACGTCGGCGTACACCAGGACGGCTTGGTGCACGTCTCGGCCATGGCGGACCGCTTCGTCTCCGACCCGCACGAGGTGGTGCGTTCCGGCCAGGTGGTGAAGGTGAAAGTCGTCGACGTCGACGTCGACCGCCAGCGCATCGGGCTGACCCTGCGGCTGGGGGACAAGCCGGCCGACAAGCCTGGCACGTCCTCCCGGGGCCCGAGTGCCAAACCGGCTGCGCGCGGTGACGCGGCCAAGCAGAATCGTGGGCGGCGTCCCGGCAACAGTTCCGGACGCCGGGATGCGGCACCGGCAGGCGGGTCGATGGCTCAGGCGTTGCGTGACGCCGGATTTGGAAAGTAGGGACGGATGGCCACGGTAGACAGCTCACCGCTTGAGGCCGCGCGCAAGTTCGCCGACATCGTCGGAGCAGGCGCACTGCTCACCGGTGAGCAGATCGGCCCCGACTATGCCCATGACGAGGCGCTGGTCGGCGCACCGGTCATGCCGAGCTACGTCGCTCGCCCGCAGACCGCCGAGCAGGTCGCGGCGCTGCTGGCCGCGGCAACCGAGGCGAAGGTGCCGGTGACCGCTCGCGGTTCCGGCACCGGCATGTCGGCCGGTGCGCGGCCATGCCCGGACGGTCTGCTGATCTCCTTCGAGCGGATGAACGCGATCCTGGAGATCGACACCGACAATCAGGTCGCGGTGGTGCAACCCGGCGTCACGTTGGCCGACCTCGACACCGCGACGGCCGAGGCGGGGCTGATGTACACCGTCTTCCCCGGGGAACTGTCCGCCAGTGTCGGAGGCAACGTCGGTACCAACGCTGGCGGCATGCGGGCGGTCAAGTACGGGGTGACGCGGCACAACGTGCTCGGCCTGCAGGCGGCGTTGCCGACCGGCGAGCTGATCCGCACCGGCGGCCGAATCACCAAGCTGTCCACCGGTTATGACCTGACCCAGCTGATCATCGGGTCGGAGGGCACCTGCGCACTGGCCACCGAGGTCACCGTGCGGCTCTACCCGCGGCTCGGGCACTCCGCCACGCTCTTGGCGCCGTTCTGCGATCTGCCCGCGGTGATGCGTGCGGTGCCGGCGGTAGTGCGCAGCGGGGTGGACCCGGTGATCCTCGAATACGTCGACAAGCTCACGCTGGCCGCGATCAGCTACTCGCAGAACCTGAACCTGGGCATCCCCGACGCGGTGCGTGAGACCGCCGAGGCCTACCTGGTGGTGGGGGTGGAGAACCGTGACCGTGAGCGCCTCGACGACGACGTGGCCATGCTGGGCGAACTGCTGGCCTCGCTCGGAGCCGACGATGTCTATGTGCTGGAAGGCAATTCAGCGCATGCGCTGATCGAGGCCCGCGAGAAGGCGTTCTGGACGGCCAAGGCCGCCGGTGCCCACGACGTCATCGACGTGGTGGTCCCACGCGCCGAGATGCACCAGTTCCTCACCAAGGCACAAGGATTCGCCCAGTCGGCCGGCGCCGGTGTGGTCGGCTGTGGACATGCCGGCGACGGCAACGTCCACCTGGCGGTGTTCTGCGCCGACGACGAGGTCCGCCACCGGCTGCTGCACGACATCTTCGCGGCCGCGATGGCCCTCGGTGGCGCCATCTCCGGTGAGCACGGTCTAGGCCGGGTCAAGACGCAGCATTTCCTGGAGCTGGAGGATCCGGTCAAGATCGCCTTGATGCGCCGGATCAAGGATGCCTTCGACCCCGCCGGGATCCTCAATCCGGGCGTGCTTCTATAGGCAGCAGAGCGCGCGCGTCCCGCATACTTCGGTGCCCGTCAAGAAAGGCAGCCACATGACTAACGGAGCACAGGCCCTGATCGCCACCCTGGTCGACAGCGGGGTGCAGGTCTGCTTCGCCAACCCCGGTACGTCCGAGATGCATTTCGTGGCCGCCCTGGATTCGGTGCCGCAGATGCGCGGGGTGCTGTGCCTGTTCGAAGGCGTGGTGACCGGTGCCGCTGACGGGTACGCCCGGGTGGCCGCCAAGCCGGCTGCCACGCTGCTGCACCTGGGGCCCGGCCTGGGTAATGGCCTGGCCAACCTGCACAACGCGCGCCGCGCTCACGTGCCGGTAGTCAACGTCATCGGCGACCACGCCACCTACCACAAGAAGTACGACGCACCGCTGGAATCCGACATCGAACCCCTGACCGACTGGACCCACGGCTGGGTGCGCCGCACCAACTCCGGTGATGACGTCGGCCGCGATGCCGCCGAAGCGGTCGCGGAGTCCATGGCCAGCCCGGCGCAGGTGGCAAACCTGATTCTGCCCGCCGACATCTCCTGGGAAGACGGCGCGCAGGCGGCCGGACCGGTCGAGCCGATCCCCGCGGCGGCTCCCGACGCACAGGCCGTCGCCGACGTCGTCGCCGTGCTGGGCAGCGGCGAGCCGGTGGCAATCCTGATCGGCGGGCCCGCTGTTGCCGACGTGCGCGCTCTGGAGGCCACCGACCGGATCGTCGCCGCGACCGGGGCCCGTGCCCTGGTCGAGACCTTCCCGGCCCGGCTCGTCCGCGGCGCGGGAGTCCCGGCGATCGACCGGCTTGGCTATCTGGCCGAGCAGGCCGCTTTCCAGCTGGACGGCATCAAGCACCTGGTGGTGGCCGGCACCAGGGCTCCGGTCTCGTTCTTCGCCTACCCCGGCAAGGCCAGCGACTTGGTTCCCGAGGGCTGCGTGGTGCACAACCTGGCCGGCCTCGAGACCGACGTCGTGGCCGCTCTGGAGCAGCTGGCCGAAGCGGTGGCCGCAGGTGTCCAGCCGCGGCCGGCGCCCGCCGCCGTCCCCGAACTTCCGTCTGGGCAGCTCACCCCGCAGAACTGGGTGCAGGTGATCGGCGCGCTGCTGCCCGACAACGCGATCATCTCCGATGAGTCCAACACCTCGGGCCTGATGCTGCCCGCGGCCACCGCCGGGGCACCACGCCACGACGTGCTCACGCTCACCGGCGGGGCGATCGGGCAGGGGCTGCCGGTCGCCCTGGGTGCGGCCGTGGCCGCACCGGACCGGCCGGTGATCGCGCTGCAGGCCGACGGCAGTGCGGCCTACACCATCTCCGCGTTGTGGACGATGGCGCGCGAGAACCTGAACGTCACCACGGTGCTGATCAACAACAGCTCGTACGCGATCCTGCGCCTGGAACTGGCCCGGGTGGGCGCCGAGGGAGGCGGCCCGAAAGCAAACGATCTGCTCGACCTGTCGCGGCCGAACATGGACTTCGCGAAGATCGCCGAGGGGTTCGGGGTGCCGGCCACGGTGGCCACCACCTGCGAGGAGCTCGCCGAGCAGTTCCGCCGCGCCGTCGCAGAACCGGGGCCGCACCTGATCGATGCGCGGATCCCGACCTTGTTCTGAGCCGTAGCTAGTTGACGCTCTGGCCGGCCGTGACCCGGCCGGCCACGAATGTCGCGGCCTCCACGGTCTTGCCGTCCTGCACGTACATCAGGTGCGGGACGACGCTTCCGCTGTCTTCGCAGTAGATGTCGCCCGTCAGACAGAAGTCGATGGTTTTCGGGCGGTAGGACGAGGCGAGGACCGGCAGCGGGCCGCCCCACAACGAGGTGGAGTACGGGCTCGACGGCGGGCCGAACAGCGCCACCGCGACCACATGGTTGGCGACCGGTGCCGGCAGCGCATTGCTGGACATAGCGATGACGCTGGCGCCTTGGGAGTAGCCGCCGAGCACGAGCTTGGTCTTGGGGCAGTTGGCGACCGTGGCCTGAATGTGGGCGGTGGCGTCAGACTCACCGAGCACCGCGCTGTTGTGGTAGTCCGTGCTCGCCGGGTACTCGACCGGGTACACGTTCACGTTGAGGCCTGCCAGCTGCTCCTGCAAGGAGCCGACGAACGCGTCACCGACGTCACCGAGCCCGACGGGCTGGCCGGAGCCGCGGGCGAACACCACTTCGGCGTCCGGGCACGGCTCTGCGGTTGCGGTGGGCAGGCCCACCGGTGCGGCCATTACGGTTCCGGTGAGCATCGCCGCGGCCGCGAAGGTGCGAACAGTGTTACGCAAATTCATTCCTAAATGCTGACATGCCTCGCTCGCCACCGGCTTGCGGGTTGCGAATCAGCAAACCGCAAAGTCGGCCGTGCGGAGCGAAAACTGAGGTTAGAGGCGGTTTGCCGCGTACGCCGCGCCCTCGTCCGCGATGCCGTCATAGGCGCCGGGAGCGTGCGCGGAGAAATTCAGCCCCTCGGAGCAGACCGGGTCCTCGGGCGCGCACAGCTGGATGGTCTTGGCGGTGTATGCCGGGCCGATGACCAAGGGCGGTTGGCCGAGGAAATTCATCGCCCGCTCGTTCGGGGTACCGAACAGCACCACGGCGGCGACGTGGTCAGCGACCTCCGGTGGCATCGGCCGTGGTATATCGACCCCTTCCACCCCATCCGGGATGACGCTGGCGGTCGAGAAGCCCATCACCGCAGCGCCCTGCGAGAAGCCGCTGAGCACCATCTTGGTCTTGGGGCAATTCGCTGCCGTGGCCTCGATGTGGGCGGTGGCGTCACGGATGCCTTGAATGCCGGTCGGCCAGTCGTTGGTAGCCGGGTAATCGATGGCGTAGACGTCCACCGGCCGCTCGGGCAGTCGGTTCCGTAGCGAGTTCACAAATGCTTGCCCGGTCTCGCCCAGGCCGACTTCCTCGCCGGTGCCTCTAGCAAACAAGACTTGGACATCCGGACAGGGGTCCGCGAAGGCAGCGGGAGGGGCGGCGACGGTGCTGTGCAGCAGCCAGGTCAGGGCCAGAACAACACCGAGGGAGCGAAGGATCCGTCGTGGGTTCACCGGTACATGGTGGCATAAGGACCGCCTCGTGTGCAGCAGACCCCCCAGGCAGTGAACATATTCGATGGTTGCCGACTGATCGTCGTGCGACATGCTGAGTAGCCGATATCGGGTAACTGAGTCGCAGCTGAGATCAGTTCAAATGCGACCTTGGGTTACCGGGCGCTGTCCGTCGGGTGTCCTCGGGGTGACGGTTGGCGATTGCGTATCCAGCAAACCTCGGAGGCGCCCGCGAGCACGAGTGCGAGCAGTTGAATCGCCAGGACCGACGTGATCAGCGTGCCGACCGACACGTCGTAGTAGCCACCGCCGGTGAGCACCAGGACTCGGCCACCGTCAGCGGGCCGATCACCGCCCCGACCTGGTCGAGCGCCTGATGCACGGCGAGTCCTCGGCCACGGCCGGTGGCGCCGGTTGCGTGCGCCAACAAGGTGTCCTTGGCGGGGCCGCGGACCGCCTTGCCGGCCCGTTCGGCGATCACCAAGGCGCAGGCTACCCGGAGCGTGCCGACAACACCGAGCGGCGGGACGGTGAGCACCGTCAGGGCGTGTCTAGGTGCCGAACACTGTGACGAACCGCCAGGCACTGAACACCGGGCGGGATGCGCCGGGGCTCGGCGCACGCATGCGATCAGATGCTAGACGTCTGCGGCAGTCCTCGGCGCGACTTCTCCGGCGCACCAACGGCGCTGCAATGCGAGGTATATCGGATATTCGTCGGTAAAATTACCTAAACCGGTGTGCTCTGACCGCCGGATGACACCGTGGATGGGACAGCATGGCGCAAGAGACAGGCCCCGCATTGGGGATGTCCGTCGGGGCAACCACATTGGCGGCGGTCACCGCCGATCGTGCGATCACCCGTCGGCCCGTGCTGACGCTGTTCCGAGATCGGCCATCCCAAATCGGCATGCCCTCGGAGAACTCCGCAGTGAGTTCTGAACTGCGCGACCGCGGTCTCGTAGTCACCGATTTCGTAGATCGCGTCGGCGGCGGCGGGCCGGTGGTGGCGAGCGACGGATCTACCCACCGTCCCGAGCAACTGCTCGCAGATGGGTTGCATGCCTTGGCATACGCGGTGACCGAGGGACGTCCGATCCCGCCGGCGGTGGCAGTCACTTACCCCGCGCACTGGTCACGTGACGCCGTTGGCGCGCTGCGCACCGCGCTGGGGCGGGTTTCGGAGTGGGCGCAGCATCCGGCGTCGCTGATCTCTGACACGGCTGCAGCTTTGACTGCGCTGCAAGCGAATCCGGGCCTACCCGATCACGGGATCATCGCGGTGTGTGACTTTGGGGGGAGCGGAACCAACGTCACCCTCGTCGACGCGGAGCGTGGTTTCGAACCCATCAGCGCCACCCGGCGCAGTGCGGTCTTATCCGGCGATGTGATTGACCAGGCGCTGCTGGATCACGTGGTTGCCGATCTGGGTGGCAACGGCGATGGGCCTCCGACAGTGGGGTCGCTGACCCGGCTGCGCAGCCAGTGCCGTGATGCCAAGGAGCAGCTGTCGTCTGAGACGGTGGCCGAACTCGCGGGATTCCACGGCGGCGTATGGCTGACCCGGGTAGAACTCGACGAGGCCTTGCGTCAGCCGCTCGAGGGCTTTTACACCGTCTTGCAGAACACCTTGGACGACAACGAGGTTGTTCCCGATGCGCTGTCGGCGATCGTGTCTGTCGGCGGCGGGGCGAACATGCCGACGGTCACGACTGGTCTGTCGCAACGCTTCGGGGTCGCCGTAATCAGCTCGCCACGACCACAGTTGACGGCGGCCATCGGCGCCGCGCTGAGCGTGGCCGGCAATGTGGTGTCCATCCCGAAGAAGGCACCGCCACCGGTGGCGCCGCCGCAGTTCCCGGAGTCGGCGCCGCCGCCGGAGCATGCTCCGCCACCGGTGCCCGACATCATCCCGGATGCCGGGCTGCAACCGTTGGTGACGCCACCGCCGGCACGTCCGGCTCCCGTTCCGCCGCGTCAGCCCGTCGCACCGGAACCCGAAGTGATCGGCGGCAGTCAGGGTGGCGTGGAGTGGTATCGGCGGCCGGTCCCGGTGGTGATCTTGGCTGCGCTGGTCGCGATGTTGCTGGGCACGGTTGCCGTGCTGGTGCTGCGGCATGCCGCCGACACCGGATCGGGCCCCAGCGAGCTGACGACGGTGTCGTCGACGACAACCACCACCGCCCCGCCCACGACGTTCGAGCCGCCCCCGGCCTTCGCGCCCAGCCCCGAGCCCATTTTGCCGAGCGCGCCCGAGATTCCCGAGAGCTCGACGCCGGAATCCACGGAGAGTCCCGTCAGCCCCTAGCGCTGCTTGGCTAGAACGATCAGCGCCAGCGGAATCTGCACCTGCTGGGGGTTGCTCGCGAGCCGGGCGGCGACGCCGGCTTCGAGGTGACGCACGAAGTCGGCTGCGCGCGGATCGTCAGTGCCACCGGCCAATGCGGAGGCCAGCGAGGGGAAGACGGCGGCGCTGACGAAGGCGGCCCAATGGGTGCCGAGCGCGACCGCATCGCCGTCGAGCAGGTAGCGATCCCAGAACCGGTCCTCGGCGTCGAACACCTCCAGCCGCTCGATCGTCAGCGATTCGAACCGCCCCGCGGGGGCGAACGGCGCACGAAGCTCCTTCTCACTGCGACCGAGCACCGGAATCGACATGCGGGCCACCTCATCACGAGTCAGCGCGCCGTCGCGCACCTGCTCGTCAAGGACCGTGACGATCGCATCGAGCAGCGGCCGGTAGCCCGATCGGCCGGCGGCGTCGACGGCGGCGGTCAACACCAGCAGCTTGCCGCCCGGACTCAACTCCCGGCCGCGGAACGCCACGAAGTCATGCCAATCCTGGGCGGCCTGGCGGGTATAGGCGCGCCGCGCGGCGTCATCGTCACTGTGCTCGACATGGACGTGGTCGGCGAACTCGGGCAGCTCCCCGGCGGGCCGGCGCAGCCACATGGTCGACCAGGACGTCCAGCCCAGGTTGACGCTCTGCGAGGGCAGGATCTGACTGTAGAACGACCGGCCTATCGCCGAGGGGAAGCTGGCGGTGTCCTTGCGGGCATAGCTGTCGGGATCGTCAGCCAGCGTGGTGAACAGCGCGGTGAAGTCGTTGTCCGGCAGGTCGGTATGGACGACCAACACGGCATGGTCGGTCCGGGTTCGACTTCGGAACGCCGCGATGGCGGCGCCGATCGGAAGCAGTGAGTTGTAGCCGGTGGCGGCGCCATAGTCGGCGACGACAATCGGCCGCGGCGCGGCGGGCAGCGGAACCGTCGCCGCGAGCTGGGCGAAAACACCGGTCGCGTGGGCCAGTCCGGCCGCCTGCAACCGGCTCGACGGAGCGCCGCCGGGTTCGGGGCGGACCACGATGCTCGACTCTGGCATGGCACCTCCGACCCCGGCGAAACCGTCATCGATATCCACCACTGACGGTAGCGGTATCGACGATCCGTGGCACACTTCCGTAAGTGGGCGCACAGCGGGCGATCGGACGCATTCCGGTCGTGGTGGCAGCCGGCCTGATGACCATTGGGGTGATCGGCTTCGTGGTTGCGCTGATTCTCAACGTCTTTGTGCTGGACCGGTACGACGCCTACGGCGAAGTGCCGATTCCGGGCTCGGGCAGGGTGCATCTGCCGGCGGGCGAGGTGACGGTGAATCTGCACACCCGGGTCATCTCAAGTCCCACCGGCGGCGGACTGCCGGTCCCACCCATCAGCGTGACAGTGACACCACCAGACGGCGTGCCCGATCCGGAGTTCGAGGAAAGCGTCGGGATGACCACCACGGTCAACAACGACAGCCGGCGGCGGCTATGGCGGATCTACGTGGCCGAGGCCGGCGATTACCAGATTGTCACCGACGGGCAGGTCGGCGCCTATATCGCTCCCCGGCTCGCCTTCGGCAAGCCCGCCGGCCACTCGACGCTGCTGTGGGTGTTTCCGGTGATCTTCGTTCTGGGGCTCGTGGATCTGAGCGCAGGCCGGCTGTTGGCGGCCCGCCGTCGCCGCCCGTCGGTGGAGACGATCAGCACGGGAACGGAATTGAGCCACGATCGATTCGTTCCCGAGGGCGAAGGAATTCGGATCGAGCAGCTCAAAACGATAACGGCGCTGCGTGATTCGGGAGCGCTGACCGAGCAGGAGTTCGCCGAAGAGAAGCGGCG
>Ga0182738_1004935_pt1 | contig 14493 bp, 13 predicted proteins | sample eDN5th30CBELigMG_FD_128876 | JGI IMG/M metagenome (GOLD analysis project Ga0182738, IMG submission 128876) | Enriched Miracle-Growth compost microbial communities from Emeryville, California, USA - eDNA 5th pass 30_C BE-Lig MG (version 2)... ... | reverse complement strand
TTCTATCATGTATATATTTTAAAAAGAAAGAGGTAATTTACGAATTATCACGATAATATCTTTATTTTCGTTCGGTTTTTAGTGTTGTTTTTAAATGAATTATCTTATATTTATTAAAAACAACAGAAAAACATATATTCATCTACTATATTAGTAAAGTGAACCAGTAGAAAAAATAAATCTCTGAGTTACTAGAACTTATTTTATTCGCAAAAAATATTATTTAACAATAACACAGTCATCCTCTGGGGGGTATAAGGGCGACAATTTCGTTGAACTTTTTTTAAAGAACTTTCATTCTCGTTTGGTTTTATTTTATTGATAGAGGGGGATTTCTCGGTTGCTTTTCTGACTGTTTTTCTTCCTTTTTTGTTACAGAGATGCTTTCTCTGTTACCTTCCTAGCTTCTTTTCTTCCTTTTGCGGCTCAGAGACGCCTCCTCTGTTACCTCCCTAACTACTTTTCCTGCCCAAATGGCTCAGAGACAACTCCTTGTTCCCCTCCCCAGCATTCCTGTCTAAACAGCACAGACAAACCTGCTCAAACATCCTTTTCATCACGGCTTTTAGCAATCTAAAAACTCTCAGCTAACAACCCATTAATAAAAAAAAACCAATAAAATTCCTCCAATCAAACAAGGAATTTTATTGGTTTTTCCACGCTAATTAACAAGAAAGATTTTCTTTCGTTTTCTCATATACCGCTCTCGGACCGCCAATTAATTTCGGGCGTGATTTTGCAAGTGTAACATGTGCATTGCCAAGGTCTTTAAGGGACGTTCGTATTGGCACTGCAACATGCTTTACATGCATGCCAATAAATGTGTCGCCAATATCTATTCCGCCGTCAGCCTGAATGAACTCAACTACAACTGGATCCTCCATGTGCCCGAAGGCGAAGGTCGCCATTGCTCCACCTGCGTGCCGAACTGGCACAACCGATACCTCTGGCAGATTTCTTGCCTGCATTACTTTTCTCTCTACTACTAATGCTCGATTTAAATGTTCACAGCATTGAAAAGCAAGGGAGACTCCAGATTGCTGCTGATAATTCTGACATTCTTCGAAAATAAGTGAGGCAACATCCACAGTTCCTGCAGTTCCAATTTTTTGACCGATTACTTCACTTGTACTGCACCCAATCACAAATAAATGATGTTCTCCAAGCTGTGCCTGTTCTTGATATTCGGTTAGAATCGTTTGTAACTGTTCCTTTAGCTTAAGTGTTTCCTCATTCATATAAAACACTCCTTTTCAAGTTACCTACATTTCTTTTTACTATATCCATCTTTGCACAAAGATATTTTGAGTACAAGTAATCTATTCTTTAATTTGGAATCGGCAGATTGTTTGCTGCAGCTCTTTTGCATGCTCTTGCAATTCTAACGCTAAGCTATCTACTTTGCGAATAAGTGCTGTTTGACTTTCTGTAATATTCGTTACCTGTTGTGCTCCTGCAGCTGTTTCTTCTGCAATTGCTGCCACTTCTTGCGATTGCTGTGTAGTATCATATATCTGCTCTTTCTGCTGATGAATCAACTCCGTAATATTAGCCGTAGCGTAGACCATTTTATTTGTTGTCTCATTCATCTCACTGAAAATGAGGCTTGTCTTCTCTCCATTTTCCGCTTTCTCCTGAGCATCCTCTACTTGCTTTGTAATTTGCTCAACAACATTTTTAACCTCTGCTTGCATATTACTGATGATGTCTGCAATTCCATCTACTGCTTTAGCACTTTCATCAGCAAGTCTTCTTACTTCTTCTGCAACAACACTAAACCCTGCACCATGTTCACCTGCGCGCGCAGCTTCAATAGAAGCATTTAATGCTAATAAATTTGTCTGTGAGGCGATTTCTCCAACAAGCTTCAATACCTCTTCTATTTCCTTGGAATGTATTTCTAAGTTTTGCACTGACTTTAGGGAAATCGTATTCTCCACTGCCAAATCCTTCATTCCTTCCACTAAAGAATGAACGACCTTATTTGTCTGAACTAATTTTTCTGACATTTGTTCTGAAATCGTTTTGGACATATTCGCTTTTTCTTCTACTGTAAGAGCGATATTCATGGATTCTTCAATAGACTCCGCTGAAGCTTGTACACTTTGTGCTGATACTTCAGCACCGCCAGCAATTTCTCCAACCGAACTAGAAATAGCTAGTGTGTGCTCGAGCGCATTTTCAGATTCAGCAGAAATCATTTTTACGGTTTCATTTGTTTTATTAAAGTTATTTTCAATGCTTTGGACCATTTCTCGTAAATTTAAAAGCATATGATTAAAAGCTAAACCTAAAGATTTGATTTCGTCATCTGATTTTGATACTTCAACATCTTGGCTAATATCCCCATGAGCTGCTTTTAACGCACCCTGTTCGAGTCTTTTTAAAGGTTTAATAATAAAACCAGCTGCTAAAAAGCCTAAAAAACCAGACCAAAATACCCCTAATAATAAGGTGACAATGTTAAAAAAAGCCGAACTTATAGCTATTTTACTTTCAATCGCCGGATAAATGATATACATACAAAAAGCACTTGTTGAATAGGTAATAATCGCTAAGATTGTAATAAATAATGCCAGCTTTTTTCTTAAACTAAACTTATAATGCACCTTGGTTCCCACTCTTTTTCCCCCTTGTAAATAAAAAGCACCTTACCACTCACTATTTCTTATTTTTTCCATTGTTTTATCAATCAGCTTTTCTAATTCCTGATAGGTTTCTCGATACATGGAAACAGATCCCCCAAATGGATCACTAACATCACCATTTGGATCATCCTCTGCAAATTCTTTTATCGTAAACGTTTTCTCAATAGAGGATGGATATGCAGACGTAAGCATATTTTTATGTCCATTCGTCATGGTAAAAATATATGTCGCCCAATCAATTAACTCTTTTGTTACCACAGCAGAAGAATGACTATGCTGGATTCCCTTTTCAGTCAAAACTTCTTGTGCTTGCAAAGAAGCAGCATTTCCATCTATTGCATAAACACCAGCTGATTTTACTTCCACATTAGAAGAGAATTTATGCCTTAAAATAGCCTCAGCCATCGGACTTCTGCACGTGTTACCTGTACAAACAAACAATACACGAATCATCACTTATCCTCCTTTTATATGTCTTTATTATAGACCAATTTACCTAAAATTTCTATTTACTTATAGTGAAACACTGTTCTTTTATCGGAGAAAACTAGTACATTTTTAGCATTTGTCTCTTGTTAATATTTTGAAAGTTAAATGTAGTTTTCAGAAAGTTTGTTTATAACATCAAAAATTATTTAAAAAGCGGCTCCCATCATATGATGAAAGCCACTTTTCCTATCAAAATACAGCTGTAAAACTAATTAATAGCTTAATTCCAAATACAAGAAGGATTGCCCCTCCAAGCATTTCTCCATAGGAACCTAACCAGCCCTTAACTTTCCTACCGATTAGTAATCCTAGCCAGGTCAACACCATCGCACTAATTCCAAAGCAAAGCAGCACAACTACTGTTCTTGCCTGGTATATTCCTAGACTTAAACCAACAGAGAAGCTGTCCAAACTTACACTGACTGCAAACAGAACTAACCCAAAGCCAACCGGTGTAATTCGGCTGGTCTCCACTTCTTTAAATCCAGTCCAGATCATTTGAATTCCTAATAAAACTAGCAAAGCTCCACCTATATATCCGGCTATTTCACTAAAGTTTTCCGAAAGAAGTTTCCCTGTAATCATACCAAGCAGTGGCATAATTACATGAAAGATTCCAATCACTAAGCCGATTTTTGCGATTTGCTTTAATCTTAGTTGAAACATCCCCATTCCGAGCCCAACAGAAAATGCATCCATACCTAAAGCAAATGCCATTAAAATAAGTGTAAATAGTTCTCCCACAATTGCAGACATTTTTTTGGCCCCCTTGGACTTGCTAATTAGAGATTATGCACGTCCAAGTTCATTTAGAAGTGGGATTCTGCAATATTTACAGATGAAAAAATTTTTTCGATACTTTATTTAATTACTTGATGGGAAGCAGCTTTCATTAATCTATTCATAATCGCTTGTCCAACACCCTCTGCTGGAAACATCTCCCCAAAAATGATATCTATTTCCTTATGATCAAAGCTCCGCAAACCATCATAAAGCTCTGTAGCTACGGTGGATAAATCTGCCCGTTTTCCACAAGCATAAATAAAATCAGCTTGATAATAGTCTTTATTTTCTAACGTTGTAAGAATACCTACTTTATGTCCTTTTTGTTTTTCTTCTTCTACTAATAATTGAATTTTCTCCTTAGAACCGTCTACTAAAAACAATGGTGCATTCGGTGCATAATGGGTATATTTCATTCCAGGAGATTTCGGCTTAATTTCCTTATTAATCAGCGCCTGATCCATTCTTACTTCTCCCACAACACTTTCCAGCTGTTGTTTCGTAATACCACCAGGACGTAGAATAACGACCGTTTCCTCCGTACAATCGACAACCGTTGATTCAACTCCTACTCCCGTTGGACCGCCATCAACTATCCCTGCTATATAAGAATCTAAATCCTCTTTTACATGAGATGCTTTTGTTGGACTTGGTTTTCCAGAACGGTTAGCACTAGGGGCAGCAATTGGCAAACCAGATTCTTCAATGATTCGTAAAGCAACAGCGTGATCAGGCATCCGAATCCCTACTGTGGATAAACCAGCAGTGGCGATCTCTGAAAGCATCCCTTGCTTCTTTTCAAAAATAATAGTTAGTGGACCAGGCCAAAAAGCATCCATTAATTTTTCTGCTGTTGCTGGTACCTTTTCTACTAATTCATTTAATTGCGTTCGTTTTGCAATATGTATGATAAGCGGATTATCGGACGGTCTTCCTTTAGCAGCAAATATTTTTGTAATAGCTGAATCTTCCTTTGCATTTCCGCCTAATCCATAAACTGTTTCTGTCGGAAACGCAACTACCTCATTTTTTTTCAAAAGATCAGCAGCTTGTTGTATTTGTGAATAACTTTCTTCCTTATCCACATTTTTATCCACCGACCAATAAATTGTCTTCATTTTTATCCACCTTTTTCAATTCTTATATTTCTTCTTCAAAATCGCTTTTAATTCCCCATTTTTCGACAATAACATCATTTGCTGAAAAGGACAAGCACCTCATTAAATGGGGATAAAAATTTGATTTGTCCACAAATTGTGAATAAATAGTATGAAAAAGTGGATAACTTATGCTATTTATCCACAATATTCATAGGAATATACATGAAATGGGACTTATCAACAGTGAAAACGCTTTTTACTCCATTCGACTCTTTCAATATCTGCGGAATATCGTCCATGTCTATCCTCTGAAACCCTAATAGCTGGAATAATTGAAGAGAATGCTGGTTAGTAACACTGCAATAGATGGCATCCATCTCTTTTTCTTTTGCTAATTTTAGAGCTTGCTGAATTAAAAATAAAATATCTTCTACCGTTCCCTTGGAAAGGATCATTGAACGAAGCAAACCTACTTTTTCAAACGGCTCTATCCCGATTGTTCCAATAAGCGCTTGATCCTCTTCTGTTTCCATTAGCAAAAAGTAATCAAGCCATTCTTCTAACCCTTCTACTTTCACTTCTGCTTTATTTAAAAAATCAGCAATTTTTTCTACATCTGTTGTTTCAGCTTGTCTAATAATATGCATTTCACCCGCCACCTCTTCATCTAGTATTTATTCTATTACTATGAAAAGGGTGCAAAAAAAATGCTAGATTTTCTTACTTTAAACCAAACTCTTTTATTTTGTTATATAACGTTCCTCTGGAGATTCCTAACAATGTAGCTGCAGCACTCTTATTTCCATACGTTTTTTTGAGTGCCTCTTCTATGCGCTGCATTTCATCCTCTTCCTTGTTCCCTTTTTCTCCTCGAATAGAAACTTTATACTTTTCTACAATTTCAGCAGGGATATGTTCTAGCATTATTTCGTTTTTGCCTTCACTTACCAATACACTGTGCTCTATCACATTATTTAGTTCTTTTATATTGCCTGGCCAATCATATGCACACAGAATATGCAATGCTTGGTGATTTATTTTGTCTACTTTTTTATTGTGTTTTTCGCTATACATTTTCATGCAATCGCTAACTAAAACGGGTATATCCTCTTTCCGATTTCGGAGTGGTGGAATTTCAATATGGATAATACTAATTTGATAATAGAGCTTTTCATTAAACAGCCCTTTTCTTACTAACTCCCCTAAAGGCTGGGTAGAAGATAGGATTAATCTTGTTGCCGTTTTTTTCTGCTGTTCTCCTCCAACTCTAGCAAAAGATTGATTTGTCATATAATATAGAAGTTTTTCCTGAACAGGAAGTGGCATTTTATCCACTTCTTCAATAAACAATGTTCCAGATTCTGCCTGCTCCATCTTTCCTTCTATTTCTTCTGTATCTCTCGAATCAAAGGTCATTTTCTGATAGCCAAACAGCTCCATTTCGATTAAGTCCTTCGGAACTGTTGAACAATTTAAAGATAGAAACGGTTTACTCCTCTTAGATCCACCGTAATGAATAGCCTGTGCGAGCTGTTCCTTACCTGTTCCTGCTTCTCCGTTAATCAAAACTGGTATCTCTGCCGAAGCTACTTTTTGAGCAATTCCAACTGCTCTTTTTACCTCCTTGCTTTCAGATTGAATGGAGGAAAATGGCTCTTCTTTTTGTACATATAAAGATGAATTCGAATCTAACTCCTGATTTAAACGAATGAGCTTGGTTATATCCCGTTCTGTTGAAATACCACCAATTATTTCATTTTCAACAAGAACAGGGGAAGCGTTAATTAATACATGGGTATGTTCATTTGGCCGATGATAAGTTCCTCTAATCGGATTACCCTCTTTTAGAATCTTATGTAATTGAATGGATTCTGAATCAAAATGCTCTCCAATTTTTTTACCTATAATTGCTTCTTTTTTTATATGATAGGTATCCTCAGCTGCACTATTCCAGTAGAAGACTGTTCCGTTCCTATCTACAGCTGTTACTGCATCATTAACCGTTTCTGCCAATGTTTCAAAATAAGTTGTGACATGTCTATTTTCCTTTTGCAATGACCGAATTCTCGCAGTAGCGGTCACAATTCCTCGATAATTCATTTCCTTCTTAATAATAACGGGTCTTATCCAATCGATCTCTTCTTTATTAATCTCCTCGCATGAAATAACAGCTGATGGCAATATTCCACTTGCCTGCAGCCATGTTTTAATTGTTTGACTTTTACCCCCTGCTGATAAAAGATACTGCTCTTCTTTGCCAATCGTATATAGCTGCTCACTTTCGATAACGGCATAGGAATAATCGAGTAGCACATCTGCTAGTCTGCTGATTTTTTCATGATCTGAGAGGATGATAAACGAAGTTTCTATCTCCAGTTGTGAATCGGTAAACATAGCTTAATCCTTTCTTTCCTTATTATTGATAATTTATCATTAAATAATCGTTTTTTCCAATGGCTGTTTTCGTATTCCTAATTAATTTGTTTTCCCTTTTGAAAAATCAACCATTATATAGAAAACAGCCTTTCCAATAAGGGAGAAATGTATCAAAAAAGCTGTCTCCTAAAGGGAGTCGCACGTGAATGATTCATACACAGAAGTTTTTTTACTTCTTTCTAGTACTATTCTTGTGATTCTCTTTAAAGGAGACAGCTTGTTAAGCGCTTATTTAATTGATTGTTATTATTACATTTCTTTTCTCGTACTTAATTTTGCTTGGGTGAAGAGTAGAAGATAGTCGAATCCTCCTGCTTTAGAGTCTGTTCCACTCATATTGAAACCACCGAATGGGTGTACTCCTACTAGTGCTCCTGTACATTTTTTATTAATATACAGGTTGCCGCAATGTTGATTTTCTAATGCGTATTGGATTCTGTCTTCTTTAGATGAAAAGAAAGAGCCTGTTAATCCATAATCGGTATCATTATATACATCGATACCTGTTTTCCAATCAGGGACTTTGCAAATAGCCAATACTGGTCCAAAAATTTCTTCTTTCATAATACGAGCATCGGCAGGAACGTCAGCGAAAATAGTCGGTTCAATAAAATAGCCATTTCCTTGTGCCCGGGATCCGCCTGCTACTAATTTCCCTTCCCCTTTGCCAATTTCGATATAGCTTAATATTTTATTTAATGCTTTCTCATCAATAACTGGTCCTACTGATGCGTTTACCTCTGGAAGACCAATAGTTAAATTCTTTGTACGTGCCACTACCTTTTCCACTACTTGATCGTATACAGAATCAACAATGATAGCTCTAGAGCCTGCTGAACATTTCTGCCCTTGGAAACCGAATGCCGCTGCCACAATTGCTTCTGCTGCTGCGTCAATATCTGCTGTTTCATCAACAACGATGCCGTCTTTTCCGCCCATTTCTGCAACAATACGTTTTAACCAAATTTGACCAGGCTGCACAACAGATGCACGTTCATAAATCCGACATCCTACTGCTCGGGAACCAGTGAAGGAAATAAATCGTGTTTTTGGGTGCTCTACTAAATATTCGCCCACTTCCAAGCTATCTCCTGGAAGGTAATTAATGACTCCCGTTGGTAATCCTACCTCTTCCATTAACTCAACAAATTTTGCGGCTATAACAAGCGTATTATCGGAAGGCTTTAAGATAACAGTGTTTCCTGAAACTACACCAGCAACTGTTGTTCCTGCCATAATAGCCAGCGGAAAGTTAAATGGAGAAAGGACAATGCCAACACCAAGCGGAATATACGTAATTTTATTATCCACTTCACCATCTGTTGCGTATAGTGGCTGATTTTTCGATGTTTCACTTAGTCGAATCATTTCTCTTGCATAGAACTCAAGGAAGTCAATTGCTTCTGCTGTATCCGCATCTGCTTCTGCCCAATTCTTCCCTGACTCTAAGATTAAGTAAGCGGAAAATTCATGCTTTCTTTCTCTCATTAATTTCGCCGCTTTAAACAAATACTCAGCACGCTCTGGCGCTTTTACTTTCTTCCATGTCTCAAATGTATGTAATGCCTCTTGCATTGCCTTTTCTGCATATTCTTTATTACCTTTGCTAACTTCTCCGATTACTTCATCGACATTTGCCGGATTAATCGAGACTGTTTTTTCTTCTGTCATAATTTTATCTTTCCCGATTACAAGTGGATATGTTTTTCCTAATTCTCCTTTTACTTTTTGAATTGCCGCTTCTAGTGCATGTTGGTTTTCAATCTTAGTAAAATCAGTAAATGGCTCATTTTTATAGGCTGGGATACTCGTAATGTTTGTCATGTTCATTTCTCCTTTTCGTTTATTGAGTTAATCTTCTTCCATCATTCTCTCAATCTATTAACATTTAAAAATAAAAGGGAGCACGCTTTACAGCATTGCTTATTTAAACAAATTTTTAAGAACAAACCATACATTTGCTGGTCTTTCGGCCAATCTTCTCATAAAATAGCCGAACCAATCTTTTCCGTATGGAACATATACTCTTACTTTGTAGCCTTCTTTCACTAGCTTATTTTGCAAATCCTCACATATGCCATACAGCATTTGGAATTCAAACTTGTCTTTATCTATTCCATGCTTATTAGCAAGCTCTTTTGTGAATTGAATAATTTTTTCATCATGGCTGGCAACCGCTGCATAATTTCCATTTAGCATATGCATTTCAATGATTTTTTTATAATTTTCATCTACGTCTTTTTTCTCTGGAAAGGCAACATCTGGCGACTCTTTATAAGCCCCTTTAACAAGGCGTAAATTTGCCTTTAATTCATTTAAATGTTTCATATCTTCTTCCGTACGATACAAATAAGCTTGAATGACTAAACCCACATTTTCAAATTCTCGACGGAGCTCTTCATATATATCGATTGTTATTTGGCAATGAGCATAGTCTTCCATATCGATACGAACAAAATTTCCGTATTGCTTTGCACGGGAAACAATTTTCCGCATATTGTTCAAACATAGGTCTTTATCAATATCTAATCCTAGAGATGTCATTTTCACCGATAAATGAGATTGGACCCCTGATGCATGAATTTCATCTAACGTTTTTAAAGACATGCTGGTTGATTCATTTGCTTCTTCTTTCGTGTAGACGAATTCTCCCAGATGGTCAAGTGTAACTACTCTGCCGGATTTGTTTAATTCTGCGACCTTCGAAATCGCTTCCACAACAGATTCACCAGAAACGAATCGTTTTGCTCCAAAGCGTAAACCATATTTGCGAGCTAGTTTATTTGCGGATTTATTCTTTGCTAATGACTGAAACATATTTCTCCATGCAACTTCCATTATCACGCGCCCCTTTTTTGAACACTTTTGTTTAAAATTTATCCAATGTACATTTGTGTTTAATTTATGCTTTGATTATACAATAGGACTTCCTTTAAAATCTATAATTTTCTGATAAATTTTTATTATTTGATTAAACAAAATACTGGAAGCGTATTACAAAAAACTTATTCCGTCCAATCAAAAAGAGACTATCCTAAAAGTACCTTCTCAAAAAGAATGCTTTATCTAAAGCCCATTTTTAAGAGAGTACTTCTAAGACAATCTCTTTAACTAATATTATATGTTCGCCGTCTTTTTTCTACCTATAAAGCGCCTTGCTAAAACTCCATATTTTGGGGAACAAAGAAAACTGATCATAAAAATGATTCCTGTAGAAAAGGCCATTGCCCCTGAAATGGAGGTATCTAACCATACTGCAAGATAATAGCCAATAAATGCGGACATAATTCCAAAGCTGCTACTTAATAGAAATAGAATGGATAGTCGATCTGTCCATAAATAAGCGGCAGCCGCAGGAGTAATCAGCATCGCTACTACCATAATTGCCCCAACTGCATCAAAAGCAGCAACCGTTGTTAATGACACTAAAGACATAAATAAATAGTGCATAAAGATAACAGGAATGCCCAAACTTGCTGCAAGTGCTGGGTCAAATGAAGTTATTTTCCATTCCTTATAGAAAGCTATTATAATAACGACAACCACTATTAAAACAATGCTTAGTAATACAACTGCTTCTGGTATCCTTCCAAGGAGCGGAATCTCCATTATCTCCCATGGGATAAACGTAATTTCTCCCATCAAGGTATGCTTCACATCTAAATGAGCATTTCCCACTTTTGTTGCAATTAAAATGACACCTATCGCAAATAAAGTTGTAAAGACAATGCCAATCGAAGCCTCTTGCTGTACACCTCGTGTATGGAGCCATTGGATAACAATTGCCGTAATCAAGCCCGTAACAACCGCTCCAATCAACATATGGATCCCTGTTAATTCCCTAGTAACTAAATAGGCACATACAATTCCCAAAAGCACGGTATGGCTTATAGCATCTGCCATCATCGCCATCCTTCTTAAAATTAACAAGACACCAATAAGACCACAGCTCAATCCAACTAATGAGGCAGTTAACAATATCCAACCAGTATAGCTCATTATTGTTCTATCTCCTTCGTCATTTCTAATAGTGCCATACGTTTCCTCTGTCTTTTTTGTTGAAAAAATACAACTGCCAAGCCCTTCTTACTTCCTAAAAATAAGGACACAAGAAAAACAGAAGAGGCCGTTACTACAATGAAGGGTCCAGTCGGCCATCCTTTGCCAAATGTACTAAGCAATGTCCCAACCATTCCCGCACTTCCGCCAAACAAAGCGGAAAGAATCACCATCACTTTGAACGATTCCGTCCAATATCTCGCACTCACACTCGGAATTATTAGCAAAGCTGCCATTAATATAACACCAACTGCCTGAATCCCAACAACAATGACTAACACAAGGATCGCCATATATAGTGCATTCATCTTAGTAATCGATATGCCTAAGCCTTTAGCAAAGCTAGGATCAAATAAAAATATTTTCCATTCTTTGAACAAGAGAACTGTTATGAAAAGGACGATTAGAGCTACTATCATCATCGTCCAAACATCTTTGGATACCATGGATGCCGCTTGCCCAAATATAAAACTATCTAAACCACTTTGATTGCCACCAGGCATCCGATTAGCAAATGTCAAAAGCATAATCCCTAAGCCAAAAAAGACGGATAAAACAATTCCCATTGCCGCGTCTTCCTTCACTCGGCTAGAGCTTCTTATCCACTGGATGAAAAAAGCACCTAATAAAGCAGTAACTGCTGCGCCAATAATCATCACAAAAAGATTTTTTTCTCCGATTATCATAAAGCCAAGTACTACTCCTGGAAGTGCTGCGTGAGAAAGCGCGTCACTCATTAAGCTTTGTCTTTTCCAGTAAGCGAAGCTGCCAATAGCACCAGCTGCCATTCCTAATAAGAATGTACTAAATAAAACCGATTGGGCATTATAAGAGAGAAAACTAAACATTATCGCTTCTCTCCCATCCAATGCAATGTACCTCCATACGCTTTCCTAATGTTTTCTCTTGTAAAAGTTAAATTGGTTGGTCCATGCGCAATTACTGTTTTATTTAGCAGGAGAACATGATCAAAATATTCTTCGACGGTTTGCAGGTCATGATGGACAACCATCACTGTTTTCCCGCTCTCCTTTAACATTTTTAAAGTCTCCATGATTGCTTTTTCTGTCGTTGCATCAACACCTGCCAATGGTTCGTCTAAGAAATAAAGATCCGCATCTTGGGCAAGAGCTCGGGCGAGAAATACCCGTTGCTGTTGCCCACCTGATAACTGGCTAATTTGCCGATTTGCAAAACCTTCCATCTTCATTTCTCTTAACGCTGCCAATGCTTTTTGCTTATGCTCTTTCTGCGGCCACTTTAACCAGCCGATTTTTCCGTATTGCCCCATTGTTACCACATCTAAAGCATTTGTCGGAAAATCCCAGTCAACAGATCCCCGCTGAGGAACATAGCCAATTTTCGATTTTGCTGTTTTATACTTTTCGCCAAAAAATGTAACCTTACCAGTAATACTAGGATGGAGATCTAGCAGTACTTTTAGCAACGTAGATTTTCCAGCACCATTCGGACCAACAATACTCGTTAAGGTTCCTTGTTTAATTTGAAAGCTAACATCCGTTAACACTTCATTTTTTCGATAAGCTGCTGATACATTCTCCACAGTAAGAACTGACTTCATCTTACTCCACTCCTCTGCTCAATGCTTCATAGATGGTGGAAACATTATGTTCATACATCCCTATATAAGTTCCTTCTTCCGTATCCGCATCTCCCATCGCATCCGAGAATAATTCTCCACCAAGCTCTATATCGAGTCCCTCTTTTTTGGCTCCTTCAATGACTGCATTGATGGAAGCTGGATTAATGCTGCTTTCGATAAATACAGCAGGAACTTGATGCTCCACTAGTAACTGAATAGTCTCCTCTATATCCGATAATCCAATTTCCGCTTCCGTGCTTAGACCTTGTAATCCAACAACCTCAATATCTAGCATTCTTCCAAAATAACCAAATGCATCATGAGCTGTAACTAGTACACGTTTATCTGCTGGCAATGTTTCCAACTGTGCTTTTGCTTCTTCCTTCAATGTATCCAATTTTTCAAAATACGCTTGCTTATTATTTTCAAAATAATCACTATCTTCCGGTAAAGCTTTCTTTAACTCATTTGTTGCTGCATCAAGTGATTCCTTCCATAGATCAATATCAAACCATATATGTGGATCAATTGCACCTTCCTCATCCTTTAAAAGCTTTTCCTCTGAGTTAATTTCTCCAATAGCAAGAACTGGTCTTGTTTTCCCAATCTCTTCAAAAACCTTTACCATATTCGCTTCTAGATGTAACCCACTATAAAAGATAATATCTGCACCCTCCATTTTCTGGATATCTCCTTGGGTAGCCGTATATAAATGCGGGTCTACACCAGGTCCCATTAGACTTTTCACCTCCACTTTATCTCCGCCAATTACCGACATTGGCTCTGCAATTTGTGCAATTGTAGTAACAATCGCAAGCTTACCATCTTCCTTAGACCCGGTTGATTCAGCTGAACAACCCGTTAAAAAAAAGAATGTTATTACTAATCCTGTTAACACAAACTTCCACATTGTTATTCCCCCTTTTCATCATCACAAAAATCATAACCGATAGACAGTTTGTTTCCTTAGGGAAACTTTTATGTTTATATACAAAATACTTAACTATCTGAAAAATGTCAATAGTTTAAGATGAATTAGGTATATTTACTTAACTTTTTTGTTTGGGCAATATCTTCAAGCAACCAAAAAAGATGCTCTCTAACAAGCATCTTCCCAATTCATTGTCTATTATCCAAAAATCTTCTCCCATAATTCTACTAAGAAAAACTTCACTTCTACTTCCTCTTCTTCTTCCTCTTTAACAAATACAGGATCTTCTTTCTCTTCCACTTTCTTTTCTACCTTTGCTGTTTTTTCCTTTTCAGCTTTCTTGTCTTCGACTGTCTCTACTTTGGTATTTTTTTCTTTATCTGCTTTTTCTTCTTTTTCCTTATCCGCTTTTTCTTCTTCCTCAAATCCATCACTTACTGCTAC
>Ga0182738_1004934_pt1 | contig 14494 bp, 7 predicted proteins | sample eDN5th30CBELigMG_FD_128876 | JGI IMG/M metagenome (GOLD analysis project Ga0182738, IMG submission 128876) | Enriched Miracle-Growth compost microbial communities from Emeryville, California, USA - eDNA 5th pass 30_C BE-Lig MG (version 2)... ... | reverse complement strand
CTCATCAGCAACAGCCTGGCCAGTCTGCAACCGGGCAAGCTACGCTACGCGAAAACCGTGCAGATGGAATTCACGGCCGATGGTGCCCGCGTGGCCACCGATCTGATGCGGACGGCGATCCGCAGCGCGCGGCGGTTCACGTACGAGGAAGTCGACGATTACATCGCCCACCCGGAGAAGTGGAAAAGGACGCTTTCGCCCGAGGTGTTTGAACTGCTGGGCCGGATGCGGGAGTTGGCAGCCATCCTCCGCAACCGGCGTATGCTCCGCGGCTCGCTCGAACTGGACATGCCCGAGATCAAGGTCGATCTGGACGACGAGGGCCGCGTGTCCGGGGCGCACGTGGAGATCAACACCGAGAGCCACAAGATCATTGAAGACTTCATGCTCGCGGCCAACGAGGCCGTGGCCGAGCGGTTGCACGATCGCGGCTGGCAGTTCCTGCGGCGGATTCACGAAACGCCGTCGCCCCGCAAGCTCAAAGCGCTGACCGAGTTTGTGAACGAACTGGGCATCCGCGCGCCGAGCCTGCAAAACCGCTTTGCCCTGCAATCGTTGTTGCGCGAGGTGGCCGACATGCCCGAACGCTATGCGGTGAATTACGCCGTGCTGCGGAGCCTACCGCAGGCGGTTTACAGCCCGGTGGAAGAAGGGCACTACGCGTTGGCGGCCGAGTTTTACTGTCACTTCACGTCGCCGATTCGCCGCTACCCGGATTTGACGATCCACCGCCTGGTCGATGCCCTGATCGACGGCACCAAGCCGGAAAACCAGGCGGGTGAGTTGGTTGTGCTGGGCGAGCATTGCAGCCAGCGCGAACGCCGGGCCGAAGCCGCCGAACGCGAGCTGACCAAGGTCAAACTGCTCAGCTACCTGGAGAACCGGATAGGCGAGGAGTTCGACGGCGTGATCACCGGCGTGACCGATTACGGGTTCTTCGTCCGTGGTACCGAGATCCCCGTCGAGGGCCTGGTGCATATCGCCTCGCTGCTCGACGATTACTACCACTTCGAGCGCCGCAGCCACCTGCTGGAAGGACGCCGCGAAGGCAACCAGTACCGCCTGGGCGACATGGTTCGCGTCCGCGTGGCCCGGGTGGATATCGAGCGCCGCGAGGTTGACCTGCACCTGGTAGCGCGGCTTAAGCGCGATGGCACTGCTGCCAAGACGCCGGGCGGACGCAAGGCCGCCAAGCCGCAGGGCCGCACCAACAGCAAGCCGGCACGCGGCGGCACCGCCAAGCGAGGCAAAACACCGGCCAAGGGCAAAGGCGGCGGCAAGAAAAAAGGCCGCAAGCGGGGCTAAACCAGCGGAGGCAGCACGCTAGCGCTGCCCTCGGCGAGTTTTCCGATTGGCAAAACTTTTCAAGCAAGTCTGGCCGGGGATCGTCCGATAACGATCCTGCCAACGGTTGTCACGGCTATGCGCGGAGCCTGCTCGCGTGCTGGCCCGTGGCAGCGGCTGGCAGAAGGGGAGGGGGGCGAGCGTCACTTCTGCTCGCGAGGATTCCCATGTCTTGCCTGTTCCGCCCTGTTGCAACCTTCACGGTGGCCCTTACCGCGGCACTGCTGGCCGCGGCACTACCGGCGGCCGCCGGCGAACCGACCCCGGCCCTGCCGCAAGGCACCACCACCCGGTCCGCCCTCAAGACCAGCAAGGTTTTCCGGGCAGACGGCTGGAGCCAGAACTCTGGGGCGCGTTCCAACGAACTGCGGTGGGTGCGGCCTGCCCGCTATCAAGAGGCCGACCAGATCCTGGACAAGCCCCTGATTCCGCGCACGCCGCCGCGTGCCACCCTGGATCCTGCCGATATCCCCGGCTCCGCCAATATCCCCGATGCTGCCAACGAGCCGCGCCCCATGGGCGAAGAGCCGATGCCGCGGTCGCAGGGCCGTCCGCAGCAGCGCGGCGCGCAGTCGGGACCCGAGGAGATTCCGACGCCGGGCCGTGACCGCAGCATTCTGACGGAGCCTGAGGAAGGCTACCTGGACGGCCACATGCACGGCATGTACGGCAACCCAGGCTATCCCGCGCACGGTTACGGCGAGGGGTACTATGCCGGCGAGGTGTACCAGCCCGGCAGCACCTGCTGTGAGCTGGGCTGCTGCCCCGATGGCTCGTGCGCCATGGGCTCCTGCGGCGTGGAGTGTGGCTGCGGTGGTGCGGGCTGTGCCAACTGCTACTGCTGCCCCACGCATCCTGGCTGCTGGAATCCCTGCTGGTGCCGCTGGTGCTGGTGGGAAAACCTGTCGGTGTTTGGCGGGGTGACGGGCTTTGAAAGCCCGGTCGACCTGGGCCTCAACGGCAACTTCGGCTTCTCAGAAGGTTTGAACTGGAGCGTGCCGCTGTTTCCCCGGGCTGGCATTGCCGCGCAGTTCGGTTTTCGGGCGGTGCAGGCCGACCATTCCGGCGACAGCATCTCCGGCACCGACAGCACCCGCACGCAATTCTTCGGCACGATGGGCGTGTTCCGCCGCAATACCTGCGGGTTCCAGTACGGCTTCGTGACCGACCTGTTCCGCGATAACTTCTACGACGACATCGACCTGGTGCAGTACCGGGCGGAGATCAGCCTGGTGCATCCCAGCGGCCACGAAATCGGTTTCTTCTCAGCCTTCAGCGGTGAGAACGACGAAGTGACCGTTCCGCCGATTGCCGGGCTGACCACCTTCCCCACCAACATCACGGTGGAACCGATGGACCAGTACGCCATGTTTTACCGCTATACGATGTGCGACGGCGGCCACCTCCGCATCTACGGCGGTGGCACCAGCGGCGGCGATGGCCTGATCGGGGCCGACTTCCGCGTGGCACTTTCGTGCCGGTGGGCGTTGGCGGGCGGGTTCGGCTACGTGATCCCCGACGAAAGCGGCCCGGCCGGCATCAGCCGCGAAGCCTGGGGCGTTGGCCTCAACCTCGAATGGTTCCCTGGCTGCGTGAAGGGCACCGGCATGTGCTCGTGGCTGCGGCCGCTGTTCAACGTGGCCGACAACAGCACGTTCTTCCTCGATCGCACCGATCCGGAACCGGTACTCCAGTAACAGCCGTAATGACTGCTGCCTGAAACCAAGCGGGCGGCGCCGAAATGGCGCCGCCCGCTTTTTTGTTGCTCATCATTGTTGAACAGATCGCGCCGCCGCAGGGTCCAATGAGAATCTGCGGCGGCGCTTGTTTGATGTTGTACTACGCACGCTCCAGCACATCGGTAACGATGCGGCCGGGCTGGCCATCCAGCAGGGTCTGCTCGCGGTTGTCGCGCTTGAAGACCAGCTTCTGAGCATCGAGGCCAAACAGGTGCAGCAGCGTGGCGTGGTAATCGTAGTGGTTGACCACGTTCTCCACCGCCTTGTGGCCAAACTCGTCGGTCGCCCCGTAAGTCATGCCGCGTTTGAAGCCGCCGCCGGCCAGCCACATGCTGAAGCCGTAGGTGTTGTGGTCGCGGCCGGGGTTCTTTTCGTTCTGGACGACCGGCAGCCGGCCCATCTCGCCGCCCCAGTGCACCACCGTGGTGTCGAGCAGGCCGCGCTGTTTGAGGTCTTGGACCAGTGCGGCCGAAGGCTGATCGATCGTGCGGCAGGCCACCGGCAGGGCCTTGAGGATGCCGCCGTGGTGATCCCAGTACTGGTTCCGGGTAAACACCTGCACGAACCGCACGCCGCGCTCGATCAGCCGCCGGGCCAGCAGGCACCGGGTACCGAAATCGGCAGTGGCCGGGTTATCCAGGCCATACATCTTCTTCGTGGCTTCGGTTTCCTGGCTTAGGTCCAGCGCTTCGGCAGCCGCCAATTGCATCCGCGCGGCCAGTTCATAACTGGCGATGCGAGCCTGCAAATCGAGATAGCCCGGGTGCTGCTCCAAGTGCCGCTCGTTCATGCGGTTGAGCAGGCCCAAGGCCCGCTCCTGCGGCTTGCCGCCCAGGAAGGCAGGCGGCTCGAGGTTCAAGATGCGGGGTTCGCGCGGCCGCACCGCCGTGCCCTGGTAAATGGCCGGCAAAAAGCCGTTGGACCAGTTGTTCACGCCCAGCACCGGCAACGATGCGGGGTCGGCCAGGGCCATGTACGCCGGCAGGTCTTGCGATTCCGAACCCAGGCCGTAGGTGATCCAGCTTCCCAGCGACGGACGGCCCTTAAAAATCCTTCCTTCGTTCATCGCGTGGATCGACTGCCCGTGGTTGTTCACCCCGGTGTGCATCGAGCGGATCAGGCAGATATCGTCGGCCACTTCACCCAGGTGCGGCAGCAGTTCGGAAAGCTCCATGCCGCACTGGCCGTGCTTTTTGAACTTCCAGGGGCTGGCCATGATCTTGCTGCTGGCCTGGGCGGCGTTGTCGTACTTGATCTCGCCCGGGAAGGGTTTGCCGTCCAATTTGTCGAGTACGGGCTTGGGCTCGAACATATCGATGTGGCTAGGCCCGCCCTGCATCCACAGCGAGATCATCGCCTTGGCCTGCGGCTCGTGGTGCGGCGCCTTGGGCATGGTGTCGTAGCTGACCGGTTCCAATTCCGGGCGGGCGGGCGCAGCCAGCAGACCTTCCTGCTTGAGCAGCCAGGCCAATGCCAGGCCGCCAATGCCAAAGGCACCCTGCTGCAGAAAATGCCGGCGAGAAGGACGACCAGGCTGGCAACAGGAATCATGCAGGCGGTGGGGCATATCAGAACGGGTCACGGTTGCACTCCGAAACTCGTGAACTTCGATGTTCAAACGGCGTTGGCTCGCAGCGCTTCATGCGAAACGGAGCCGGTTTCACCAATGGGACGCGTCTGCTGGCTCGTATCGGTCAAGCCGGCGACACGCCATTACTCCACGTACAGAAACTCGTTGGAACTGACCAACAACTGACACAAGCTGGCCAAGGCCTGGAGTTTAGGCTCCAGCAGGCCGGGCTGATACACGTTCTTGTCGGCCGACGGATTCCGCTTGCGGATCGCGGCGTTAGCCTCGAAGTCGGCCGCCTGCTGCGCCAAAAACTCGGCCGCCTCGCTTAGTTCTTCCGGCTGCGGGGCACGCGCTAGGGCCAACTGCCAAGCCCGGCGAATCTGGGCCTGGGCATCGTCGCCCGTTTCGTCATGCACGCGGCGAGCGAAATGCTCTGCCTGCTCCAGGATGAACTCGTTGTTCATCAGCATCAGCGATTGCGGAGCGACCGTGGACGAGTCGCGGGCTTCGCAGTTGGGCTCCATCCGCGGCAGATCGAACGTGTCGAGCACGGCCAGCGGGCGGGTGCGGCGGGCCTGGACGTACACGCTCCGGCGGAACTCCTCGCCGTGGAGCGGAATCACCGCCAGGGGCCGGCCAGCGTTGAGGTTCTCAATGCCCACGACGAACTGGCCCGCGGGATCGGCCATCACCGGGACGGGTTCGCCAAAGGGCTTGGGATTGAGTTTGCCGCTGACGGCGAGCACGGCGTCGCGCACGGCCTCGGCTTCCAACCGGCGGAGGCGAGCGCCGCCGTACAGCGTGTTATCCGGATCGGCTTCATCCTGCCGGGCATCGAGGCGTACCTGCTGGCGGTAGGCGTACGAGGTCATCAGCAGCTTGTGGAATCGCTTGAGTTTCCAGCCGCCGTCCATGAAGTCGCTGGCCAGCCAGTCGAGCAGTTCGGGGTGCGTGGGCCGCTCGCCCAACATGCCAAAGTCGCCCGGCGTGTTCACGATGCCGCGGCCAAAATGGTGCAACCAGAACCGGTTGGCCAACACCCGCGCGGTCAGCGGGTGCGCGCCGCTGGTGAGCATGCGGGCGTACGCCAGCCGCCGGCCGCTGGTCTGCAGGTCGGGGTCCTTAGGCGCGATCCAGCGCTGCGATTCGTTGGGATAGAGCACCATCAGGTCGGCCGGTTCCAATGCCTCGCGCGGCTGAGTCGGATCGCCCCGATAGTGCAAAAACGTCTGGGGCACGTCGCCGGGAATCTCGGTCAACGCCCGCACGTATTCTTCCTTGGGCTTGGTGGCCCGCAGTTCGGCAGCCTGCTTGGTGAACACCTCCAGTTCTTCGGCCGCCTTGCGATCGTAGATCCTGATCTGGCCGGCGCGGATGTTGAGCTGCGGATACTGCTTCAACAGCTTCTTTTGTTCGTCGGTGCGCTTAGCAGCGGGCGTTTCATACGCTTGGCGGGCAGCCGGCTGAATATCGTCGGGCAACGCGGCCAAGGCTTTCTCGAACAACTCAGCCACGATTTCGTTCTGCCGCTCGAGCCGGGCTGCATCGATCTTCTTGGCCTCGGCTTCAATCTCGGCCGACTTGCGGCGGTTCTCCTCATTGACCAGCGCAACCAGGCGAGCCTGGGGGTTACGCCACTTGGGCGGGTTGAACGCCGGCTCAAAGATCGCCCGCAGGTGGTAATAGTCGGTCTGCGGGATCGGATCGTAGCGGTGATCGTGACACTGGGCACAAGCGACCGTCATGCCCAACAGCGACGTGGAAACGATTTGCAGCGTGTTGACGACCACATCGTTGCGGGCTTCCACCTGGTTGACGCCGCCGGCGCCGGTGCCGTCGGGAGCCAAACGCAGATAGCCGGTGGCCACCAGCTTCTCGACTTCGTCGGGCTTCAGTTCGCGGTTGTAGGGCGGCTTCACCAGTTCGTCGCCGGCCAACTGCTCACAGATGAACTCGTCCCACGGCTTGTCGCTGTTGAACGACTGGATCACATAATCGCGATACTTGTAAGCCCAGTCGCGCACCGGATCGTTTTCAACGTAGCCTTCCGAGTCGGCATAGCCGGCCACGTCGAGCCAATGGCGGCCCCATCGCTCGCCGTAACGCGGCGAAGCCAACAGCCGGTCGATCAGTTTCTCGTAAGCGTCGGGCGAGTCGTCGGCCACGAAGGCTTCGACTTCCTCGGGCGTGGGCGGCAACCCCCACAGATCGAACGTGGCCCGGCGAATGAGTGCCCGCTTGTCGGCCAGCGGCGAGAATGCGAAGCCCTGGGCTTCCAGCTTTTGCAGCAGGAAAGCGTCGATCGGGTTGGCTACCTGGTCAGTGTGCTTGACCTGCGGCACGTCCGGACGCTTGATAGGCTGAAACGCCCAGAAGTCGCGTTCTTCTTCCGTAATCAACGGGCCGACTACTTTTTCGGGCTCGGGCCGAGCGGTCTTGGCGCCGCCGGCTATCCATCGCTCGATCACCTCTAGCTCGGCGGCCGTTACCTTCACATCGCCCGGCGGCATCTCCTGCGAGCGAATCCGCTCGACGAGATAGCTTTCGTCAGGCTTGCCGGGCACGATCGCCGGGCCGGAGTCGCCGCCAGCCACCAGGAAGCGACGCAAGCGAACGTCGAGGCCGCTCTCGGTTTCGCCCAACTCGCCGTGGCAATGGAAGCAATGGGCCTTGAGGATCGGCCGCACGTGCCGTTCAAAGAGGGGTTCTTCTGCGCCGTCCTTCGGCGTGGTGGACTCGGCGGCGTTAACCGTGCCCCAAGGCAGGAAGAAAGCCAAGACCAGAAGGTAGAGTCGCTTCATGGCAGCTTTTCGGGGGAGGGATGCGCCAGCGGCCAAGTGGCAAGCCAGGCAGGATATCGGCGGAGGTAGGAGCGGACCCCTACATTGTCCGGCAGGCGAAAAAGTAATTCAAGAGACAAATGCAGATCCGTGGATGCGTTCTCCCCCCCAGCACAACCAGCCCAAAAGTGGTAAATGTTACGAGGTTGCTTGCACTTGGGCGGCGATTCGCTGCGGGCTGTTAGTCGCAAAATGCAGGTACGCAAAGAAGAACACCAGCCCACTGAGCAGGTGCCACAGCGCATGGCCGTTGACCAGGTGGTTTTGCGGGTTGCACCAGATATGGAAGAAGTCGAGCAGCCAGCAGACCATGGCCACCAGCAGCGAGCCAACGCAATAGATCGCGTAGCGATACGTGCGGATGGGCGAACAAAATTCCAGCACGATGACGCCAGCCACCACCACGGCGAAGATGGGCGTCGCCAGGTAAATCTGCCAGATGGATAGGGCCGTACACAACACGCAGGTACCCAGCGAGAACAACACCACGCGACCGCGCGGCAGCTTCTCGAATCGCCGGAGCTGCAAGCCCAGGCAGGTGAGGATGAACAGGTACATGCCGCTAAGGTCGAGGATCTCCCCCACGAACGTATCGGTGGCGTGAAAGATGCCCGAAGCCACGCCCGTGTATACGGTGGCCCAGCCCAGCATCCGCAGGCCGCGCGATTGATACCGCGCCAGGTACAGGATCACCAGCCCGGCCAGAATGGGCGCCAGGTTGGAATAGGTATTGGCCGGGTAGCGGGGCAGGCCTTCAACCGGCGCCTCGCAAAACTTGGCGACAGCGGGCGCAAGGTTGGCCAGAAACTCTTCCACCCCGGTGCTTCCTATTGGGCTGCCTGCTTGGTAATTGCGGCGTAGTATCGCACCGACCAGGCGACCACGCCAAATCATTTGGCCGCTGATACAAAAACAATCCCGCGGCACCTGCGAGGCACCGCGGGATCGTTTCGGTCAGGGTAACAGCAAGCGCTTACGCGCGCCGCGCGCTAACTAGCCGCGACGAGCGATGTTGATGTAAGCGTGCACGTGCGGGGCACCGCGGAAGTGGCACACCAGGTTCGGGCTTTCCAGCCGCCAGATGTCCCACACACCGTCGTCGTCGAGGTCGCCGCTCTGGTAGAACGCCATCTGCAGCGAGTCGATGCCGCCGCCGGCTTCCAGCAGAGCCATCGCTTCGTCGATGTCTTCCTTCCGGTACGGGCCAAGGACGGTGGCCAGCACCTTCTTGACCAGTTCTTTCTGGTCGTCGGAAAGTTCCTTGCCGCTGATGCCGGGGATCTGGGAAACATCGTCACGCAGTTGCACGGCGCTTTCGGCCGGGGCACGCGACAGCAGGGCCTTCTTGCGCTGTTTGCCGTCGAGCGCCTTGAAAACCTCGTTGGCGGCCTTGGTCTGATGGAAGAACAGGTTGTCCTTGCTGTTGCCGGTTTCGCCGTGGCCGTACACGATCGGGCCGCCGAAGGCAGCGCCGGGCGTGGTGTCGCCATCGGCACGCAGCGTGAGGTGGCGCCCCGTCAGCTCGAAGGCGAAGTGCTCATCATCGGGCTTGCCGAAGATGGCGATCGAGTAATCTTCGATGCCGCCGGAATCGTCGGTCATTTGCTTCTTGAGCCGGTCCAGACCGTCTTCCGAGGTCACGCCGGCGATAATCTCGTCGATGATTTTGCGCTGCTCAGGCGAGAACGTACCGACGTTGGCCTTGGTGATGTGCCAGTTGGCGCTAATGCGGGTGCGGCGCGGATCGTCCCAGGCGAGCACCATCTCTTTGCGCTGCGGCACGGTCAGCGTCTCGTAAAGCCGGGTGACGGCCGACTCCGCACGGCTATCGCGCTTGGGAGCAGCCAAGGCCTTGCCCGAAAGGAACGGCACGGCACCGGCCGCCACGGCGCCGGCGGCTACGGTGGCCAGGAAGTCCCGACGATCGACGGAGCAATCGGGGCAGGAAGAACGATCAGACCCTGGGACTTGGGGAGTGGGGCGCGTCATGGCTCATCTCCTGGGGTGTCGGGACGAAAGGTTACGAGGCCCGGCGCGCAAGTAGAGAGCAGCGTAAAAGGCCTCTCAGCTCTCCGCGCCAAGGTACGAGGTGCCGGCTGCGGCTGCAAACTTTTTCAACCGCGGGCTGACAAAAAACGCACCCGGCACGGCAGGGCAAGCGGGCGAAGTGTACCGAAAATCCCCCGCAGGTTCTGTATTGAACCCCACACTCCGCCGCTAGTTTCGGGGGGCTGTACGGTCCGCGGTGCAGACCTTGACTCAGATACTCGCCACAAGCGCTCGATTAAAACACGGCCCACAAAGCCGTGGCACGAAGAATGGCGGCCGTGTCAGGCGCGTAAGCAAAGCGTAAGTAGAGAGTGCCGCTACTCAAAGGCGCGGTCAGCGGCCGCTTCTGCCTGGGCTTCCTTCTGCCACAGGTAACCGGCCTGGCGGCTTTGCAACCGGCGGACCAGTTCAAACCAGACCTCGCGCTGTTGCTGGGTCAGCAGCTTGAGCGTTTCCTGGTAGGCCTGCCGTTTGAGCTGCATGGTGGTTTCTGGCGGCGAACCGCCCAGCATCGCCATGTTCAAGGCGTGATTGCAGTCGCGCTCGATCCGCCGCAACTTGTTCACCTGGTTGGGCGACATCTTCAGCAACTGCTGAATCTCTTTCTTGGAGAACACCTTGGGGCCAAGCTGCCGCAGCACTTCTTCCACCGAAGCGTTGGGCGCGAGCGGAGCCTCAGGCAGCGGCAGGCCGTCGGGCGAACCGCCCTGGCGGGCCCCAATGGTTACTCCGCGCAGCGGGTCCAACAGCGACGACCGCACCAGCGGCACCGCGATCAGGGTCAGCACCAGCGTCATGCCGACCACCAGCCGCAAACGATTGCTGGGCAGCGGGGCATCGCGCTTTGCGGGCCGTTCCGGCGCGGGGCTGAGCGTCATGTCGCTAAGCCGCCGCAGGCCGATGCGAACTCCAGCCGTGTCAGAAGTTACCGACATGGCACTGACGGTTTCCCAGCCGGCCACGGTTTTGAGCCAGAGGGTTTCGCCCTCAAATACGCCCGGGTGCCGATCGCACAGCACGGCAAAACCGGTGGACGATTCGTCCAGCAGTTGCACCGGCATATCGCGGTCGCCCGAGCGGAGAATCGCTTCGCGGCGTTCTTCAGGCGTGGGGAAGCGTCGGGCTTGCCGTCGATCTTCTGGAGGCACGGCGGGCACGGGCGCGTGACCGGAAGTCGCCGCCGAGTCGGCCGACTCGGCAGGTTTTTCCTTGTCTAGCGTTGGATGCCCACCAAGGTCTCGCATCGTTTCGTCCGCCGTCCACAAACGATCCGGTCAAATGCTCCCGCTGCAATCGGCACACGGCGTCTGCCACACCGCAGATGGCCCCCTCCCATCGCAGGGGCACAAATTGGGGAGAGCCGCCTCCGACGCAACTCTAGCTCGCAATGCGAAACAATGCCGCGGCTTCCTTTAGATCCACTCATCTGTCAAAACTCAGTCTAGAATTCATCGTAGCGGCTGGTGCGATTACTCGGCCTGCTGCGGGGGGGGCTTGGCCGCCCCCCTAACCGTTTCACCGCCTCCCCGGTGCTGTACATGCGCCCCCAAGTGGCCTTCCCTCGTCACCGCCCCGTAGCGGTGATACACTGGGAACGTGGTCGAGACCGGCCCTTTCTGCCCCGCCCGCTCCCCTCACGCCGGAAATTTGATCGCCATGTATCTGCGAATGGCCAAGCGGATTGTGCTGGAAGCCGACAAACGCCTGCTGTGGAAATTCATCTGGCGGATGGGCATCAAGGGCACCCGCTCCGTGGCCAAGCACAAACGGCGGCTCAAGCGGGGTGAATACTTCCCGCCGTTTCTCTACATCTCGATCATCAATAGCTGCAACCTGCGCTGCCAGGGCTGCTGGGTCGACGTGGCCGCCAAGCAGCACAAGATCGACGTAGCCGCCATGGACCGCCTCATCAACGAGGCCAAGACGCAGGGCAACGTGTTCTTTGGCCTGCTGGGCGGCGAACCGTTCATGCACTCGGAACTGCTCGAAATCCTCGAGCGCCACCCCGATTGCTACTTCCAGATCTTCACCAACGGCCATTTCATTACCGACGACGTGGCCCGCGAACTGCGCCGTCTGGGCAACGCTACGCCGCTGGTCAGCGTAGAAGGTTCGGAGATCGTGAGCGACGAGCGCCGCGGCCGGCCCGGCGTGTACAGCAAAACCATGGAAGGACTGCACAACTGCCTGAAGCACAAGTTGCTGACCGGCGTTTGCACCAGCCTGTGCCAGACCAACTTCGAGGACCTGCTCACCGAGAAGTGGCTCGACCGGCTGATCGAGATGGGCGTGTTTTATAGCTGGTTCCACACCTATCGCCCGGTGGGCCCCGACGCCAAGCCCGAATTGGCCCTCACGCCCGAGCAACAACTCAAGGTGCGCGAGTTCGTGGTGACGATGCGGGCCAAGAAGCCGATCGCCATCGTCGACGCCTACTACGATGGACGCGGCCAGGCCCTATGCCCGGCCGTTACCGGCATCAGCCACCACATCAGTCCTTGGGGCGACATCGAGCCGTGCCCCATCGTGCAGTTCACCAAGGAATCGATTTACGACGAGCGGGGAGCGGTCCGCGCGATCAAGGACTCGGCCTTCCTGCAAGACTTCCGCGAACTGGCGGCCAGCACGACCCGCGGTTGCATCGTGCTGGAGCGGCCCGACCTGCTGGCCGGTTTGATGGCCAAGCACGGCGCCAAGGATTCCACCGCGCGGCAACAGGCAATGACCGAACTCCAAGCCATGCAGCCTCGCCAAAGCCAGGACAACCCGACCCGGCAAATCCCGGAGAAAAGCTGGGCCTACCGCTTTGCCAAGCGGTTCTGGTTCAACGACTTTGGCGCGTACGCCAACCCGCGCTCGGCTGAGGAAATCCTGGGCGAGTTCATGCCAGACAGCAGTTGCTGCGGTAGTCATGCCAATGGACACGGCGCTGCCGATGGCCCGCACAGTTCTGAATTGCCCGTGATTCAATAGCGCTGCCGGCTTACTAGGCCGTCGCCGCTTCTCTCCGTTGCCGCATTTCTAGTCTCGGCCGGCGCTCCGTTCTCACTTTGTTGGCATCCTGCCTGCGCACCAGCTACGTTGGGGGGGGTGCCCAGGGAAGGTTCGCAGCGCCAGCGGCGTTCGTACCGCTGGCGTGCACTTCCCTTTAGGCAATCACTTCTCAGTGCCTGGCTTCTCCCTGCCCAACGATCCACGGGACGTTTGCCATGAATGCTCGCAGTCGCTTGATCTGCCGCTCGGCGCTCTGGGTTCTGGCCACAACGATTGTTGCCGCGCCGACATGGCAGGCCGCGGCCGCCCAGTTGCCGCAGGACCATCCCTGGCAGAAGGTGCTGCGCGACCACTTGGCCACGTACCGCGCGGCCGACTTCGCGATCGAAGACCACACGTTTGCTCTGCCCGACGACTATGCCAAGGCCGACCTGGAGCGGCTGTATCGCGACTGGATCGTACTAGGCAACCTGGGCCGCGAGCCAACGCCGGCCGCCTTTCATGCCGACCCGGCGTTCTTCACGCTCGAGCGAATCGAGGGGCCGGAGATCCGCTGCTTCCCCGAGCCGGCAGCCCTGGCTTGGTGGACGCAATTCGATTTCCCCGGCAATCCGTACTTCGACAGCAAGCCGGGCAAACGCCGCGCGCTCGTGATTGCCGTCGTCGACATACTCATGCTGGAAAGCGCGCAAACCGCCGACCCGCGCAACCTCAAGGCCGATTTCATGGGCGCCAACCTTGGCACCTGGGCCTACACCTACCAGCATGCCGGAGCCTTGTTGCCGCCAGAGGTGCAGCGGGCTTACCGCGAAGGCATGCTGTACTTCCTCACCAAGATGGAACGCATCGCCCCGCGCGACCAGAACACCAACATGGACATGCGCGAGATCGCCACGCTGGCCGAGTTGAGCCGCGTCTTTCGCAATGAGCCGCCGATGCAACAGCGCCTGGTCCGCGAAGCCCGGCGGATTCTGTTCGGCGATCCGGAGCGCGGGCCCGAAACAACTGATCCTCGCCGCGGCACCTTCCACGCCGCAGGTTACATCGGCGAGGAGGACGGGCCGGAAACCAGTTACAACGGCATTTCGCTGTATCACCTGGCCGAGGCCGCGATGATCACGCGCGGCGATAAAGCGTGGGATGCCTTCATGCCTGAGGTCATCGAGCGGATGGCCCGCTTCAAGGCGTACAACACGTTCCCGGAACCTGACGGGCGTTACGATGGACCGTCAAGCTGGGCTAAGCGCACCAATGCGCCGTATACCCACGATCAGCGCGATCGCCCCTGGCGGCGCTATGCCGAAGCCATACTGACCAACGAATCGCTCTATCGCTTGGGCATTCGGCCCGGCAGCGACCTGGGCATCTATGGCTCTGACGGTAGGGAGCGGATGCTGGCCGATATTGGCCGGGGCATCCAGCGTCTCAACCGCGCCCCCAAGCGGCCCGAACGCTGGAATCACACGCAAGCGCCAGCTTGGGCCGAGCATCACTGGCCGGCGGACCTGCCGTACACGTGGGATCATTACGTGCCCGGCAGCTATGCACGCTTCTGCCAGGCGGCAGCCGAAGGCAGTGAGTGGCTACTACCGCCCTATCAACGCTCCGAGAATTTCAACATCGATTTCGATGGCGAGTTCTGGTCGGTCAAAGAGGGCGACTGGGGCTTTCAGGTAGAAGCGGTGCCGCACATGGGCCGTGGCTACGACGTCAACGGCAGCGGAGCCCTAGCCGGTGGTTCGCTGGCCGCCTTCTGGACCAGCCAGGATGGCGCGCCGCTGCTGGGCCGCCTGCCCGACAAATGGAACTACGTTACCTGGGATAAGATTGACCGCTGGCCGACGCACCATCTCTGGGGCCGCACGGCCGAGGGTGCCGCGTTCTCCTCCGCCCGGCAGCGCGAACCCTGGGTGCGATTTGAAACCCAGGCAGAGCCGCCGCAGGTGTTCGTGCTG
>Ga0182738_1004933_pt1 | contig 14497 bp, 10 predicted proteins | sample eDN5th30CBELigMG_FD_128876 | JGI IMG/M metagenome (GOLD analysis project Ga0182738, IMG submission 128876) | Enriched Miracle-Growth compost microbial communities from Emeryville, California, USA - eDNA 5th pass 30_C BE-Lig MG (version 2)... ... | reverse complement strand
CGCCCCTGCAGCCCGAACTCGCGCCCCACCCGCTCGGAGGCGTAGTGCACGGAGTTGCCTTCCTGCAGGGCGCTGGTGAAGTAGAAGCCGCGGAACACCGGCGGGTACTGGTACGGGTTCTCCTCGAACAGCGTGGCGATGAAGGTGCGCAGCGCCGGCTTGATCGCGACGAATTCCAGCGGCAGCGTCAGCAGCCCGGGCGACAGCTCGCGGCCGCGCTGCATCGCCATCTGCGCCAGGCCCATCTCCTTCAGGCCGTCGGCCAGCTCGTCGAAATGGCTGTCGAAGCTGGCCAGCGCGTCGCCGTCGGCCCTGGGGTCGAACGGCAGCGTCGCGCCCCACACGTTCTCGCGCTCGGTCGGGTCCAGGCTGCGGAAGAATTCGGTGAAGCCGGCGATCAGGTCGGCCTTGGTGAACACCACGTAGACCGGCGCGAACACCTCCAGCCGCTCGGTGATCTCCTGCACGCGCTGGCGCAGGTTCTTGGCCAGTTCGATCGCGAACTCGGGCTTGCTGCCGGAAAGTTCGGCGATGCTGGCGGCGATGATGATGCCGTTGATCGGCGCACGCGGGCGGTTCTTCTTCAGCAGGTCGAGGAAGGTCAGCCACTCCAGGCGATCCTCGACGCTGACCGAGTAGCGCCCGGCGGTGTCGAGCACGATGCCTTCGGTGGTGAAATACCAGTCGCAGTTGCGGGTGCCGCCGATGCCCTGGATGACATTGCTGCGGTTGTCCTCGAACGGGAACTTCAACCCGGAGTTGAGGATCGCCGAACTCTTGCCCGCCGCCGGGTTGCCGATGATCACGTACCACGGCAGCTCGTACAGCGCGGCCTTGCCCTTGAGCACGCCGATGCGCGAGGACTTGATCGCCTTGACCGCCTCAAGCATGCGCTCGCGCAGCACCTCGGTGTCGGCGCGCGCGGTCGGCTGCGCGCTGGCGACGGCGCGGTCGGCCTCGCCCTCGACCATCTCCTCGACGCCCTTGGCCGCGCGGCGCGCCAGCAGCCTGCGCACCAGCCACACCAGGCCCCACACCAGCAGCGCGGCGACGATCACCACCAGCGCCCAGATGCCGATCGTCTGCAGGCCCTCGGCGCCGAAGTACATCAGCGCGGCCGCGGCGACGATGCCGATCGCGGCCAGGACGCGATAGTCGGTCAGGTAGTACATCAGTCTGTGGAACATCGTCGTGCAGTCCTTCAGGTCACTGCGGCCGGCGCGTCGCCGGCCTGTTCGGAGGAGGGTTGTTCAGGTGCTTGCTGCGGTGCAACGACGGCGGCCATGCGTTCCAGGCCGGCACCGAGCGAAAGCAGGAGCACCGCCTGCATAGACGCACGCACCTGTGCGACGCCGAGCGCCAGCAGCGCGATCGGCGCGACGTGCCCGGTCTCGCCGCAGGGAACGCCGAGTGCGCCGCACTGCGTGGCGATGTCGAGTTCGGTACACGCGGCCGCGGCGGCGGCGCTGGCCTCCACCGCGCGGCTCGGGCGCTGGTCGGCGTCGCTGAGCACGAGTGCCACGGTGTCCGCCTCGACGTCGGCGCGACGCAGCGCCAGCGACATCAGCTCGCCGGTAGCCTTGGCCGCTGCGCGCGCCTGGACGCCGGCCGCAAGCGTCGCGCGCGAGGGGCGGTGCAAGGCGACGGCCTGCCCGGCGTCCGCGACGGATGGCGCACCGGACGGACGCAGCAGGACGCCCGCCGCCCCCTCTCCCGGCACGATGCCTTCGCTGCGGCGGCTGTCCATCAGGCGGCCGGTGGCGATCAGCTGCTGAACGCTGCGCTCGCCAACCAGCGAGTCGCAGGCCAGCACCAGGTGCCAGGCCTCGCCGTCGGCGGTGCCGCCGGCGATTGCATCGAGCAGGCTCCACGCAGTGACCGCGCCGTCGGCCGGCGCCACCTCCACCGCGATGCGTCGCCGGTCGATGCCCGACGCCAGCGCGAGTTCAAGCAACCAGTCCGCCACGGCCTGGCGCAGGGGCGTTTCCCAAGACATCGGCAGCAGCGCGTGGACGCGCACCGCGATCCGTACGTCCTGCCCCTCGGTACGGCGCAGGCCGGCGATGACGCGCTCCTCGGCAACCGGAAGCGGCGGCAACAGCAACGCGGTTTCGTCGAACAAGCCCGTCGCGACCGGTTCCAGCAGCGCGAGCGCGCGCACGCGCTCCTCGTCCCGGTCGAGTTGGCTCCCCAGCTCCGCGGACCCGGCCACGGTGTCGGCGAAGCCTTCGGTGTCCAGCCGCTCGACGTGGGCGGCGAAGACGGGCAGCCCGTCGCGGTCCCGGAACTTCGGGTGCAACCCCGGACGCGGCGGCGTCGGAAGCACCGCGAGCACTTCGCTGGCGTCGTCACCGCACGGCAGGCGCAGTGCGCCGGCAAGGCAATGCAGCGGCGGCGTCGCCTCGTATGTCGCCTCGTCCCCGCTTGCAGCCGCCACCTCCTTCGGTTCCTCCGCTGGCGCCGGCTCGGCACGCGAAGCGCGGGCGCGGCGCACCAGCCAGATCCCACCCAGCAGCGCCACCGGCAGCACGCCCAGGAGCAGCAGCATCTGCGTGCCACCGGGCGTCGCGCCACTGGCACGCCAATAGAGGATCACGCACAGCCAGACCGCGACGAATACCGCCGCCACGACCAGCACCACGCGTCCGATTCCAACCAGCTTCAAGCCCTCGCTCCCTGAGTGGTTCCTTTCCCTGCTCCCCGGCCGCCTACCTGCAGGCCCGCGCGGCCACGCTCCGGCATCCGCGCATGGCGCGACCACCGATGCCCCGCACCGGCCCGTGCCGGAAATCCGTGGATGAAGCGGCGACGAATGCCGCTTCCCCCCGATCGACCTGGCGACCCGCCGCGATGATCCGACGCCTCATGACTGTTCCGCTCCCTGACGTCGCGGCGTACCCATGCCCCGGCCGCCAGCGACCGGCCCGTCCCGGACCGAACGGGAAAGATAGCAGGACTGGCCCGGCTTTATCACCCGCGCTCCTTCGCGAGCCGCGCGCGCCGCTCCTGCTTCGCCTGGGTGCAACGCTCGTGCAGCTCCACGTGCACGTAATCCTTCAGCGAGCTCCAATTGCCACCCCATCGCAGGCCGGCCTGCTCCGCGAGCTTGCCGTAGAGGAAGTAGGCATCGCGGGTCGCCGGATCGGACATGTTCCACTGCAGCTTGCCGTCGCGCAGCGGCGCGCTGTCGAGCGCCAGGCCGTACTGGTGGCAACTCGCCCAGGCACCTGCATTGGTCGCGCGCCCACCGCGGCTGAGCTCGGCCTGGCGCTCGGGGCTGCGGTAGCCCTCCACCAGCACCATCTCGATGCCGTGGCGCTCGCGCATCACCTGGTAGATCGCCAGCACGCGCTGTTGCAGGTCGGGATCCACACGCGCCCATTTCCTGTCGGCCGTCACGATTTCCGGCTTCAGTCGCTTGACCTCTTCGGTCCTGAACACCTCGGGTGGCGGCGCGGGCGGCGGCACCAGGCGTTCGCCGCGCAGCAACTGCGCGATCATCGTCCGCGACTCGGCCATGTCCTCGCCGTGGAAACCCTCGAACACCACACGTTGCCGCGACCACAGGATCAGCAGCGAAGGCACGAACACGATCGCCACCGCGGCCAGCAGGATCCGGCGATGGCGCAGCAGCCCGCCGGCGGCACTCGTGCCGCCGGACTGCACGCGGCGGCCGGCCTCGCCAACGCGACCGGCCACGCTGCGTCCCGTGCCGGCAGCGGCCCCGCCCAACGCGCGCATGATCCGCCTGCAGGCCGCAGCGAACGCTTCGCCTGCCTCCGGGAACAGCAGCAGCCACGCCACCACGCACACCAGCGCGCAGGCGAGCACGATCCACGGCACGATCATCGCGGGGCCCCGGCGGTGGCCGGCATTGACGCCCCCCCGGCAACCGATAGAATGCGGCCAAGGACACCCCCCGGCACACGCCGGGCAAGAGCAGGAACGCACTTGAATACTGGCGGACCCAATCGCCCAAGCCTCGTCGCAGGAAGCGCACCCGCCGCACAGCCGGCCGGACGGATCCTCGCCGACATGGAAAGCCGCAAGCCCCAGGCGCCCGTCCGGGCGGCAGGGCGCAAGCGGTTGCCGTGGGTCCTTGCGCTGGGCTGCCTCATCCTTGTCGCCTTCGTCGTCGTCCTTCGGTGGCCGGCAGGCACGCCTGCCTCCGGTTCCGGCGTGGAGTTCGCCGGGGACGGAACAATGGGCCAACCCCTGCCCGCGGCGCAAGGCACCATCGTGCGGCCGGAACCCGCCGCACAGCCCGGGGGCGCGGTGATCATCGACGACCCGGCGATGGAGGAAACGCGCCGCGCGCTGGAATCGCTGCCCTCCCCCGACGGTGCGACGGCCGCCGCCGGCGATACGCGTACCGCCTCAGCCGCGAAGGCACCGCGTGCTTCACGAAGCAACGCGGCGCGCCGCAGGACCGCGGCGCGCACGCCTGCGAAGAAGCCGGAAAACGACCTGCTGTCCACGCTGATGCAGATCATCAAGCAGGACGAACCCGCCGGCGACAAGGCCAGGATGAAGGCCGCGCAGCCTTCGTCCATGGACGCACTGGTCGCGCAGATCGAAGCCGAGGACAGCCGCAACCGGAACGAGAACCAGGCTGCGCTGGCCTCGCTCGGCGGCAATGGCGAGAAGGCAAGCCCCGTGCGCTCGCCCGACGTCCAGCAGGAGTTGCGCGCCTGCCCGCGGGCCAACACCGTCGCCGGGATCGAATGCCGGCGCCGCGTGTGCGCCGAACACGTCGGCGACGCGGCCTGCCCGCGGCAGTAGCGCGCCGCCCTATCCCGGCTGGCCGGCCTTTCGCCACGGCCGCCTGTGCCAGCGGAACACCAGCAGGTACACGCCTACCGCCCATGCCGCCGCAGCCGCCCAGCCGGCAAGGATGTCCGACGGGTAATGCACGCCCAGGTACACGCGCGACAGGCCGACCATCGGCACGAACACCCCCATCGCGACGACTGCCGGCCAGCGCCAGCGCGTCGGCCAGGCCAGCAGCACCAGCACCATCGCCAGGGTCATCGAGCCCATCGCGTGGCCGCTGGGGAAGCTGTAGTTGTGCTCCGGCGCAATCGACTCCCACAGGCTGGGCCGCTCGCGCGCGAAGACCTGCTTGGCCGCGACGTTGAGCAATCCCGAGCCGCCGGTGGCCACCGCGGCGAACACGCTCTCGCGATAGCGGCGGCGCAGCCCGAGCAGCAGCACCAGTGCGATGTCCACCGGCACCACGCCGTATTCGTAGCCCAGCGCCGAGAACAGCAGGAATACCCTGTCGAAGCCGGCGTGCGCCAGTTCGTTGGCGGCCAGCAGGATCGGTTCGTCGAACGGCAGGCCCTCGCCGTCCAGCACCTCGTCGGCCAGCTCCGCGAAGCCCCACAGCGGCAGCAGCAGCCCTGCGAACAGCAATGCCAGCCGCCAGCCGTGGCGGCGCAGGAACGAGCCCCCGGCGCGGGCTTCTTCCTGCAGCACCCGCACGCGATGCCCGGCGGACGGCTCAGGCGGGCCCGGCGGCACGGCCGTAGCGGCGCTCGACGTAATCGTCGACGATGCCGACGAACTCGTGCGCGATGTTCTCCCCGCGCAGCGTCATCGCCTTTTCGCCGTCGATGAACACCGGCGCGGCCGGCGCTTCGCCAGTGCCCGGCAGCGAGATGCCGATGTCGGCATGGCGCGATTCGCCGGGCCCGTTGACCACGCAGCCCATCACCGCCAGCGTCAGGTGCTCGGCACCGGGATGGGTGATCTTCCACTGCGGCATCTTCGCGCGCACGTGCTCCTGCACCACCTTGGCCAGTTCCTGGAAGAACTCGGACGTGGTGCGGCCGCAGCCGGGGCATGCGGTCACCATCGGCGTGAATGCGCGCAGGCCCATGGTCTGGAGCAACTCCTGCGCGACGACGACTTCCTGCGTACGCGGCGCGCCGGGCTCGGGCGTGAGCGAGATGCGGACGGTGTCGCCGATCCCCTCCTGCATCAACACCGCGAGCGCGGCGCTGGACGCAACGATGCCCTTGCTGCCGATGCCGGCCTCGGTCAGGCCAAGGTGCAGGGCCAGATCGCTGCGCGCGGCGAGGTCGCGGTAGACGGCGATCAGCTCCTGCACCCCGCTGACCTTGCAGCTGAGCACGATGCGTTCGGCAGGCAACCCGAGTTCGACCGCACGCGCGGCCGAGTCCAGCGCCGAACGGATCAGCGCCTCGCGCAGCACGCGGCCGGCGTCCCAGGGTTCGGCGCGGCTTGCGTTCTCGTCCATCAGCCGGGTGGCCAGCGCCTGGTCGAGCGAGCCCCAGTTGGCGCCGATGCGCACCGGCTTGTCGTACTGCAGCGCGAACTCGATCAGCTGCGCGAACTGGGTGTCGCGCTTCTTGCCGAAGCCGACGTTGCCGGGATTGATGCGGTACTTGGCCAGTGCCTGCGCGCAGGCCGGCTCGTTGGCGAGCAACTGGTGGCCGTTGTAGTGGAAGTCGCCGATCACCGGCACCTCGATCCCCATCATCGCCAGCTTCTCGACGATGCGCGGCACGGCGGCGGCGGACTCGGGGTTGTTGACGGTGACGCGGACCAGCTCGGAGCCGGCACGCCAGAGGTCGGCCACCTGCTTCACGGTCGAGGCGACATCGGCGGTGTCGGTATTGGTCATCGACTGCACCACCACCGGCGCATCGCCGCCCACCAGCACGCCGCCGATGCGCACCTGGCGGGTGGGCCGGCGCGGCGCGGGGCCGAACGCCCAGTCCGACAAGGGCTGGACGACGGCATGGCTGGCGGCTGCGGTTGCGTTCATGTCGCCATTTTAGTCGGTCTGGGTGCAAACGGCCGTGGCGGCGCGCCCACCGCGATCCATGCCCGCGGGCCGGCGCGCCACGCACCCGCCGCTCCGGGCACGTACGTCCCCGCAACGCTGCATGCCGGCCATGGCTGCACGGCGGGGCTTCTGGCGGCCCGATCCGCCCCCATCCTCGTCATCACCGCCAGGAGAAACGCCATGCAGCGCGCCACCGCCACCATTGCCACCCGCGACGGCAGTCGCCTGATCAAGAGGCTGTGCACGCACTGGGGGCACAAGTTCGCAGTGGAGTTCGACGAAAGCCGCGGCAACGTTCCCTTCGACGCCGACACCCGCCTGCGGCTGGATGCCGGCGCCGAATCGCTGGTGGCGCGACTGGAGGCCGCCGACGACGCGCGACTGGCGCAAATGCAGGGCGTGGTCGCCGACCATCTGCAGCGCATGGCCCGTGGCGAAACGCTGCAGATCGACTGGATACCGGGCGCTGACGCTGCCCGATGAGCTTGCCGCCCGGCCAGGCTGATGGGGGCGTTCTCCGGTCGCGCGACGGGCGCCGGGTATCCTGTCGCCCATGCCCGCGCCCGCCGACAACGTGCTCAGTCCCAGCCAGCTCAACGCGCTGGCGCGCAGCCTGCTGGAGGACGCGTTTCCGGTGGTACAGGTCGAGGGCGAGATCTGCAACCTGGCGCGCCCCGCATCCGGGCATCTCTACCTGACCCTGAAGGACGCGCGCGCGCAGGTGCGATGCGCGCTGTTCCGGCCCAAGAGCCAGTGGCTGCGATTCGAGCCGCGCAACGGCCTGCAAGTGCTGGCGCGCGGACGACTGACGCTGTACGAAGCGCGCGGCGACTACCAGCTGATCCTCGACTCGCTGGAGGAGGCCGGCGAAGGCGCGCTGCGGCGCGCGTTCGAGGAGCTGAAGGCGAAGCTGCAGGCCGAAGGCCTGTTCGACCAGGCACGCAAACGCTCCCTGCCCGCCTGGGTGCGTCGGCTGGGCGTCCTGACCTCGCCTTCGGGCGCGGCCGTGCGCGACGTGCTCAGCGTGCTGGCACGGCGCTTCCCGCTGCTGGACGTGGAAGTCCTGCCAGTGCCCGTGCAGGGCGCGACGGCTGCGGCGCAGGTCACGGCGATGCTGCAGCGCGCCGGCGCCAGCGGCCGCTACGACGCCCTGCTGCTGGCGCGCGGCGGCGGCTCGCTGGAAGACCTGTGGGCGTTCAACGACGAAGCACTGGCGCGCGCGATTGTCGCTTCTCCGGTGCCGGTGGTGTCGGCGATCGGCCACGAGACCGACTTCACCCTCGCCGACTTCGCCGCCGACCTGCGCGCACCCACGCCGTCGGTAGCCGCCGAACTGCTGGTGCCCGAGCGCAGCGACCTGCGTACGCGCCTGCGCGGCCAACAGCAGCGCCTGCAGGCGTTGCACTCACGCCGGCTGCGCGATGCCATGCAGCGCACCGACCGCGCCGCGCTGCGGCTCAACGCGCTGCGTCCGCAGGCGCGGTTGCAGCAGTTGCGCACGCGCCAGCAGGCGGCGATGCAACGCCTGGACCACGCCATGCGCGCGCGCGGCGACGCCCGCGTCGCGCGCCTGCGCCACGCCGATGCGGTGCTGCGCGCGATGCGGCCGGAACGTCGCCTGGCCACCCTGCGCGACCGGCTGGCGACACTGCGGCCGCGGCCGCAGGCGGCGATCGCGCGCCGGCTGCAGCGCGACGCCCTGCGCCTGCGCGGGCTGGCGCGCTCGCTGGAAGCGGTGAGTCCGCTGGCCACGGTGGCGCGCGGCTACGCGATCGTGCAGCACGACGACGGCCGCGTTGTGCGCGGCGTCGGCGACGCGCAGATTGGCGACTGCCTCGAAGCGCGGTTGGCCGACGGTGCGCTGCACGTGCGCGTGGAAGGCAGCGACGCGTCCTGACATTTTCGCTTCTGCAGGAGCGGCGGAAGCCGCGAGGCTTTGCCCGCGCGCATTCCGTTGCAGCCGGGGAGCTGAGGCAAAAGCTCGCGGCTTCCGCCGCTCCTGCAAAAGCCCCGGCCATTGCCACGACGCGTTAACGCCGCGCGCGGGATGCTGGCGGGCACAAGGAGACCGCGATGCTCGACAAGACCTACCCCTACTACCTCGCCGGCAAGCCGGTCGCGGCCAATACCGACCTCGAGGTACTCGACAAGTATTCCGGCAAGCGCGCCACGCGCGTGGCCTTCGGTGACACCGCCGCGGTGCGCAAGGCGATCGCCGCGGCGACGAAGGCCGCGCCGGCGATGGCGGCGTTCCCGCATGACGCGCGCCGCGACGTGCTCGAACACTGCGTCGCCCGCTTCACCGAGCGCCACGAGGAACTGGCGCTGGCCCTGTGCATCGAGGCCGGCAAGCCGATCCACGACGCGCGCGGCGAGGTCACGCGCCTGGTCGACACCTTCCGCATCGCCGCCGGCGAAGCCACGCGCTTGGGCGGTGAGGTGGTCGACATGGAAATCTCGAAGCGCACGCGCGGCTACCGCGGCATGGTCAAGCGTGTGCCGGTGGGGCCGTGCGCCTTCATCACGCCGTTCAACTTCCCGCTCAACCTGGTCGCGCACAAGGTCGCACCCGCGATCGCCGCCGGCTGCCCGTTCGTGCTCAAGCCGGCGGCGAAGACGCCGGTCGGCGCACTGATCATCGGCGCGGTGCTGGCCGAGACCGACCTGCCGAAGGGCGCGTTCTCGATCCTGCCCTGCAGCAACGACGATGCCGGCCTGCTGGTCGAAGACGAGCGCATCCGCCTGCTCAGCTTCACCGGCGGCCTGGTCGGCTGGGATCTCAAGGCCCGCGCCGGCCGCAAGAAGGTGGTGTTGGAGCTGGGCGGCAACGCTGCCTGCATCGTCGACGACGACCCCGGCCTTGACCTGGACGCGGTGGTCGAGCGCATCGTCTTCGGCGCCTACTACCAGTCCGGGCAAAGCTGCATCGGCGTGCAGCGCATCTTCGCCCATACCGACGTGTATCCGGCACTGCGCCGCAAGCTCAAGGCCGCCGTGGCGAAGTTGAAGATGGGCAACCCGCGCAACGAGAAGACCTTCATCGGCCCGATGATCGACGAGGCCGCCGCCAGGCGCGTGGAATCCTGGATCAAGGCCGCGCGCAAGGGCGGCGCGAAGCTGCTGGCCGGTGGCGAGCGCAAGGGCAACATGCTGCCGGCGACGTTGCTGGAGAACGTGCCGCACGACGCCGACCTGTACCGGCAGGAAGCCTTCGGCCCGGTCGCCGGGATGGAATCGTTCGACGACTTCGACGATGCACTCGACCGCGTCAATGACAGCGACTTCGGCCTGCAGGCCGGCGTGTTCACCGGCCGCCTGGCGCATGCGATGCGGGCCTGGGACCGGCTGGAGGTCGGTGGCGTGGTGGTCGGCGACGTGCCCAGCTTCCGCGTCGACAACATGCCCTACGGTGGGGTCAAGGGCTCTGGCCTGGGCCGCGAGGGCGTGCGCTACGCGATCGAAGACATGACCGAACAACGGCTGCTGGTGATCCGCGACCCGTGACCGCGACGCCGCGCCGTCAGCGCGTCCACAGCGCCAGTCCGTAGAGCGCCAGCGAGACCGTCACGTAGGCGGTCTCCACCCGCCGCCTGCGGGCCGGGTTGTTGCGCGACCGGGTGAGGTCGAGCACCAGTTGCCGCAGCAGGAAGGTGTACAGCACGTAGTAGGTCACCGGCACCACGTGCAGGTACCACGGATAGTCGCGCGCGTGGCGCCCGAACAGCCCGAGGATCCAGTCGATCTGGCTGTAGATGCCCATGATCCCGAGCGCGGCGTTGATGAGCATCCACTGCACCTGGTCGCGGCCGAAGATCACCAGGTAGAAGACCAGGTAGAACACGATCGCAATGCCGCCATGCAGGTAGACGAATGCCGGATCCTGCGCACCGTAGGCGATGCCGAACCCGGCCACGCCGAACATCAGCATGTGGAACAGGAAGAACGGGTAGACGAAGGCCTTCGGGAGGACCTTCGCGGCCTTCTGCATCGACCCGCTGGCGGTTGTACCCGGCACCAGCCGTACCGACTTCGACCAGACCTTCCTGCCCGCCATCCGCCCCATCCCCTGCCCGGCCCCGTTGGCCAACCGGCATCGTACGACGCCCGCGCCTGCCGGTCCGCCCCGCCCCCGCAGGTCCGCGGCGGCCCGCCAACCCCGTTCCCGCCTCCGGCCCGTTCGCACAGGCACCCCAGCCCGGAGATGCCCGCATGCAACGCCACGCCCTCGCTTCCGCCCTGACCCTTGCGGTCGCCCTGTCCGCCTGCAGCACGGTCGGCAACGACACCCAGCCCGCCGCGATGGCCGAGGCCGACATCGCGCCTGCAACCCCCGCGCCATCGGTTGCCGCCCCGGCGGCCGCCGGGAAGCAGGCCAGCCTCGACAGCGTCCGGGTGACCGGCACGCGCCGCGCGATGGCGCTGGAAGCCCATGCCATTGCGGCGCCGCCTGCGCCGCCCGCGCCGGGCTGGCAACCCGCCAACACCGAGCACTATGCCGCGCACGAGGACAATCCCGTGCATCGAACCAGCGAGCAGCCGGTCTCCACCTTCTCCATCGACGTCGACACCGGCAGCTACGCCAACGTGCGCCGCATGCTGCACGACGGCATGCGTCCGCCGGTCGACGCGGTGCGCGCCGAGGAGATGATCAACTACTTCCGCTACGGCCATCCGGCACCGGTGTCGCCTGACGTCCCGTTCCGGGTCACCACCGAACTTGCGCCGGCGCCGTGGAACGGCAAGCGCCAGCTGCTGATGATCGGCATCAAGGGCTATGACGTACCGGCCGCGACGTTGCCGCCGGCCAACCTGGTGCTGCTGCTCGACACCTCAGGTTCGATGCATTCGCCCGACAAGCTGCCGCTGCTCAAGCAGTCGATGAAGCAGCTCGTGAACCAGCTGCGCGCGCAGGACCACGTATCGATCGTGGTATACGCGGGCTCGGCCGGCCTGGTGCTTCCGCCTACGCCCGGCGACCGCAAGGGCGAGATCCTCGCCGCGCTGGAGCGCCTGCAGGCCGGCGGCTCCACGAATGGCGGCGACGGCATCCGCCTGGCCTACGCCATGGCGAAGCAGGGCTACGTCGAAGGCGGCGTCAACCGCGTCATCCTCGCCACCGACGGCGACTTCAACGTCGGCACCGTCGACCAGGGCGCCCTGGAAACGCTGGTGGCCGACCAGCGCAAGGCCGGCATCGCCCTGACCACGCTCGGCTTCGGCCGCGGCAACTACAACGATGCGCTGGCCGAGCAGCTGGCCGACATCGGCGACGGCAACCACGCCTACATCGACAGCCTCGCCGAGGCGCGCAAGGTGCTGGTCCGGGAAATGGGGTCGACCCTGCTGACCATTGCCCGCGACGTGAAGATCCAGGTCGAGTTCAACCCGGCCATCGTCTCCGAGTACCGGCTGGTCGGCTACGAGAACCGCGTCCTGCGCAACGAGGACTTCGCCAACGACAAGGTCGACGCCGGCGACATCGGCGCCGGGCACGAGGTAACCGCGCTGTACGAGATCACGCCGGTCGGCTCCGGTGCGGAGCAGCTGCCCGTACTGCGTTACGGTTCCGCCGCTCCCCCTCCGGACGCACGCACCAGGGAGGTCGCGCACCTGCGCCTGCGCTACAAGCGCCCCGGCGAGGACAAGAGCCGGCTGATCACGACGCCGATCGCCGCATCGTCCCTGCGCACGGCGCCGAGCGACACGCTGCGCTTCGCCGCCACGGTGGCCGCCTACGCCGACGCGCTGCGCGGCGGCAGCCGGATCGGCGACTGGGGGTGGGATGACATCCTGCGCAGCGCGAAACAGGCACGGGGCGGAGACTCGCAGCGCGCGGAGTTCACCGACCTGGTCGGGACCGCTCGGGCGCTGGTGGATGGCCAGCCGGAAGTGGCTTCGGTGGCGGACTAGGCCCGCCTTGGTCCCTCGGCGGTTGGCTCCGACAGCCGCCGTTGCCGTTGCCGTTGATTTTGACTTGGCTTTTGACCTTGGGGCCCCTCCGTAGCGGCGGAACCGGCGGATCAGACCCCGCAGGGGCGCCGCACAGGGATGTGCGGCGTTTTCGCAGGGGCAGGATGCCCCTTCGGAAAATCCCGCCGGCTCCGCGGACCCGGCGCGCAGCGCCGGGCGCGGAGGCGGGGTGTGTTTCTTTGCGCCAGGTTTCTTTGCACAAGCAAAGAAAGGTGGCTCGCGCGCTCAGCGCGCGAAACGCTGTTGATTTTGTTGATGCGGAAAACCCCGGATTACGCTTCGCTTCATCCGGGCTACGGGTTGCATTTGCGACGCGTCACCGGGCGGGACTGGAAACAAACGCTGAAAGCAGGATCAACAGCTTCCGCGCTGACGCGCGGGTCACTTTTGTCTTGGCAAAAGTAACCAAAACCGCCGTCGCCTGACGCGATCCGGACCGGCTGCGCCGGTCCGGGCCCCTGCGCTTCTAGCCGGAAAGGGTACGGCGCCCAACTCGCTGCGCTCAGACATGGGCGCCTTTTCCCCCTTTCCGGCTGCGATGCTCGGCTCGCTCTAAGGCTCGAAGATCAAGATCAAGATCAACGGCAACGGCAACGGCAACGGCAACGGCAGAAGAAATTTGCCACGTTGGTGCCTTCCGCAAACTCAAGCTTTTGCCCGTGCAAAGACAAAAGGCAAGGTCTCGAACAGGAATGCTGGGCGAGGCTGATCTACGCGCCCCCGGCCAGCGGCTCCGGCATCGGCCGCCCGTACAGGAACCCCTGCCCGTACTCGCACCCGAGCTGCCGCAGGATGTCCCTCTGCCCTTCGCCCTCGATACCCTCGCCGATCGTATCGATGCCGAGCGTGCCGGCCAGTGCCAGGATCGCGCGAACCAGCGCCAGGCTTTCGGCATGCATCTCGCCGCCAAGCCCGGCGACGAAGCTCTGGTCGATCTTCAACGCCTGGATCGGGAACCGGTGCAGGTACGACAGCGCCGAGAACCCGGTGCCGAAGTCGTCCAGCAGGGCCAGCACGCCACGCGCCCGCAGCACGTTGAGCATCCGCAGGATGCGCGGCGCATCGTCGAGCAACGCCACTTCGGTGATTTCGATGCGAAGCCGGCGCGGATCGGCGCCGGCATCGTCCAGCATCTGTAGCAGCCGGTCGGCGAACGCCTCGGAGTGGAAATGCCGCGGCGAGACGTTGATCGACACGTAACCGTCGCGGTTGCGCGTCATCCAGTCGAAGACGCGACGGTACATCAGCCAGTCGACCTGCTCGATCAGGCCGCTGTCCTCGCCCACGCCGATGAACTCGCCCGGCGGCAGCGGCCCGTGCAGTTCGTGGTTCCAGCGCAGCAGCGCTTCGTGGCCCACCACCGCGCCGTCGGCCAGGCGCACGATGGGCTGGAAATGCGGCACGAAGGCGTCGGCGAAGATCGCGCGCCGCAGGTCGGCCTCCAGGTCCAGCAGGCGCGTGGCCTCTGCGCGCATTTCCTCGTCGAACAGCGCGCTGCGGTCGCGCCCGTGCGCCTTGGCACGGTACATGGCCGCGTCCGCATCGCGCAGCATCTCCTCGCCTTGCCGGTATCGCGGCTCCCACAGCGCGATGCCGATGCTGGCCGAGGGGAACAGTTCACGGCCGGCGATCCACATCGGCTTGCCCAGTTCCTCCAGCAGCGTCGCCGCGAGCGCCTCGGCCGAGGCATGTTCGGCAACACCCTCCACCAGT
>Ga0182738_1004932_pt1 | contig 14500 bp, 7 predicted proteins | sample eDN5th30CBELigMG_FD_128876 | JGI IMG/M metagenome (GOLD analysis project Ga0182738, IMG submission 128876) | Enriched Miracle-Growth compost microbial communities from Emeryville, California, USA - eDNA 5th pass 30_C BE-Lig MG (version 2)... ... | reverse complement strand
TCCTTGAGATCTGCCTTTGTAATCATTCCATCATCGTCGTGGTCGTACATCATGAAAGCAAACTCAATTCTTTTGTCAAGATCTGAATAAGTGATGGAGTTGACCATCAGAGCAAGGATATATTGATATGGGCGAAAATAATAAAATGTCACACCTTTTGCTTCTAAAAGTGAAAAACCGAAAAGTGTTAGGAGTTTCTTTTCAGTTGTTACATTGAGATTGGGCAGAAATTGCTGCGCTTGTTTGATGGTTATGATAACAGTTGAAGCCTTGTTGAATTGCTTGAGATATTGAAACGCAAGTGTTTCAGGAACTACATCAGGACGGCGAATTTCTTTGATAAATTTTTTGATTGTCTTTAATGCAATAGATTTTGCATCATGAGAAAGATAAAAAGAAGATCCTTTGTGAATTGTGATATCTGTAATATCTGAGGATGTTTTGAGCTCTAACATAGAAAGCTGTTTCTGAGGTTCAACTGGATTTTGTAAAGGGCCTTGTGGCATAATAATGAGATCCGTGTAGTTTTCAAGAGAAGAAAAATATAATTATAAAATGTTAGGAGAGAGTTGGGGATAAAAAGTGTGATTAATTTTAGCCCTTGAGTGAGAGTTGGAGGAGAGAATTCTGGCTGAATGTTATTTTTTAGGCTTGAAAAATGAATGGAATGAAACGAATGATTTTTTACGGGATTTCAAAGTTACTGATGAAATAAATTTTGATTACCGCTATAAAAACGAAAATCTATCGTCTTTGCTTAAATGGCTTTCTGATTCTCTCCTGAGCTCATCAATCCTTGTCATCTTTATCCCTAGTTCCAAGGATTTGTTTCATTTGAGGTGCTTTCCCAGGAAATATTTGAGAAAAAGTCAGATTTATAGTAAGAGTTGGAGTACAAATATATATGATATAGAAATTAGTCTAATTTTCACAACTGTAATGGCTAAACTTGTTATTTTATTTCTCTGTAGAAATGAGGTCTTTAATAATCTCAGATAAATATCTAGCCTTGTGAACTCTGACCAGAGATTTGATTCCCTTTCTTTTTTGTTGCTCTCTTCTTTCTTATTCAGCACCAGAGAGTTGCTGAAATTTCGTTTCAGATGCCTAGTTTACACAAGGAAATCCTTGAGATTCAGCAAGAAGAGGAGAGAAAAGTGAATTGAATAATTTTGAATTTTTTTTTTCGGAGCGGCTTTTCTAGAAAGGACTAATTTTTAGACAAGCCAAACTCAAAAGTTCCAAGGGTTTACTCTCAGGGTTGAGGAGAAACTGGAATCAACAGGGCTGAGGAGTGAATGGGAATGGATGTTTTGGGCAAATGAACTGGTCTTCTTGAAGAATTTCAGATAGAGGTTTTTCAGAACAACCCGACCAGTGAAGAAATTTGTTCAATTTCGCTCCAGTTGTCAAGAAGATAGTCAATTGATTTAAAACGGTTGGGAAATGAGAAAAAAGGCCAAGGCGCAAAATTATAGAGGCTAATTTATTTTGGGGGCAATTATTAAAGAGAGAAAGAATTTTGATTTCTGAAATTTTAATTTGAAGAAGATGACGATGACTATGCAGACATCATAAGTTTAAAATACAAATAGAAACGAAATTTCCTTTCAACTCTCGATATACAGTAATTAAAAAATTTCTTTATTGAATTTAAAAATGACTTTTCCAGAATATTGCAAACACTTTCTATGAAGTTCTTTCGCTACATAATTATTTCCACAGAAAAACACACCAACAGTTCCTCTTTTTATCTCCTTGATTTTATTCTGAAAGATCTCATCCCAATCGGGTCTTCCCCAATGCATCAAATCAAACAACTCTAACCCATTAATCTTTACTCCATTCTGATGGAGGATCTCAAGACCTCTCCATAACAAAACAGACCTCAAATCATACCTTTGTTGAGGATTCGTAAAGAACATATGGATCCGAATAAAATTTTTGACTTCTTCATGACTCAATAACTCTTTAAAAAGACTATTAAGCCAGATGTTGCTCGTGGGTTTTCTGTTAACCCAATAAAAATCTACTGACTTGGTCTTCTTTATTTTCGTTGCTGCTTTCGCCTTGTGGCTGAAATCTTGCAAAATCGAAGCAAATGGTGTCGCCCCTACACCTGTTCCAATAATCATCAAGTTCTTGAAATCTGAGTAATGTTGACTTGGTGCTCCAAATGGTCCTCTGATAAATATATTTGGAAGAACAGGAACTCTTTTTGCTTGGAAATTTATCGCCAATTGTTTCAAACCTCTTGTCCAATCTCCTACAGGACTGATGTGGAATCTCAAGAAATCTTCTTTGGGCGAGCAAGAGAAACTGAATGGATGCCATTGTAATAAAGCAAGTTGTGGGATCTTGATGTCCACATATTGGCCAGGAATAAATGTGTAACCAGGAGGTTTGGACACTTTTAGCTCGATAATTTCTTGGTCAAAATATTTGAGATCAAGAATTTTATGTCGTCCATGGCATAATAAAATCGCCCAAGAATAGAATCTTTCAAAGACGAGCACTGCAGTAGGGAAGCAAATCCACATATAGAAACCTTGGCTGCCAAGAAATTCACAGCATCCATGGAAACAGAGTATAATTATAATAACCACCCAGAGAGCGTGACTGTATTTGAACCTCTCGTGGTTCTGTTTTCTCAATTTTTTCAGCGCCAAGATACAAAGGAAAGTGATGAGAATCAAGGAAACAATACCAGTCCATCCAGGGATACTTTGGAAGACCCACCAAGAATAAGAATGGACGCGATAAGTCGGAGTGTTGAGGAGGATATTGAGATGATATAAGCAATCTGCGTTCGAGAATCTCCTCATAATCCACCCAATATGCGCAATAGAATGTGCCCAAGAAGCGATTAACACGGCCATACCAAGGATTGTATGGAAATAAACGTGAAAATTCAGTGGTAATAGTTTAGCTAGACCGATTTTTCGAAGTATTGTCGTGAGAGTTTTGGTGACAAGAGCCAACATGATCACCATACAGTATTTTATCAAAGCAGCAGCACCTTTTGCAATACCAACAGCAACAGAATCTGATGCAGAGTAGTAATCAACGAAGGTTGAGATGGAGAAATACAGCAAGCCAAGAAAGAACAATGTCAGCCAAATTCTTTTCGCTCCATCAATGTAGTATTTATTCTTGATACTTTGGAAGAATAGGCGGACTTTAGAAGGCTTTTGGGGCTTCTGTTTATCTTTATTAGGATCTGGCCTAAAAGAAGAAGGACCAGGGGGAACTTGAGGCCCAGGCTGGCTACAATTACTACTGATCACGCTCGAATTTGCCAATTCACCAGAACCATTAAAGCTTATGCTTGCTCTTCTTCTTTCAAATATATCAACTTTTATAGGCACGAAGCTTTCGTTCTTGAAGAATTCTTTGAATTCACTGAGGGTTATTCGATTTTCACCGCTTTTAGCTCCATGTAAATTAGCAAAGATCGCTTCCACCATATTCTCAATTGTCTTTTCATCAATTCTAAATTGACCTTCTTTTCCATAAACTGAGAGCATTTCCTTAAGATCTGCCTTGGTGATCATTCCATCATCATCATGATCATACATCATGAAAGCAAATTCAATTCTTTTTTCAAGATCTGAATAAGTTATAGAGTTGATCATAAGAGCAAGAATGTATTGATAAGGATGGAAGAAATAGAGGTTATCGCTTAGATTTGTGGGGTTCTTCGCGTCAGTGGACGTGATACCAAACAAAGACAGAAGTTTCTTTTCAGATTTGATGTTGAGATTGGGAGTAAAGGATTGAACTTGTTTCGTGTTGATTATGAATTTCACGTCTTTGTCAAACTGTTTGAGATATTTCAGAGCAATGACTTCCGGAACGGCTTCTGGTTGATGGATCTCTTTGACAAATCGTTTTAGTGTGTCCAAATTAGCGTTTTCGACCTTCTTAGAAACTACTGGTGCTGGTGTTGGAGTTGGATTGTGAACAACAACAATAGCAAGATCTTTTTCAGATTTGAGTTTGGCTTCGGATTCTGCAGTTTGGATTTCTTTGTTGGGAGTGACAGGATTTTGCATCGGACCTTGTGGCATAGCCTATGCTGAAGAGAATTTTCTTTGAGAAAGAAAATGTGATTATAAAAGCTTGGATAGCGGTTAATTATAATTATACATTGAGACTTTCGACTCTGTGATTGTGATCAATAAAAAAAACGGCAAGAGAATTGGAGATATGAAATTATTGTGAAGAGAGGCCCAGGAGAAACTTTAGTCCAGTTAAAACTGTTTTCTTAAAGGAAGTGGGGGTTATTGGGGTTTGATTTAATAAATTTAGCTCTTAAATAAATCTAGACCGGCTAGCTAATTTAGTCTATTCAACTCTGTCTTTCTTTTATTTTTCCCTCTCAAAACGAATTAAGCCATGAATTTCGAGATGTGAATCATGATTACAAAGATTTATTGGTACTTGGGCTGTGGCAAATCGAGATCTTTCTGAAGAAATAGATGGAGGTGAAGTTGAAGGATTGTGATCTGGACCAGGATGGAGGATTGAAATGAAAACAAGGTGGCTTGAAGAGTAAGAGTTAAATATATTTCTTGATGAAGAGAGGTTTAGGTTCATCTCAAGAAATTAAGAGTTAAATTTGTAAATTTAGATAGAAGTGAATAGAAATTCCTTGCCCAGAACTTTCGTTCTTACACTTTGCTTTCTCATAAATTCGGGATCTGGATAAAAAGTCCTTCCAAGGAAAGAATGGGCTTGAAATGTCCGGATGATGAACAAAGTTTATTCTGCACAACCCTCAGAGAAAACTTTATCTTTGTTTGTTTGTTTGCATAAATTTTGTGTGCTTTAATTAATTTAACAATGAAAAAATTCCAAATTTTGAAGTCGTAAATTTATTTTCTCACATGGATTTACTGAACGATCTGACTAGCTCTCAAAAGAAGCGAAAGAAATGTGGAGAATGGCTTCATAGATGGGATTTTCCAACAACAAAGTGTTCCGCTCAAAATTAAAGGGCCTAAATATTTCCTTAAGGATTTAGCTTGATTCCCAAAAGGGGCTCTGAGTTGAGAAAAAAATTGATGAGAATGTCAGGACTTGACTTGGTATTTTATGGAGTAGGGGCTTGGCTTGCCAGGTCAGGGAATGGTGTCTGGCGAGAAATCGTAGAAATTGTACAAAGAAGTGAGTGCTGATGGGTAAAAGAGGGAAAATGAGAGAATAAAATATTTAATATGCCTTTGAGAGTTGGCACTTGAGGTTTAATTTACGTAATTTTGAGAGGAAAATTAATATCACAACTCCAAAATAGTTCTCTTCTGTAATTCTAGACATGGCCAGGGTGAAAAATTACTCCTTCTTGATATTCAAAGATTTTGCTTGAGAAAACCAAATTTATGGAGTTGAGGAAAAATCATCTTTTTGCAGATATTAAATGAGTTATTTTTGGAGGTTAAGAGGGCTAAAGAGCTCATCTTTAGAAATAAAACGTATGCTTGTTAATTTTAGGCCATGAAGAAGGAGATCTTTAGAGATGAAGAAATATGATTGCTGGAATATTTTTATTTTGAGAATGTTGAGGGTGATAACTCAGAAGTAGTTGTGTGGGGAAAATTTTCTTTGTGTTGAGGAAAATGATCAAAGGAGTTTGACATTTTTCTTCAAAAAGTTTTTTCTTTTTTGGCCCTGATTTTGGGAGGAAATGTCTGAATATATTTTTCGTCGGAAGAATAAATTTTTTTCGAAGGGGGAAATTTAATATGATAGCCACAGTGAACTGAGTTAATGGAGTTATTTTTTCTTCTGTGAGGAAGGAAGAGGCTCTTTTGACGAAACATGATTTTCTTTCTCCAAAGAAATCCATTTTTTCACCGGAAAAACTGATTAGGACGATTATTATTGGATTACTATTCGCCCATAAAAAGTTAAAGGCCAGTAATCTTTCTTTGATAATAATAATTCTAGATTATGATAGGAATGGTATTTTGCGGCAGTTTTGGTCAATTCTCAAGAGTGTCTCGTAGTTTTAACCTTTTCTGCGGCAGAATAAGTGTACTGTTAGGAATATATTAATGATTCTAATAAAATTATGGTGATCATCTTGCTAAGCTTTGTCATCTCTTCTGGTTAAATGATCTGATTTTTATTGTCAGATGACGTCTCGTAGAGGCAGATTCGTAAAAAACAATTTTTATCAGCCTTGAAAAAATTTTTGGTTTCCTCTCCAAGTTATCTTGGCAATAAAACTATTTATTGAGTGATTAAAAAATTGTAGTTCTAAAACGATTTGGTTGACTCTTCATCAAAGTCAGATTCAGAGGGTAATCTCCAAGATTGTCTGAATGAGAGCTCAAGAAAACTTTGACTTGAGAAAAATATTTTTTTGAGAATGAATTGATTGACCACTTGAAGGTTTTTGAAGCTCAGCAACTTTCGAGGCTTTTTTCCAAAGAAGAATTCTCAAATTGAGAGGGATCCCTGCAATTTTTTCTGTTTCCTGGCTTTGGCTGAAATTTCATTCTTTGTTCTTTTTTAGAATTTTTCTTTGTCTATAATTTCATCAACCACATAAAAACTTGAAAATTCCCTACTGGAGAAATCTTTCAGAACAAAGCTGATGAAAATTTCTAATCTTTTGAGTTTTCTGGGAAAAATCTTTTCGGAAGAACTTTTATTTTTTTCTCAAGAAAAATGAAATGAAAAAAAAGAACTTTTTTTCTTTCAAAAAAATCTTATTTGTTCGAAGGATAAGGTCTGATCGAAAAAGAATTTCTGAAAATAATTTTTCTTTTCTTTCAAATGATGTCCTCACAAAGATTTTATATGAATTTTTGTGAAAATTAAATTTTAGTGAAGGTACATTACTTTATAACAATGCATAATTTAATAACATTTTTCTGTTTAACACCTATTTATACAGATATAAAAAGGTTAAAATCTCATAAAAAATAAACTCTCTATAACATGGAATCAACAACAACTCAGCCTCAAACTCCTACTTTGAAAGAGCTAGTTTCACCAGCGGAACTCAAAGCGATGAAGAAAGGGAGACTTTTTCATAATCACAAATTCTTTGTCACTTCTAAAGCTTTTCCACGAGCATATAAATATTTCTCTTCTCTAAACTTTTACCATGCAGCCAGAAAATCCTCTGAACAAAAATTCCAAAGTATTCTCAACCAAATCAAGTATGTAAAAACGCTCAATATCCCCATGGTTCTCAACACAGACCGGTCCCACAAAATCTTTAAGAAACTCAAATTTCTAAATAAAAGCATTACTCATTCCACAAACCTTGTTTCATTTGGTTTGTCAAAAGGAAAATGCAAGGGTTACCAAGAGAAGATCTATAAGAATTCGATGCTGATCTCAGAAGTCTTTATAACCCCTAAAACATCTTTACATGGCCTCAAATATTGCAGAAAACTCCAAACATTAAGGTTAGATCTTCAACATTGTGGCGCTACAAGCTTGAACTTCCAGTTTTTCAGATTACTTTACTCCTTGAAAAAGCTAAAGAGTTTGTTTATTAACACCTCAAGTTCAAGCAAGGAGAGTTTCGCAGAGTTTATTGCTTGTGTGAAGAAAAGATTCCCAGTCTTGGAAGAGCTATATTTTGGGATTGATAAATGGTTTGACCAGTCTGAAGGACTTGGATTAGAAAATTTGAAGGTTTCTCGTTTTTCATTAAGACAGAATGGCTTTTCAGATGTGGCTCAGTGTCAGACTTTACTTGAGATTTTGGCAAAAAATGTGTTGATAAAAGAGCTCCAATTCCTTTCAAAATCATATTATCTCAAGACTTGGGCTGATATTGAAAGGTTCTTGAAGTTATATGGATTTGAATTGCAAGAGAATAAGAAGACAGAAGAGTTTAAACATCCAATGACAATTGAAAAACCGGAATATGTTTTGAGAGTTTATCTTTCAGGCTTCACCTTCATAAAGAAATAATTGGCTTTCACAATGGAGTTACTTCCTTCATGGCTGTTTTTCTTTGTATTCTTATTTTTTACTTTCATTGGAAAAACTTATTTATAATGAAATATTATGAGCTTCTCTTGAGTCCTTTAAATTTCATGAAAAGTGATTTCATATAAAAATTAATGTCACCAAAATTGTCACCCTGATCTCGATAGCACTTTGAAGTTCTCTTCAAAGTGAAAGGATATGCTTTAAAATGAGAATGTCGAGTCAGTTGGGATTCTGTTCAGGACAAATGAGCTTTCACTTCTGAGCTGAGGTCTCGTAGAGGCATTTAAACCAAAGTAAACTCAAGATGCCGACTTCTAGGAGCTTAAAATCTATTTAAAATGAAGTGAATAAAAAAAGCTATTCATCAATCAACAAAAATATCCAAGTCAATAAAAGTTTTTAATTTCAATTTTTTTAATGTTTTCACCATCCCAGTCCTTTTATTAAACCTTTATTATTCCCTATTTTTATAAATATTTAATTAATCCCCAGTTGTAGTTCACATGAAAAACCTCCTCGTTTTCGCTACCCTTCTCGCCCTCTCTTTCGCCACTTTCTTATCTTCTCGTAATAAATCCTTTTCAACCTTGGCCTTAATTTCTTAAAGACGGAAGTTCAGGAACCTGTGAAACCTGCTGCTCCACTCTCTCTAAAAGAGCCCCCATGACTTACACTTACTACATTAATACTGCTCATTTCGTCGGTGGGTCTGGTGAATGGGCCATCAACACCAAGGGATACAGTGGTGCAGGTAAGAGAATAAGATTGAATTTTCTTAGTTCTTATGTGAATTATAATAGGAGCTGGTTTGAACAATCCTAAATATTCTTGCGTGAAGAACGTTGGCCCTCTTCCTCCCACTACTTATAAGATCGCTTATTGCAAGGATACTATGCATAGTAAAAAATTTCTTTTCAAAGGATTGCTAATTTTAAAAAAGCCCCTGCTGTGACTAGACCTTGTGCTTTTTACTTGGAGCCTCAAGATAATTCCAAGATGTGCGGAAGAAGCGAATTCTTCATTCATGGTAAAGGAATAGGTTGAGAGAAAAATCTCATATATTTAGGATGCCAATGCTGCACTAAGGGAGATTATACTGTTCCCCCCGTTGGTGGATGCTCTGCTGGATGCATCGTTATTCAACATGATGAAAGAATCAAGCTTAGAGTCGGTGATACTATTCATGTTGTTGCTAATGAATAATTAATATTTATTTCTAAAAAATCAAGAGGGATAACTCTTTTGAATAATTATAATTAAAAGAAGAATTGATTTGGTTTTTAACTATGAAAATCGAAAAAGTCAAACTCACAATTTTTCCTCTTCATTCCCTTTTTTCTATTTTGTCTGAATTTTGTCAAGGATCGAACTGAAAAACCTTTACAAATTTTTTCGCAATGAAGCAAAACCTTGCAAAATCTACGACTTTCCCCCGTGGGTCCACCAGAAATCAAAATAGGCCTCTGAGAAAACTCCAGGAATTTGCTTTTCCCTTCATCAAAATTTATTTTCGTAAAGACAAAGAATCAGAGATCTTTTTTGGGAGAATTTTGTTTAAAAGTTTTTGAGGAAAAATTTTCGACAAAATTTTTTTTGAACTCTTTTCGGAATTTGAGAAATTTTGACATGGAAAAAATTATGGCAACGAATGATTTCACTTTAATATGACTTTGTGTTAGTTTTACATCCATCCCAAACTTAACAATTCATTTTACCATCTCATCCATTTTCTCCATCCCTCTCTTCTTCATAAAATGAGTTTTTTTAATGATATTTTTGAGAATTCATCTACAAGGGGAAAAATAGAGATTTTTCGACGGGAAACTCTCATATGTGGGATCCTTCGGGTTTTGAGCCCGATATTTTGCAAGGTCTAAATGAAACTGGAAAAGAATAAAATTCAAAGACGTTAATAATGATGTTTTGAATATTAAAGAATAGAAATATTTTTGTTGGATTTCTTTTTGTAATTTCAGTTTCATGAAAAGTGATTTCATCATTTCATGCCACCAAAATTGTCGCCCTGGCCAGCGAGCGAGTTAGAATTTCGAACTTTTCCGACTCCCTTTCCTTCTAGCGGAAAGTCTGATTGAAATATTTTTTTCTAAGCCAACTTTCGCAAGTTCTCTTTGTGAAATTATAATATCATCAAATACAGCTTGATTAGTTTCATTTTTCACACTGATTGAACTTTGAGGAGTTTTAAAGTTGGTGAGGGTTGAGGATCTTAGGTATAGAGTCCTCTCACTAGTTCTTTTCTTTGGTGATTTTGTCTTGTTGAAAAGGTCTGTAACGAAAGTTCGCTTTGACAATTTTTTTTTAATTTGAAAAATATGAAAAGTAAATCGAAAATTTTGAGCTCTTATAATCCAAATTCGATAATATTTAGATTGCGAATTCATCATTTTAGTTTTCTTTATCATAGAGCTCGACTTTGAGAGAAATTTGTGACCTTGAAGCTCTGGGAAAAATATTAATTTAATTTTCAGAAAATATATTTGAAAAAAAAAACAAATTTATGATTAAAAAAAATTCAGTATCAAAAAATAGTTGAAATTTTTTGTCCCAGCAGAATCCTTTTTTGTGATTTTCCGACAAGTCCATAAAATCTTCCGACATGTCGGAAGGTTTTAGAGGCAAAATCGTACACTGGGGCCCTGATCTCAGGCAAACTTTGAAAGTTTCTTCAAAGAGGAAGGAGATGCTTTAAAATGATAATGTCCAGTCAATTGAGGTTCTGTTCAGGATAAATCAGCTTTCTCCCCTGAAATGAGGTCTCACAGAGACATTTAAACGAAGATAAACTCAATATGCCTCCTTCCAGGAGCTGAAAATATAATTTAAAACGAAGTGAATAAAAAAAAGCCCTTCATCGATCAACAAAAAAGTCCAAGTCAATAAAAGTTTTTAATTTCAGTTTTTTTAATATTTTCATCATCCCAACTCCTTGACTAAACCTTGATTATCTAATTTATCTTCTATTTTTATAAATATTAAATTAATCCCCCAATTGTAATTCACATGAAAAATCTCCTCGTTTTCATTACCCTCATCGCCCTCTCTTTCGCTACTTTCTCATCTTCTCGTAAGTCTTTTTCAGTCTTTGTCAAGTCTTTAATCTCTTAAAGATGGAAGCTCAGGAAGCTGTGGAACCTGCTGTTCTACTTTATCTAAAAGACCTCCTATGACTTACACCTACTACATCAACACTGCTCATTTCGTTGGTGGATCTGGCAAATGGGCCATCAACACCAAGGGATACAGTGGTGCAGGTAATCGGAGAACATTGAGTTTTCTTGATTCTCATGTGAATTATAATAGGAGCTGGTTTGAATAATCCTAAGTACTCTTGTGTGAAGAACGTTGGTCCTCTCCCTCCTACTACTTATAAGATTGCTTACTGCAGGGATACTATGCACAGTAAATTCTTGTTATTTTCAAAGAGAAACTAATTTTTCAAAAGCTCCTGCTGTGACTAGACCTTGCTCCTTTTACTTGGAGCCTCAAAATAATTCCAAGATGTGCGGAAGAGGCGCATTCTTTATTCATGGTAAGGAGATGGGCTAAAGGAGAAATTTAATTGCGTTAGGATGCCAATGCTGCACTAACGGAGATCATACCGTTCCCCCTGTTGCTGGATGCTCTGCTGGATGCGTTGTTATTCCACATGATGAAAGAATCAAGCTTAGAGTCGGTGATACTATCCATGTTGTTGCTCATCAATAATCATAATAATTAATAATATTTATTTTTAAAAATCAAGAGAGATAATCCTCTTGAATAACTATAATTAAAAGAAAACTTGATTCGGTTTTTAACTGTGAAAATCGAAGACTTGAAAGTAAAACAATTAAAAAGTTTTTTCTTTAGAACTAGGTTTCTTTTTTTGTTGAAAAATTATATTTTGAATATGAAAGAAGAGAGATATTTTATTGGATTTATTTTTGTAATTTAAAAAATAACGCGATATTTTTTGTATGAATTAATCAATTTGTATGTTAATCAAAGTTAAAAAACCAATTTATAGATTTAATGAATTTTTGTCCAACTTTTTCGCAGTTGGTTCTTATAAATTTAGAAATGTTCTTCAAAGATTTCAGTTCTATTGGCAGCAGCAATTTTTTCTTCTTCCTCAGTGTTCTTAGCATTGAAGGTATCCAAAATATCTGAGAGATAAGAGTCAACATCTTTAAGATCAAAGCCATCAATAGACTCCAAGATTTTTTGAATAGCGTCATCTTCTTCATTATTATCAAGAAAATCGAGTCCTCTGATGAAATTCTTGAGGTCTTGCATTAAGCCTTCTTGTGTATTCGAAAGTTGTTCCATTATTTTGCTTGGCTGAACAACGCTGGTAATACAAGTGTCTTTAAATTTAGGCAAGAAACTCATAAGTTTCTGAAGAATTTCAAAAGGATCTTCTTCACCAAATAAGCCGCTGATCACATTTGTAACATATCCCAAGCTTTGTTCACAAGTTTTGATGTATTGAGTGTCTTCATCCTTTCCTGGTTCAATAATTGTATCATTGCAGTCCTTGATGATATTTTCAGCGATGTTTCCAAGGGATTCCATCTCAGTTAAAGCTTTGGGAAGTTCTCCAGCCAAGATTGAATCTTGAAGGGAAAATAAAGTTTGGTAAGCATTTTCAAGTTGATATAAGCAGTAAATGTTATTTGAATAAGACACAGCAAAGAGTGCGGTCAAGCAAAAGACAACAAGGAAGGAGGATTTCATGTTAAAGTTGCTGATAAATATAATTTTATTTTGATTATAAACATTGGAAGATTGGAGGGGTTAATATAGGAAACGTAATGATGTCTGTCAACATAATTAATCTAGTTTATCTAATGAGTTGAGAATTTTCCTCCTCAATTCGCAACTGTAATTTATTGTAAAAAGTCTTTTAGATAAAATTAAAATTTTGGTTTCTTGGCTGGCTTGTGGATTAATTGGTTGGTTAGAGAAAGCATTCTGATTTTTGTGAAACTAAAATTCTTCGTGATTTGTTAAAGCAGAAGTTATTGAGTTCTTTGGGTGAAGTATTGGCCAAAGGAAACTTCCAACTGGCAACAGTCGAAAGGAAACTTGGAGAATCTTAAGTTAAACTGATGGATTACAGGGTAAAGAAAATTCACCTATAAAGAATAAAATCTCAAGGAAATTCTTACGGTTATTATTCGAATAAACCTGAGTTTCTCTCTTGAGATTAATCATCTCGAAGGCTGTTTGGAGTTTTTCTTGAGAATTTGATGAGTTGAATCACGACATAATCCAAGGCTGAAAGGAGTTTCTCAGAAGGAATTGGAGGATGGAGAGTTTTCGTGGTTCTTTTCCTGGAGGAAGAAGGACAGGAGGGGGAGTGAGTCGAAATTTATTTGGCCTCTCGACAAAAAATAAGGGTCTCGAATATCTGGCTCAAAAACAGCTTGATTGCCGCCTAAAGGCTCGTAATTTAAGATCTCAACGCTCTACTGACAAGTTTATAATTTCGCTCCAATTCGACTTTTTCTTTTATCCTGAAGGAATTTAATCAGAGTAACAGCAAGTGAAGCCAAAAGAAATCTCCTGTAAAGGATGGTTTGGGGATTAGAGAATCTCTTGTTGAGAATTTATTTTATAGGATTTTGGACTTCGATGTTGTTTATACATTTTTCATGAAATAAAAACAAAGAATACTCTTATAAAAGGATCTATGATGAAAAAAATTCATTATTTAGTACTATCTATGCTATTTTTCCAAAAGAGAAATTGGGAAGAGGTAAATTGAATGTTCAAGTCTGTTTGATCAACGCGTAAGTAGTTCTGTTTTATTCTAGCTGGATTAAGATATTCTTCTGGAATGCCTATCGTGACCAAGTCCTCCCGATTATCTGTCAGAATCTTTTTCCAGAAAAATTGAAAGCATTTTTTCATGACAACATTTTATACATAAATTTCTTTAATATTCTTGAAATTTGCCAGTCTTTTGAAAAACGCAAAGCTATCTTCAATTCTTGCATTCATATGCAAGTGCACACTTTTTGCAAGTTCAATATTTCCTTGGTCGAATATCTCATGGTATCCATTTTCATTGCAATTTAAATAAAAGGTCATTTTCTCAAAGCCTTTGATATGTGAAAGGCTCGTTTCTAAATCTTTCAGGAAACTATGATGGTACCTCGAAGGCTGAAGAGTTAAGTTTTTGAGCGATCTCAGACATGGAAGAACTTTCAAATAACAACTCAAAGTCGCTATATATGGGGTGCTTTCCGACAGATTCTGGAGTCTTCTTTGTCTACATCTTATATTGCATTTATTCAGCTCAAAGAGTTCAGAGAGGCAACTTACGTTGCCTAGGACCCTTTGAGAGTGTTCCTTGAATCTTTTGCGATTCTTTTCTTTCTTCAAAAGAAAACAAGAGATTTTGGGTGTGATCGATGGATTTTCTAAGAAGTTTGATCTGGTGAAGAGCTCTTTGAGGGTTGGGGAGGTCAATTGGGTTGAGGATTTCGAATTGGTGAATGCGTTTCACCCTCTGAAGGAGTCCATAGAATCTTTT
>Ga0182738_1004931_pt1 | contig 14501 bp, 10 predicted proteins | sample eDN5th30CBELigMG_FD_128876 | JGI IMG/M metagenome (GOLD analysis project Ga0182738, IMG submission 128876) | Enriched Miracle-Growth compost microbial communities from Emeryville, California, USA - eDNA 5th pass 30_C BE-Lig MG (version 2)... ... | reverse complement strand
TTTCGCGTACAAGCACCCTGTCCTTTTTACGAGCAATGCGGTGGTTGTCAGCTCCAGCATTTAGACTATAATCAGCAGCTACAGGAAAAAAGAGATATCGTCATTCAATCATTAGAAAGACATACAAAGCTAAAAATCGATAAATTGGAAATTCGTCCAACCATTGGCATGGAGGATCCATGGAATTATCGGAATAAAAGCCAATTCCAAGTGGGGCAGCAAAAAAATGGTGCAATCATTGCAGGTTTATACGGTCTTGATTCCCATCGCCTAATCCCAATTCAAAATTGCATGGTGCAACATCCGTTAACGAACAAAGTATCAGAAGAAGTTCGCAAAATCCTAGAAGAATTCCAAATCCCAATCTATGACGAACGCAAACAAAAAGGAATCGTTCGTACAATTGTAACTAGAGCAGGCTTTAATTCAGGCGAAGTTCAAGTAGTGCTAATCACGACACAAAAAGAAATGCCAAGAAAAAAACTAGTAATGGCCGAAATCCAAAAAAGATTACCAGAAGTGAAATCATTGGTACAAAACATAAACGGCAACAAAACCTCCCTTATTTTTGGCGAAAAAACAATCCATTTAAGCGGGGAAGAAGTCATCCAAGAAACACTAGGAGATTTAAACTTCGAGTTGTCAGCAAGAGCGTTCTTCCAATTGAATCCTGTGCAAACCGTGAAGCTATACGATGAAGTAAAAAAAGCAGCTGCCTTAACTGGTAAAGAAAAAATTGCCGATGCCTATTGTGGAGTTGGTACAATCGGTTTATGGCTAGCAGATGGCGCAAGCGAAGTCCGAGGGATGGATACCATTGAAGCAGCCATTACTGATGCACAAAAAAATGCAGATAGACATGGAATTAAAAACGCAACATATGTAGCAGGTACAGCAGAACACTGGCTGCCAAAATGGGTAGAAGAAGGCTGGCGTCCTGATGTGGTTGTAGTGGACCCGCCGAGAACAGGCTGTGATCGTAAGTTATTAGATGCGATTAAAAAGGTAAAACCGAAGAAGTTTGTGTATGTTTCATGTAATCCATCTACTTTGGCGAAGGATATTGATTATTTATCCAAGGATTATAAGGTAGAGTATTTGCAGCCAGTGGATATGTTTCCGCATACGGCGCACGTTGAGGTAGTATCGCAGATGATTTTAAAAGAAGAAGCAGGTCCCCGTTAAGGGGAAAACCTGCTTCTATTCAAATGTTGGGGCGGCAAATCGGTAGTGAATAACCGGTGTGCCGTCTTCTTTTACATCGATTCGATTGATTAGGCGATGTAATATTTCAGGCGTCAACTCATCAAAGTTTAGAAATTGAAGAAGCTCTTGTTTAAGCTTGTCGATATTATCGATGACTTGCTCACTTTCAAGCAGCGTCAAAAGTTCATCCTTCTTTTCAGCTAGCTGTGCCAGTTCCGCATTGTTATCCTCCACCATTTCTAAATACTCTGCATGCTTGATTTTTTCATCCGCCAGCATTTTGATGAAGTTCCTCTTGCGATTTTTTAATACATCAACCTGTTTGTTAAGTTTATCAATCCTTTGTTGTAAGCTCTTCTTGGATTTCTTTGATTTCGCCTCAAGTTCCTTTAAATAATGTTCTTTATCGATTTCTTGGACGAGTGTTCGAATATCATGCAAAATCGTTTCTTTGACAAAGCTTTCCTTGATCGTATGGGCGCTACAAGCCTTTTTTCCATGACGGGCATAATTTCCGCAAATATACCCATTTTGTCGATTGCTTCGAAACCATAACCCCTTGCCACAGTCAGCGCAATAAAGGATATTCGTAAACAAATGAAGCTTTGGGGCAGTAATGAATTTCTTTCGTTGCTTCATTAGATTTTGCACTGCCTCGAACGTGTCTTTTGGGATGATGGCTTCATGTGTGTTTTCGATAATAAACATATCATCTTTGTTTTGCTTCTTGCGTTTTTTGCTTGTGACACTTACGGTGGTTGTACGCCCCTGAACTAAGTCACCGATATAATGCGGATTAGTCAAGATGAGCTTGATTGTGGAATCGTTCCATTTGTCGCTAGCATTTATCTTTCCAGCAACTTCTGCCGGGGTTCTAACATCCTCGTTATACAAGCGGCGTGCGATGCTTTCACGACCGCTGCCTTCTAAATACTCTCGGTAAATTCGCCGTACAATATCGGGTGTTTCATCATGTCTGATATAAAGCTTGCCGTCTTTCACCTCATACCCATAGGGTGGATTGGAACCTTTGAACAAACCCTTTTTCGCTCGGGTCCTTAATGTTTCTTTGACACGATTGCTTGTATTTTGGGATTCTTGTTCATACATCCAAGCATATAGACCAAACATATTTGTATTCCCGGTCATCGTGTTAATGGCATTATCAAGCGTGATAATATGAATACCTTGGTTTTCACAAAGGTTTTTGATTTTGTACGATAACTCACCGTTACGGGCAAGACGCGACAATTCTTTTGCTAAAATGATATCGAACTTTTTTTCTCCAGCATCCTCAATCATTCGTTGAAGGTTTTTTCTTTTTGCCGTTGTACCGGATTGAACATCCACATAAAAATCGTGGATGTCCCAACCCTTTTCCTCAATAAATTTATAAAACAGTTCCTTTTGATATTTGAGTGATGCCTTTTGTTCTTCTTTATCTGTAGAAACTCGAATATATACTGCACATCTCATGAAGCATCATGCTCCTTTTCGTTTGATTGAGATGTAGCAGTGTTTACCTTACTAGCATTATTGACAAGTTCCTCGATTTTATTATTAACGATAGCTTTGATTACTTGGGCAAACGCCAACTTTGGGTCCGCATAAATACGTTCTACAGAATGGGAGTTATTTTTATTCATGGATGGCGGCCTCCATTCCAGTTTGATGGATGACCAGTTCCACACTATGTTTTTCAAATTCAGCTAAGATGGCAGCTAGCTCATCCGTTTTCCGTGCCAAACGAGTGGGCGAATTGGTAATAACCATATTGATTTGGTTGTCACTCACCATTTTTAACAACTTCTTTAAGCAAGGGCGGACCCCGATTCCATTAGCTGCTTCCGCGAAGATGATTGGATTCAAGCTATTTTTAGTGGCATGGGCATTTAGAATTTCCAATCCGTGATCCGTGTGATTTGGATGATTAGTCCGATAGTAGATTGCAGTGTTTTTTGATTTATTCATGATAAATGTAATTCCTTTCCGTTTTGAAATTTTAAATTAAAAATAAAAAACCGCAGTTTTACACAGCCATCATTTGAATGGCTATGTAACCACTACGGTTTTCGCTTGTTGGGTTACGATGTTATTTCATCTTATATTATTGCATTCCCGATGGATTTAGTATCCGATAATTGCATTTCGTTACCTACTCTAATATAGGCAAATGCTTTACTTGGCTTTTGCACCTTTTTGACTCCTTTCCATTTCCATGTTATTTACGATTACGAAAACCATTGTATCTTCGCATTTTCATATTCGAAGGGGTTTTCTAAAAAAAGTTTATTTATTTTTGTTTAATGCTTCGGTTTTTTGACCATAACGTATATATACGGTTCGGTTTCATGATCATCTAAGAATACTTAGCTGATTGACTAACCGAATTGATATGCCCCAAAAGCCTTGATAACAAGGGTTTTGGGGAGTGTGCGTATTTGGGGGATGACTTTGGTTAGCCCGTCTTCGGTTTTTCAACCAGTCATATCATTCACTTTTTTCATTTGTTCGGTAAAATGACCAGTTTCATTTTCAAGTAAAACAAATGGTGACAGTCGATAACTAATTTGGATATCGTTATTTGATTCAAAATCAATGCTTACTTCATCGAAATACATAAGCATGAAGACTCGTAATTCACTATCAGTAAAGTTGTAAAAACTGTGTTGTACTAATTCTTTCAATAGTGTTTCAAGGTAATTATCTTCAATGAGGCTGTTGATTTCTGCCATTGTCTTGCTGATATAAGTTATTTCGTTATCTAGTTGCTCCTGTGCGACTGTAAAGGCCTCTTTCAACAGGGGGTTGCTTGCTATATCCACTCCCTGTACGTTTTTGTTATAAAATACTTTTTCTAAAAGATGTTTCTTTTGTTCCTTTGCCTTATTTAGCTTTTTAATCCAGCCTTTGAGCTGCACTTTTGCCGTGATGGCTAAGGTAGGAAGCTGGGTACGCCATTTTCTTTGCAAATCACCTAGAACCGTTTCGTGAACAGGGGTAATGGGTACTGATTTCTTGCATTTTAAACATCTGTAAACCATATATTTACCTTTTTTTTCCTTAGGCGAATTATCCTTTGCAACCAACTGTGTATTGCACCTTTTACATATGAAAATGCCCCGAAGGTAATAAGGGGTAGACATCATTCCGTATTTATCTTTTAACGCATTTACTTGTTTCACAAGGTGATAAGCTGTGGGACCAATGATTGGTTCGTGAACACTCTTGAATAGATCAATGTCTTCATCGGCTTTTGGTTTACTAATTTCATAACTTGTCCGAACGTTCCAAGCTAGATTCCCGACGTATACATGGTTGCTCAAGATATAACCGATTGTGCTGCTGTTCCAATATTTAACCTTTTTGGACGTGATCCCGCATTTATTCAGATATTCACTGATTAGCTGTTGGGAATGACCAAAACTAGCCAAATAAAAGATTAGTTCAACAATCTTGGCATCTTCATTCGGAAATAAAACGCCATCTTTCATATCATAGCCAATTGGTGTGCGAGATCCGGGACGCTTCGGACTATCTCGATGTAATAAATTTTTATGAGTATCTTTAGTCCGAATGGATTTTATTTCAGATTCCTCTGCTGCGAAGACAAGTTTGGCTTGTGTTACGGGATCATTTGGATCCCATTCGCCATCGGATTGCGTGCTGAAAATTTTGGTTCCCGGATACCGTTCTTTGATCGGGGTATATACCTCATTGAAAAAGTCCGTAATACTTCTAGTAGCCCTAGATTCCTCGTAGAAACAAACTGCTCCAGCACCATTCGCAATATCGTCAAAAATCATCCGTATACCTTTTCGTTTACCAGCGTTATTATGAAAGGCACTTGTTGCTTTGTCCGCACGCCATTCTATAATTTCGAGGTCTTCCCTTTCAGCAAGAAGTTGAATTTGGCTTTTTTGAATTTCTAAGGAATGATTCCCATCCTGTTTTTTATCGGAATAACGTAAATAACCAATAGCCTTAATTTTATTCATGATACATCCGCATCCATTTCAAAGGCTGAAAGATACAGAGAAATTTGTACATGAGTATCAAAAATAAAAGCACTGTCCACTAACAATTCAATTAAACGATAAAGTTCTCGCTGCGTAATATCCAAATCTTGTTTGGTAAATAGACTGACACTTTTTATATCGTCTTTAAGTTCCTTCAATGCCTGAAGATCGCGGCTGATTGTATTGTGTCTTTCCTTTAACCCCTTGATTGTATGCAAGCATTTTGATATTAAAGACTTTTCCCAGCTATCCAGTGTACTCACTACAAGGGAGGCATCCAGATATTCAGATACTGTTTTCTTTTGTTCTCGTTGTAATCTTTTGTTTTCCGCAGTGATTCTTTTAGTAATCATTCTTTCAGCCTGATTGATTGAAATTGCCTGAATATGGTCTAGCACCGTATGGCTTACTAGATTATTAAATTCCCCAATCGGTATGGCCAATCTCTTGTGATTAGCGCTACATACAAAGTATCCCGCATCAATAGGGCTTTCCTTTCGATGTTTCATGGCATGACCACACACACCGCATAGCGGGGTGATGACAAATAAATCGCTAACCTCTTGAAGTTTTTCGTTATAATGATGAATGAATTCGTCTATTTTTGATTTGGCAGCTAGAAAAATATCTAGGCTTACCATTGGTTCTACATGATGCAATAATTGATAGCCATTTTTCGATTCATAATGTGCCGAATAAAAAGGATTGGTCAATATCCGAAGTATCCTATCCGGATCAGTAGCCCCTTTTCGCCGTGCAAGTAAAAAATCAATAAACTGCTCTTCATTACTAACCATCGCAAAATCATTGAACAACGCTGTAACCAATTCCTTTTTATCCATATTAATAGAATAGCTTACCTTTCCTTCCTCCTTGATACGCTTGTAGCCAAAAATGTTAGAGGGGTATTGTTTTCTAGCATCGGCTGTCCGTGATCGGATATTTTCTCCCTCCATTTGCCCAAACATCCCGTAGAATGCTTCCAAAGACAACTTATTTCTAAAAGGTGGTTCATTACTTGCTGTGTAAATGACTTCCACACCATGTTTAATAAAAATCCTCGTTATATCCACGGCTTCATAAAAATTTCTAGCAAAACGGTCACGCTTGTATCCAATTACCGTCTTGACCTTTCCTTCCTGAATTAAACGTATTAATTCCATTAGTTTCGGCCTTTCATCCATTTTTAATTTAGTCGCCGAAACATCGTGATCAGATAGTTCAACCACATATCCTTCACTTCCAGTTAAACCTACTGAATCTAGGTATCTCCTAGCAGCGGAATGCTGTAGCTCAAGACTTTGCGCCGCTGAACTTACACGGCTATAAATGACAATTAAATTTTTTTCCTCCATCATATTTGTCCTTTCGAAATATTATTTTTACTGATCAATAAGGCCTGAACTCTTTCATCATTTTTGGTGATATGGTCCAATAGTGTTTTTTCAATAAAGCGTCTGAACCATAATTCCGATTCCGATGACAATTCTTCCGAGTAACTAACCTTTACGACACGATACTGTTCGGTCATATATTTCCCTCCAATCTAATATTGGTAATCATCCTTGACGGGAGGGAAATAATTTATACTTATTAATCCTTCGCTGGTCGGGGTGGTTCCATTTCCATATTTAGTGATAATTGGACGTCCACAGTAATCTCCGTAGATTCAGACGATTTACCCTTCCTTGGAACAATGATCACTTTCATTTCATGCCCCGGAAGTTTGAGCTTATTTATAATTTTGTTCATGTTTTTGTTCCTGTATGTGGATGAACAACTTTATCACGGTTTTGGAGATTCCTAGATCTTCGCAATGGGTAAGGCATTGTTTATACCAATCTTCACGAATGTTATTTTTATTGTTCTCCACTGGGGAGTCCTCCTTTCTGAATTGAATTAGATGCTCTTGGCCTCAAGCGTTAATCATCTTACTTCCAAGGAATTGATATTTTAATAGGCAGGGGAAAATATTTTTATTTGGATAAAAGGTTCGATATGAATTGTGTAAATAGGCCGTTTGGTTCAATTTCCATCATCTGCAGAAGTTTTATGCCCTATAATGATGTATAATTAACATTGGGGATACTATGGGAAAAGAAGGTTGACAGTTAATTTGAACGCTATTTCCCAATTGGTTATTCATGTATGTACTAGGGACCTTAAAAATAGAAGACGGTAAATACTGTTTGAATATATAAGGTTTAAATTGTCCAAGGGCAATCTTGCATTTATTGCGATAGGTACAAGTAATTGACAATAGTAATTAATAAACGATGCATTTAGGAGTAGATAAAATGAGCGAACTAAACCGTAATTCACAAACAACAACTAACGTCCAGAAACAGGCGAATCTTATTTGGAACGTGGCGGATATTTTACGAGGATTATATAAACCGCATGAGTATGGGAAAGTCATCCTTCCCATGACGGTTATAAAACGACTTCATGACACATTAATGCCAACACGTGATGCGGTATTAAGGGCCGCGGAACAATATAAAAATATGAACGAAACAATGCGTAATCGTTTTTTGGAGAAAGCATCAAGCTACTCCTTTTATAATACAAGTTTATATACATTCGACACGTTACTTGCCGATCCCGCGAACATAGAGACAAATTTTAGGGCGTATTTAAATGGGTTTTCGGATAATATGCAAGACATTCTAGCAAACTTTAAATTTGATATTGAAATAACAAATATGGCAGAGAATGATGCGCTTTATCATGTCATTCAAGAGTTTAATAAAAAGGAATCCTACTTGGGACCGGATAAAGTAACGAGTACGGATATGGGATACGTTTTCGAAGAATTGGTGAGGAAGTTTTCGGAAAGTTATAACGAAGAAGCGGGAGCGCACTTTACAAGCCGAGATATTATTTATTTAATGACGGATTTATTGTTAGTGGAGGATCGCGATACATTGACGGGGCAGGATGTCGTAAAAACAGTGTATGACCAAACGATGGGGACCTCGCAAATGCTGTCCGCAATGATTGAACGCATTCATGATTTTAATGAAAGTGCCGAAGTCCGTACTTTTGGTCAAGAAATCAATCCAGAAACGTACGCAATTGCGAAAGCTGATACGATGATTCGTGGCGGGAATCCGGATAATATGGCTCTTGGTAGCACATTATCAAATGACCAATTTGAGGGCTATACATTTGATTATTGTATTTCAAATCCTCCGTTTGGAATTGATTGGAAGAAGGATAAGAAGAAAGTCGAAGAAGAACATCGAAAAGGGGAAAATGGTCGATTCGGTGTTGGTCTGCCCAAAATTAGTGACGGTCAATTATTATTCCAACTAAACGGAATTTCAAAGTTGAAAGAAACCGGCCGTATGGCGATTGTTCATAACGGTTCAGCCTTATTTTCAGGAAATGCTGGTGGTGGTGAAAGTGCCATTCGCCAATATGTAATTGAAAATGATTGGTTGGAAGCAATTGTGCAACTACCAACCGATTCATTTTACAACACTGGTATTTCCACCTATGTTTGGATCATCACAAAGAACAAGTCAGCGGAACGTCAAGGAAAAGTCCAATTAATTGATGCCTCAAAAATGTTTGAAAAGCGACGTAAAAATATTGGGGAAAAACGTGTCGATATTAGTGAAGAATGTCGGAATGCCATTGTTCAGGCATATGGCGAGTTTGATAATCAGGAATATCATTTGGATGACAGGACGGTCGAATCTAAGGTATTTGATAATGTCGAATTTGGTTTTACGAAGGTAACAGTGGAAAGTCCACTAAAGGACGAGGAAGGAAAATTTGTTTTGAAAAAAGGCAAACCAAGTGCAGATACAAAATTACGTGATACGGAAGATATTCCATTGAAGGAAGATATTCAAACGTATTTTGAAAGAGAAGTTGTCCCATTTAATCCAGACGCATGGATGGATCGCAAGAAAGATAAGGTTGGCTATGAAATCCCTTTTACACGTTTGTTTTATAAATATATGGCTCCGGAACCGTCTGAAGTAATTGCAGAACGGATTAAAAAGCTAGAAGAATCCATCGTGGCTAATTTTGAAGCGTTATCCGGTAAGGATGTGAGCATTGTTGAGTAGGGAAATGAAGGATTCAGGTGTTGAATGGATTGGGGAAATCCCCATGAAGTGGGAGATGAAGAAGGTAAAATCCTTTTTAATCGAAAAAAGCGAAAAGAATCATCCGAGTGAAGAGGTCCTTTCACTATATCGGGATCATGGGGTTGTTCCAAAGGATAGCAGAAATGATAACCACAACGTGACTTCGCTAGACACATCTTCATATAAACTTGTTAAAAGGGATAATGTTGTCATTAATAAGATGAAAGCATGGCAGGGTTCTATGGCCGTTTCGAAATATCAAGGTATTATCTCACCAGCATATTATATTTATGAAATCAAAAATTCAAAGGAGATTGTACCGGAATTTTTACATTACGTATTAAGAAATCCTTTATATATACAAGAATATAAAAGACTTTCAGCGGGGTTACGGGTTGGTCAATGGGATTTAAATAAATCGCAGTTTAATTGCCTGCTATATCCTATACCTTCAGTAGAAACTCAGTTAAAAATAGTGGGTTTTTTAAATAGTAAACTTGAAAATATAGATAAGATTATCAAAGACACCCAACAATCCATCGAGGAACTAAAAAAATACAAGCAATCCTTAATTACGGAAACAGTAACAAAAGGGTTGGATAAAAATGTTGAAATGAAGGATAGTGGGATTGAATGGATGGGTAAAGTCCCAAGTGGCTGGGGCGTAACAAAAATCAATCAATTATTTTCTATTAAAAAGGAAATTGCCAATCAAACTGGATATGATGTGCTATCAGTTACTCAAACAGGTTTAAAAGTTAAGGATGTTAGTCGGAATGAAGGACAAATGGCTGCGGATTATAGTAAATATCAAATTGTACAGCCGAGGGATTTTGTAATGAATCATATGGACTTGTTAACCGGTTGGGTTGATATTGCAACGCAGGTAGGTGTGACAAGCCCCGATTATAGAGCTTTTTATGCAAGGAATGAAAAAATAGTTTTCAATGAGTTTTATTTATATGTATTTCAAATATGTTATATGAACAAAATTTTTTATGGATTGGGTCAGGGTGTTTCGAATATGGGTAGATGGAGACTGCAGACGGATAAATTTTTAAATTTCTACTTACCACTCCCCCCTGTCGCTGAACAAAAAGAGATAGTTAAATTTTTGAAAAATAAATTACTGCAGGTAAATTCAATGCTTGAACAAAAGGAAAAGTTGATAAGTGAATTAGAGGACTATAAAAAATCCCTAATCTATGAATACGTGACGGGTAAAAAGGAAGTTTAAAGGGGTGAACAATTTGGTAGAATCAAAGGAAATTCGGTTTGAACAAGATATCGAAACAAGTTTGATTGAGTACGGTGGATGGAAAAAGGAAAGATTCCAAGATTCCCATTTTGATGCAACTATCGGACTTGATTTAGATAAGTTATTGGCTTTTATAAAAGAAACACAGCCTAAACAATGGGAACGTTACGAGAAAATATATAAAGAAGATGCTTGCAGAAAGTTGTTGAAACGTTTTAATGAGGAAGTGAAAACGCACGGGATGTTACACGTTTTACGTAATGGCATAAAAGACCGTGGCGTTTCCCTAAAAGTGGCGTATTTTAAACCTGTTTCTGGATTGAATTATGATGTGCTAGAGAAGTATCAAACTAATCATTTTACGTGTACACGGCAATTTGCCTATAGTCCAAATAACCGTAATACTATTGATATGGTGCTATCTTTGAACGGCATTCCAATTATAGCCTTGGAGTTAAAAAACCAATATACAGGCCAATCTGTTGAAAATGCGAAGATCCAGTTTCAATATGATCGGGATCCAAAGGACTTGGTTTTCGGTTTCAATACACGGTTTTTAGTGTACTTCGCGGTTGACCATTATGAGGTATTTATGACGACAAAATTGGCTGGAAAGAAGACCTATTTCCTGCCATTCAATCAAGGCTCCAATGGTCCTGGTAATGTAGGTGGTAAGGGAAATCCAGAGAATGAGGAGGGTTACCCAACTGCTTATCTATGGGAACAAGTTCTTCACCGCGACAATGTAATGGATATTATCCAACGCTTTATGAATTTGGAAGTGAAGAAAGAAAAACAGGGGGATCGTGAAGTGACGAAAAAAACACTCATTTTCCCCCGCTATCATCAATTAGACGTGGTGCGTAAACTGCTTGCGGATGTAAAAGAAAATGGCAGTGGTAAAAATTATTTAATACAACACAGTGCAGGATCCGGTAAATCCAACAGTATTGCTTGGTTGGCTTACCACTTGGCTTCCGTTCACGATAATGAAAATAATCCGGTTTTTGCATCAACAATTATTGTTACAGATCGCACCATATTAGATCGCCAATTGCAAAACACAATTATGAGTTTTGATCATACGACAGGACAAGTTGAAACAATTGATGATAAGAAAACATCACAGGATTTAAAACAAGCGATTAATGATGGCAAGAAGATCATTATTACGACATTGCAAAAGTTTCCGGTTATTTATCAAGAAGTAGATGCCGCTCAGGGGAAAAGTTTTGCAGTCATTGTTGATGAAGCACACTCTTCCCAAACGGGGAACAGCGCCCAAAAACTTAAAGCGGCATTGGCAGATAAAGAGGCAACGCTTAAAGAATTTCAAGAAATTGAAGAGGAAATTGAAAGCAATTCATTGGATGATCAAGATGAATTAGTGAAAACATTGCTAGCTCAGGGGTGTCATCAAAATTTAAGCTTCTTTGCTTTCACAGCAACGCCTAAGGAAAAAACGATTGAAATGTTTGGAACGAAACAAGCTGACGGTGGCTTTGCTCCCTTTCATGTGTACAGTATGCGCCAAGCAATTGAGGAAGGATTTATTTTAGATGTTTTGAAAAACTATATGACATATAAAACATCCTATCGCATTGCAAAGGAAATCGAAAGCAATCCCGAATTGCCCAAAACAGAAGCGGTAAGGGCAATCGCACGTTATCAATCTTTCCACCCTTGGGTATTACGCCAAAAGACAGAAGTTATGGTTGAACAATTCCGGATGGTAACAAAGAAAGCGCTAAATGGCCGTGCAAAAGCGATGGTGGTTACACCATCACGTCTACACGCGGTAAGATACATGCAGGAATTCAAATCTTATATACAGGAAAAAGGCTATAGCGATTTGGATGTGCTAGTTGCATTCTCAGGTTCCGTCAATGATGAAGGAACGGAATATACAGAACCTGGTATGAACAGGACAAAGGACGGCGAGCGAATTAAGGAAAGCCAGTTAAAGGACGCTTTTCATACAGATGACTTCAATCTATTAATTGTCGCAGAAAAATATCAAACTGGATTTGATGAGCCGTTGCTGCATACGATGTTTGTCGATAAGAAATTAAGTGGGGTAAAAGCAGTCCAAACTTTATCACGTTTAAATCGCACAATGCAGGGAAAGAAAGATACGTTTATACTTGATTTTGTCAATAGTGAGGAAGATATTCTAGAAGCCTTCCAGCCATTCTATGAGGAAACGACATTAGATAGTGAAATCAATGTGAATTTAATTTATGATACGCAAAGCAAACTGCGAAAATATATGATCTATAATCAAGAGGATATTGATCAAGTAATGCAATTGGTTAAACAAGCGCAAAAGAAACAAGATGAAAGATTACTAGGCCGTATCTCAAGTCTTTTTAAACCGGTCATTGGGCGCTATGAGGACCTGCCGAAAGATACGCAATATGAATTCCGTGTAACATTGCGTAACTTTGGCAAATGGTACAACTACATTTCACAATTGGACAGAACATTTGATATGCAGCTCCTGGAGGAAAGCATTTTTACAAATTATCTTCTAAAATTTATTCCGAAAGAGCAACGTGAAAAAGTCGATATTTCGGACAAAGTGAAATTGGAGTATTACAAACTTCAAAAGGATTTTGAAGGCGAAATCATGTTAGTGGCGGAAAGTACTGAGAGTGGGGTATTAAGCAACCCCAAGGAAATTAACGCTGGTATAAAGCCACCAGAAGAACGGGATTCATTAGAAGAGATTATCCATCGTGTTAACGAGCGATTCCCAGATGATTTTTCTGAGGGCGACAAAGTGCTTATCGAAATCTTATATAAATCATTTAAAAACGAGCCAGATTTAAAGGTTGTGAATATGGCCAAAAGTAACAGCTCCGAAATGTTCGAGAACAATTTGTTTAAGGATATTTTCCAAGATAAAGTGCTGGAAAAATACACGGAAAATGAAACCGCATTCGGTAAGCTAGTTGGTGCAGATGAAGGCTATTACAATACAGTTTATTCCCTATTGGCTAAGGATTTGTATAAGTGGTTTAGGGCGCAGGCATGATGTTCTAACCATCCGTATTACATGAAACAAGTTCGGGTAACACTATTTGAAATTAAACAAGCATATCTATATGCCTAGTAGTGCTGAAGGATGATTGAAATTTCTTTATTATTGTGATATCAACCCTAAAATCTTGATGTGAAAAATGTGGTGTGACGAAAATAATCTTTATAAGGAATCGAAAAAGGTGAGGGCTAAACCGATGGAAATTTATTTGTATAAGAAAAACTCTTCAAAAACCAATGATCAGATATTTGTGTTTGAAAATCTAAATAACAATTTGATTCAGCCGTTGACCACTGAGGTAAATCAAAAAAAGGAGGCCTTAAATCGGCTGGAATTTAGGGAATATAATCCCTTAGTCAAAGATAGGGATTGTGTAGATACCATCTTAGTAGGTGAGTTAAAGGAAAATAGTGAGCTGTTTATGAACATCTATAACTACTTTGAAGACAGTTCTGAACAGATTGATACAATCCAAGACTTGGAGGAAAATTCAAAGTACTCATTAATGATCTACAAAATTGATAATGAAATTTTCATTAAACAGTTTGATGGAAATAAACTACTTTCGGAAGCCTCTTTAATAGGCGAGTTCAGTGAACAAACGTTACAGAAAACAAATAAAAAATTATTGATGTTTGATGGGAACTTTGATTTTTATTTTAGCTTAACCAACAACCAAGTGGTTATAAAAAATAGTTCTAGATTCGAAAAGATTTGTAACTACGAAGCCTATTTTGATAGTGTCAGAAATCACTAGTGTCGCATAAATAAGTTCTGAATTTTCAGTTTTGTGTTTTCTATATTTTTAAGAAAAAATGAAAACATCAAAACTAAGGTAGTAAACATCCATTTTTTTACTATAACCTGTGACT